>Ga0115547_1000003_pt1 | contig 306766 bp, 322 predicted proteins | sample COGITO_mtgs_1004_3_FD_87185 | JGI IMG/M metagenome (GOLD analysis project Ga0115547, IMG submission 87185) | Pelagic marine microbial communities from North Sea - COGITO_mtgs_100420 | ecosystem: Environmental > Aquatic > Marine > Epipelagic | place: Germany:Helgoland, sampling site Kabeltonne...
ACGTATTCACCGCAGCTTGCTGATCTGCGATTACTAGCGATTCCGACTTCAAAGAGGCGAGTTTCAGCCTCTTATCCGAACTGGGACAGGCTTTGATGCGATTTGCTTCACCTCGCGGCTTCGCTGCGCATTGTACCTGCCATTGTATTACGTTTCTAGCCCAGGGTGTAAGAGTAATACTGACCTGACATCATCCCCTCCTTCCTCCCCGTTACCGGGGCAGTCTGAATAGAAAAATACAACTATTCACAAGGGTTGCGCTCGTTAATGGACTTAACCAAACATCTCACGACACGAGCTGACGACGGCCATGCAACATCTGTCACTTGGTTCAATAAAGCACTATCTACTTTCGTAGATATTCCAAGGATGTCAAACCCTGGTAAGGTTCTTCGTTTAGCATCGAATTAAAGAACATAATCCACCGCTTGTGCGGGTCCCCGTCAATTCCTTTATGTTTTAGTCTTGCGACCGTACTCCACAGGCGGGATACTTAACGCGTTAGCTTCGCTACGGAGGGGGTCGATACCCCCCACAGCTAGTATCCATCGTTTACGGCGTGGACTACCCGGGTATCTAATCCGGTTCGCTCCCCACGCTTTCGTGCCTCAGTGTCAGAAACAGCCCAGTAACCTGCCTACGCCATTGGTGTTCCTTCTGATATCTACGGATATTACCCCTACTTCAGAAATTCCAGTTACCTCTGCTGTTCTCGAGTTTGCCAGTTCGAATAATAGTCTGTGAGGTTGAGCCCCCAGATTTCACCATTCGCTTAACAAACCACCTACGCAACTCTTTACGCCCAGTCACTCCGGATAACGCTTGGGTCCTACGTATGACCGCGGCTGCTGGCACGTAGTTAGCCGACCCTTATTCATTAGTTACCGTCATATTCTTCACTAATAAAAGCAGTTTACGACCCGAAAGCCTTCATCCTGCACGCGGCGTTGCTCCATCAGGCTTTCGCCCATTGTGGAAGATTCCTTACTGCTGCCTCCCGTAGGAGTCTGGACCGTGTCTCAGTTCCAGTCTGGCTGGTCATCCTCTCAGACCAGCTACCCATCGTTGACTTGGTGAGCCTTTACCTCACCAACTATCTAATAGGACGCAAGCTGCTCCCAAAGCGCATAAAGCTTTAATCCGAAGATCATATGCGGTATTAGCTACCCTTTCGGGCAGTTATTCCTCACTTTGGGGCACATTCTCACGCGTTACTCAGCCGTCCGCCACTCGTGTACTTTCACACTATATTCAAAAACTTTAAATATAGAGTGAAAGCCTTACCGTTCGACTTGCATGTATTAGGCACGCCGCCAGCGTTCATCCTGAGCCAGGATCAAACTCTCCATAAAAGAAGTTTCTGCCCCATAAAGAGGACAAAAACATCTACAAAATAGACTGACGATGATATACCGTAATTGAAATAAATTTCTCTTACGATAATCGTGATAATTTTAAAAAAATTATCAAAATTGCACAACTAAATTGTTAACGTTCATAGTATCTGTCAACTCGCAGTTGAATTATGTCTCGTTTGCTTCCCAAATTTCGACCAGACTGTGCTCAACTATACCGAAAGATATGGTGCTAGTCAACACTCTGGCGGCATTACTTTGTAGCGAAAAACACTACGAAGCCGATTAGCACGCCCAACGCTGCGCCGACAAGCACTTCTAACGGGGTATGACCCTTGGCTGAGCGAGGCAAGAGCGCCTTACTTTTCAACTCTTTGATGATTGCTTGAATCGCCACGCCCTGCTCTCCAGAGGATCGACGCACCATGATGGCATCATACATAACCACTGACGCAAACAATGCCCCTAGGCCAAACAAGCCTGACTCTATACCGTCCTTGAGGCCCACCACAGTAACAAGCGCTATCACTGTCGCCGTGTGGGCGCTTGGCATGTTACCCGATAGATACAGTTGACGCAGCTGCCAAACATTCTTTGTCCGCAGTACTGCGAAGACATACTTAGCGCCTTGGGCGCTAATCCACCCCACAATGACCGCTAGGAGGTAGGGTGACAGCAGCATATCTAGCTACCCCTCTCCCTCACCTGCGGGTGTTGGCTCTGGCATAAGACCAATTGATGAAACAACGTCTTTATCACTCAGGCGCATGATGGTAACTCCTTGCGTCGTGCGACCGAGTAGCTTGATGTCGCCAAGCCCCAGACGAATAGTTTGACCGTTTGCCGAAATCAGCAACGCTTCTGCCATATCAGTATCTATGCTCTGCACAGAAATAATCGGACCAGTCTTAGCGGTCACTACTGCCGCTTTGATGCCAACACCACCTCGTTTATGACTTGGGAAGTGAGATACTTTCGTTCGTTTGCCGAAGCCTTTTTGGCTGATGACGAGTAGCACTTGCTCATCACTGGTAACTATATCCATACCAACAACCCAGTCGTTTGGTCGAAGCCGTACGCCTCGTACACCGCGAGCTGATCGGCCCATTGGTCGAGCGTCTTTCTCGTTAAAGCGAACCGCTTGGCCAGCTGACGTAGAGATTATCACATCGTTCTCACCGGTTGTTTTCTTGATCCAGCGTAGTTCGTCGCCATCATCGAGATTAATCGCGATAAGACCATTCGTCCGGATGTTCGCATAGTCTTTCAATGGCGTTTTCTTCACCGTGCCTCGCTTCGTTGCCATAAAGAGGAATCCGTCTTCATTCGCATCTTTTTCATGTCGAATGATTGATGTAATTTTCTCTTCAGGCTGCATCTGCAAGAGGTTAACAGCGGCAACACCCTTTGCCTGCAGACTCGCTGCAGGAACTTCGTACGCCTTGAGTCGGAATACTCGTCCACGATTCGTAAAGAAGAAGAGCCAATCGTGAGTACTAGCTGGTACCAACTGAGTAATGACGTCTTCTTCTTTTGTCGACATCCCCCGTTTACCTTTTCCACCTCTGTGCTGTCGACGGTATTCACTCACTAACGTACGTTTGATGTAGTTTTCTGTTGTAAGAAGTATAACGCTTTCTTCTTCAGGTATCAGTTCTTCGTCGCTAAACTTACCCAGCTCGTGGTTGATCATTTTACTTCGACGAGCATCACCGTATTTCTCTTTCATCTCTAACAGTTCGTTTTTGATGATTTTCAATATCTCGGCTTCATCTGCGAGTATCAGCTCAAGTTTTGCAATAAGACTTAGCAGTTCTGCAAGCTCTTGCTCGATTTTGTCCCGCTCTAGACCCGTGAGGCGCCGCAGTTGCATGGCAAGAATTGCTTGCGCTTGAATTTCAGATAAACCAAATTTCTCAATAAGCCCCGCTTGGGCGATTTCGCTAGTTTTACTCGCGCGGATCAACTTTATCACTTCATCGATATGATCGAGGGCAATCTTGTAGCCTTCGAGGATGTGTGCGCGTTCTTTGGCCTTTTTGAGCTCAAACTCCGTACGTCGGCGGACAACCTTTTGGCGATGCGCAATGAACTCTTGAAGCATTTCTTGCAAGCCGAGAACTTTTGGCTGGATGCCGTCAATGAGCGCCAACATGTTGTAATTAAAGCTACTCTGAAGTGCCGTCAGCTTGTACAGCTGGTTGAGGACTTTTTTAGGATAGCCATCTTTTTTCACTTCTATAACAATGCGCACTTTACCGCGAGCAGACTCGTCGCGCAGGTCGCTAATACTGATTTTTTTGTCTTTATAGAGTTCAGCAATTTTCTCAACAATCGAGGCTTTATTCACACCGTACGGTACTTCCGTAACAACGATCTGGTGTCGGCCTCTTTTTGTTTCTTCGATATTGGCAACAGCTCGAACCGTCACGCTACCGCGACCGGTTTGATACGCTTGTCGCATTGGAGCGCCTCCGTAGACAACTGCACCTGTTGGGAAATCCGGACCGTGAACATGCTTCAGAAGATCATCAAGCGTCGCCTCTTTGTTGTCAATTAATTCTACCGAAGCGTCAATCAACTCACCCAGGTTGTGCGGTGGTATATTTGTTGCCATACCGACAGCAATACCAATTTGTCCATTTAACAACAGGTTGGGAAGCTTAGCAGGTAGCACGGTCGGCTCTTGCTCTGAACCGTCGTAATTGTCGCGAAAATCAACGGTCTGCTTCTCAATGTCAGCCAACATCTCATCGGCAATACGTTGCATGCGTGCTTCGGTATATCGGCTTGCTGCCGCTGGATCACCGTCCATGGAGCCAAAGTTACCCTGTCCTTGGACAAGTGGGTACCTGAGAGACCACGGCTGTGCGAGTCGCACCATCGAGTTGTAGATAGATGAGTCACCATGCAGGTGGTACTTACCCATCACATCACCGACAATACGGGCACTTTTTACAAACTTGGCGTTACTACGGTTGCCGTTTACATTCATTGAGTGCAAAATACGGCGATGAACAGGTTTTAATCCGTCTCGAACATCCGGGAGCGCACGGTCGATAATCACGCTCATTGAATAGCGAAAAAAGCTGTCCTCCATGACATTTTCAAGGGAACGCTGCTCGATGCCTGTGTTTTCAGTTACTACTTGTCCGTCTTCGATGAGCTCGTCGTTGTTTGCTACTACTTCGTCTTCATTCATACCATTTTCCCCTATATATCCAAATCATCAATGTTGGCATTTTTTGCACGTGCTTGAATGAACGATTTTCGCAGTGACACTTCATCACCCATCAATTTTGTAAAAATTGCGTCTGAAAGTTCAGCGTCTTCAATGTGCACTTGGCTGAGCACTCTGTTTTCTGGGTTCATCGTCGTATCCCACAGTTGATCGGCGTCCATTTCTCCCAGTCCCTTAAAGCGCGAGATAGTGACACCGGCTTGCTTCAAGATATCGTCATCTTCGTTCACGGTAGTTCCACGATCTTGTTTTTGAACAATAATCTCTTTAAGCAGCGTATCAAGTGACGATTCGTCGTACACGTACTGCTTCTTCTGACCCCTGTTGATGCTATAGAGCGGTGGTCGAGCAAGGTATACATACCCGCCTTCGATAATCTCTTTCATATAGCGGAACAGGAATGTTAGTAGTAACGTCGATATGTGACTTCCGTCGACATCGGCGTCGGTCATGATAATGATCTTATGGTAGCGTAGACCAGACAGGTCGAACGTATCACCAATACTGACGCCAAACGCTTGGATCATAGCTACGATTTCTTTGTTGGCAAACATTTTATCAAGTCGTGCTCGTTCAGTGTTAAGGACTTTACCACGGAGCGGCAGAATCGCTTGCGTTTTACTGTCACGGCCTTCTTTAGCAGAGCCGGCTGCGGAGTCACCCTCCACAATGTAAATTTCACTCTCTCCAGGATTCTTACTGGAACAGTCGTAGAGCTTGCCGGGCAAGCCCATACCATCGAGCGCTCCTTTACGCAGTACATTGTCGCGAGCTGCACGCGCGGCCTTGCGCGCCCGAGCTGCGAGTAACGATTTATTGACGATTTTCTTGGCTACTTCAGGGTTTTCATCGAGATAGTAGGCAAAATATTCGTTCATCACTTGTTCAACGTAGCGACGAACTTCTGGGTTACCCAATTTATTCTTTGTTTGACCTTCGAATTGAGGGTCCGGAAGCTTTACGAGAATAATCGCGGTTAATCCTTCGCGGATATCTTCTCCGGTCAGATTTTCGTCTTTTTCTTTTAGCAAGCTCGACTTACGCGCATAGTCATTCATGACCCTCGTGAGTGCCGATCGGAATCCAATCACATGAGTACCACCATCTGGAGTGAGTACGTTGTTGGCAAACGGCTTTAACGTTTCAAGATACGTGTCGTTGTACTGTATAGCAATTTCTACACCAGAGTCTTCGATCGTTTTCTCTACATAAAATGGTGTGGCCGAGATCACTTCTTTACCGATATTGAGATGCTTGACGTAGCTTTGAATACCACCCTCGAAGTAAAACGCTTCGCGCTCTCCCGATCGCTCGTCGCGCACTGCTACGTAGATACCTTTAGTAAGATACGCCTGGTGACGAAGATAGTTTACGATCCACTTGTAATCAAATTCAACCGTCTCTTTAAAGATAGTCGGGTCTGGATAAAATGTGATAGTTGTACCAGTGTCCGATGCTTTTCCAACAACTTTAATATCACCCTGAGGTACACCTATTTTGTACTCCTGGCGGTACAGCTTTCCGTCTTTTTTAACTTCTGCAATCAGATTAGTCGACAACGCGTTTACCACGCTTGAGCCAACACCATGCAGCCCACTTGAAACTTTGTAGCCACCGCCACCAAATTTACCACCCGCATGGAGAACAGTCAGTACTGTCTCTAGCGTGCTTTTGCCGGTCTTGGCGTGCTTATCGACAGGAATACCACGGCCATCATCAGATACTTTCATGCCCCCGTCTTCGAGTATCACGACATCGATCCGACTTGCGTATCCGGCTATTGCCTCGTCGATAGAGTTGTCGGCTATTTCTTTAATAAGATGGTGAACCCCATCGTAGCCGGTACTACCAATGTACATACCCGGACGTTTTCGTACTGGCTCTAGCCCTTCTAGTACTTGAATTTGTGACCCATCGTAGGAGCCATCTGCTGTTTGTTTAGCCATTTTCCCTCACTTATTACAGACATTCTGCTATTTACACTACGGCTATTATATCGAACTATTGGTATTCGCTCAAGTTATTGCATTGAACACAATACTTATGCTAACCTATGGTTAAACAGTAGTTACATATAAACACTAACATAGGAACAAAAAAATAATGTTTCGCAAAATTGTATCAAATTTGCCATTTAGCCCCGCATTAGTTGGGCAGCTTGGATTTTACGCCAAAAGACTCCGCAAAGAAGAAGCAACCCGTAAAATGGGACTTATTATCACCGCGCTCGCACTGGTTGTTCAGTCGTTTGCTGTGTTTACCCCTCCCGAAGCTGCAAACGCATCGAGTAGTGCAGATTTTGTACGCGGCGGTGTCTCAAGCGTTGAGGAATTTCTTAAGTACTACGACCGAAATCATAATAATATTAAAACGATTTACGACTCACTCGGTATCAAACGCTCAGAGATAGCCAAGGCAAAGCGAACCGTTATTGGAGAAGCAAGCCGCTACAACTGGTCTATGACAAGCCTGTACAGTAGCGCACAGGGGCAACGTTCCTGGAACTATGGTAGTGGAACTGCCTTTTATCGACCGATGCGCCTAACACAACAGGGCGGCGACCGGCACCCTGTGTTTGCCAGTTACTCCGAATCGATGGGCTGGTTTGCGATTAAGATAGACTGTGGAAACTTAATCACCGAGACGCCGCCAAACCCGCCAAAACCTGTTGCAGCCTGTAAAAATCTAGCTGTGTCCAGAATCGCACCGACACGATTTCAATTCGTTGCCAAAGCTAGCGTTAAAGATGGCGCCAAGGTAAAAGCGTACGAATATACCATTCGCGGTGGTGGTGATGTAAAAAAGATTACAAAGAATAGTTCAGATCGTACCAACACCGTTACATACAACAAATCAAAGCCTGGCACCTACTACGTATACCTCACGGTTAAAACATCAGAGGGCACGAGGACAAACAAAGATTGTCGCGGCAAGTTTACTGTCCTTGAGCAGACGAAGCCCTTTGCTGCGTGTAAGAGCCTTCAGGCCAGTGTCCAGGACAGGACAATCGTTTCCCTAACCGGAAGTGCGACGATTGATAATGGCGCAAAAGTAAAGAAATACGTCTTCGTTGTACAGGATGCATCGGGCACGCAAGTCGCCAAAAAAGTCGTCGAGTCATCGAAGCAAGCAGTCAATGCGCCCAGCTTCTCGCTCAATAAAGCTGGTTCGTACACGGTGACGTTAGCAGTTACAACAACCGAGGGAGTCAAAAAAGATGATGTTGATTGCGTCAAAAAGTTTGATATTACTCCACCTGAGCAATGTGCGTACAATGCGGCACTACCCCTCAATAGCCCGGACTGCCAGCCATGCCCAGGAAACCCAGATATATGGATAAAAGATACAGATTGTTCGGCTGAGATCATTAACACAAAAACGGCTACGAACGTAACTCAAGGCAACATCGATGCAACCACCACAACAGCCAAGGCTGGCGATAGAATCAGCTACACGGTGACGGTTGCTAACAATGGTCTAACTTTTGAAGACGTTGTCATTAAAGAGTCATTGAAAGACGTTCTTGAGTACACGAACCTTGTTGACGACGGCGCTGGTACGTTTGATGCCGATGAAGATACGTTGACGTGGGCAGTAGCACGCGTTGAACCAGGGTCGAATCAATCACGAACATTCGTTGTACAAACTAAAGATACGATACCCGTGACAAACACTGGCGTTAGCGACGAAGCGTCGTATGACTGTAAAATAGTCAACACATTTGGTAACGCCGTAGAAATCAACATGGACTGCCCTACCGTAAAGGTCGCCGTTGAACAAGTTGTCACTGAGCTTCCGTACACGGGACCCCGAGAGAACATGCTGTTTGCTGCCATATTATTCTCAGTCGTAGCTTACTTCTATGCGAGGTCTAGACAACTTGGTAATGAAGTCCGATTGATTCGAAAACACGCGCACGCAGGAACACTTTAGTAACCATTGGTGGAGATAAAAATATGAGTGAACAATTACTAAACAACGAGCACGAAAAAAACGCTGAAAAAATACCTCAAAGTCCTGAAGTTACCGCGTACGCTGAAAAAATGCGCAACAATCGCGAAACGGAAGCTAAGAGCGTCGAACAAGGCAACGATACCGATAAAGCCCGTCATGGAGTCGAAGCAGCGACCAAAGATAGGGAAAAATCAGAACAACGTGTTGCGAAACACGAGCTAAAACAAGACAAACCCGTCCGAGGAAATGCTGCTTCTAGAAACCTAGCATTCAAAAAGACAATGAAAGACGCTCAAAGTGAGATGTCTACGCCAAGCCGTGCATTTAGTAAAGTCATTCATAACAAAGTCGTTGAGAAAACCAGTGAAGCGCTCGGCGACACAGTGGCACGCCCAAATGTGTTACTCGCCGGATCTTTATCTGCACTCATCATTACAACCGGTCTCTACCTATGGGCTCGGTATGTTGGATACCCACTATCGGGCTTTGAGACCATCGCGGCGTTCATCATTGGATACCTCATCGGTATTATCTTCGACTTCACTCGTGTAATGATTACCGGCAAACGATAACCACACCCCTCTTATACATTGCGTATCCTGCTATGCGAGACTAGCGTATCTTTATCGAGACTTCATCTCCGTGCTGCGTGTGAGCCGCATCTCGTAGGTGCAGTTCCTGCGCTGCAGGCTCGGCTACTGCTTGGCTCTTATCTACTTGCGGGTCGATAGCAGTAGGTTTTATATTTACAGACGATTGAGGTACCGCCTGAGGAGCTGCAGGAGGCACAGGCTGACCCTGACTAGTCCCTGAAGCTGCCGCTGGAGGAGAAGTCGGTGACGGTGCGTTCCCGCCACCCGAGAGCGTCTGTCGCTTCGCGAGCCATTCATCTAAGAATGACGATCCAGAAGCTGGTTTTGCTGATGTTCCAGTTGGAACCCCAGTCGACGGCGCGTTCGACGATTTCATCTTGCTGATGCGATCGTTCTTAGCTTTCTCAGCCGCTCCGAGCCTATCGAATATCTCCTTCTCAACAAGTGCCCTTGGTCGGCCGTGCTTGGCCGCTGACAGCCGCTTCAGCGCTCCTGTAAGCTGTTCGTTCGTATCCCCCATTGGAGCGATCCACGACATGCTGAACGGCGCAGAAGGCACGTTATTGATCATGACGGATGTGATTGAGTCGTGGTTTGGCAATTTCGTCAGATCTTCAGCGTCAAATGTTGGCGAAAACTTCTTTACCAGCATCTCTGCGTCGGTAATACCGATACGTCCCGACACCACTGTACCGACGTTACCGATGATCGCTTCCCGTATTTTGTCGGTTAGCTGCGTCATAAATTGATTACCGAGCATTAAATTCAAGCGATATTTTCGAGCTTCAGATAGAATCGATTCGAAACTTTCCGTCGCGAAGTTTTGAAACTCATCGACGAACAAACTAAAATCGACACGTTCATTTTCGGGTTGATTCGCTCGGCCCATCGCTGCAGCCTGAAATTTCATAATAAAGATGATACCGAGTAGCTTTGAGTTTAATTCTCCCATTTTGCCCTTTGAGAGGTTCACGAGAAGAATTTTCTTATTATCCATAATCTCACGTAAGTTAAAGCCTGACGTTGTCTGACCGATAATGTTGCGCATGGCGTCGTTTGAAATAAACGGACCAAACTTTGAAACAACCCAGCTTATCACTTCTCCAGCTTCATTCGACCGCTGTGATGCAGGAAATTCTTTTGTCCAAAAATCAAGCACTGTCTGATCAGTGACGTATTTTAGCTTACTTTTCATGTATTCAGAGTCGACGAGCAGTTTTGGAATATCGATAAACGTCCCACCGGCTGGATCACTCATTAGCAGTAATGCGCAGTTCCGAAAGATGTGCTCAAGCCGTGGTCCAACAATACCGGTATGCCCAGGGTCATACAGACCATAGAGCATATTAATAGCCTCTTGGACCAAAAAGTCCTTCTGGTCGGGGTGATCAAACTCAAACATATTGAGACCGATAGGATTAGCCATGTCACCTGGATTGAAATAAATAACGTCCTCAACGCGTTCTTTCGGCACTTTACCCAGTAAAGCTTCAACCGAATCACCGTGTGGGTCAACAAAAGCAAACCCACGGCCATCCATCATGTCTTGATAGGCAATATTTTCGAGTAGCACCGATTTACCCGTACCCGTTTGGCCGATAATGTAGGTGTGGCGGCGGCGATCGTTCGTACTGAGACGAATCGGTTTTTTCAGCCCGCGGAACTCGTTGTAGCCGAGTAATACCCCATCATCCATAACTTCGGTCGGCCCATCAACTTGCTTACTCATTTGACGTTTCACTTGCGACGTCGGAATATTCGATTGGTCGGGTAGGTGAAATAATGTGGCTAGCTCTACAGTATTCAATATGTTGCTATTAACGGCTTGAGGGAAAAATCGGAAAATATACGACGTCACGAGCTCTTCGATATTCCGTGAGATTGCAAATTTAAACCCATTGTAACTTGGTGAATCAAAGAGAGAAAATGCTGAAACAATATTTTTTAACAACATTTGTGACCGCGTTGATGTGTTAGAAGATACAACAACCCTGACCAGTACTTCATACCCTGGGTACCGAGTTTTTTCCTCGATTGATTCAATCTCTTTTTGCTCGACCGCAGTCAACTGCTTGCCAACGCTCTGTTCTTCTTTGTGCTCATCAACTGAAGGTGGTTTCCACAGTGCTGTCATCAAGTCTTTACCGGCACCCATACGACCAGATTGTTTTCCTCCGGCTCGGTCTTTTTTCATTTTTTCTACCTTAGCGTGCGACTGCTTAGACCACCCCTCTTTAGCTGGACGTATTAACAGCTGAATGCCAATACCGTCTTCGCGAGTAGCAGAAGACAAGGCGTTCAGTAGTGCGCGGGCAGCATCCCGCTTGGTTTCCTCGTAGGTAGCAATCGGCAGCACAAAACTCTTTTTTAGTGTTAACTCACCTCCGATTGTGCCGCTCATCTTCCCAGCTTCACTAAATATGTTATGTTCTTCTACCTCTTCAAGCCGAGCGGATGGGTAGGCCGCAGCGACAGCTTGCCGTACGACGTCCACCAGTACAATCGGCACCACCGCATAGTAATAGACGAGTCCGTCCTTAGCGACCATCTCAAACGATAGATGTCGCTGTCCGTACACTTTAGCCTTGAAGCCTTTGGTTGCCGTACTAGCGATAACGTTGTACATCACTTGTGCTTGCGATAGGACCTCTTGGGTCAGCTCGCGTTGGTCGCGACTACCCGCTTGAATATCGTCGCTCGACGGAGGTAGGTGAATGATCATTGGTACCATTTTGAGGCCACGTTCATAATTTTTAGATTCACGTAGGCTCTTTTGATACACAATAAAAATAAGCACACCTGCTACGGCGATAATTAGTGCTATACCGAATATCCCTACTATTGTTCCACCCATCACGTCAGTCTCACGCCACTTCGCCTAAATCTTTTCCGTATCGTTTCTTCAAGTAATCTGATTGCAGGCGACCTACCTCACGTTCGCGTTTGTACGGATCATCCCTTGTTTTAGCAACAATGTCTTTCGCCTTGTCGACCCATTCTTTTTCAATTAAGTCATCGTCTGCAGCAACTGATGGCGAAGAGGTATCATCTGCTTGCGCTGAGTCGTCAGTCGGTACTGTCGCTGGGATGGGGGTCGGTAGTTGGACAACATTCGTGACGGCAGCTGATGCCTGCGTAACCTGTTCTTGTCCTCGCTCGAGGCTGGGCTCCACACGCTCCGGCTGAGATCCAGGTACAACCTCATTACTAGATGGTTGTGGGCCGTACTCAATAGGCGTCGGCGCTTGCTCTGGTGATCTAGGTTCCATATCTGTAATTATAGCATAATCGATTATCTACACAGTGCTAATGGAACCGTTTTTTCACATAGAATAAACTGATTAGCACAAAGGAAGATACAAGCCCGATCTCATACACGCCTACCTCGGCCACCGACTTCATGGCCAACAACATTATTGGGCCGAGCGCTATGACCGACCCATAGTAATACGCCTTCCCAACAGGAATAACGGTCGAGGTTTTATTAACACCTACCGATAGAGACGCTGCATGGATCACAAGACTTCCTGCATGGATTCCCCACGTACATGACCCGACAAAAATTATGTATAACAAAAAAAAGACGGCCAATATGCCGACTGGACCTACTGTTGCAGGATTTGTAGATTGTATAACGAGCAAGAGTGCAATCATTGCAGCGAGTGTTACAACTGTGACGATTCTCCCGAACATAAATACACTATATCATTTCTAGTATCAAACAAGGGAGCCTGAGCAATAAGCTTTTGTGTTAGGGTCACTACAACCGCCGCTACATATAAATTTTGGCGCGTGCTTCCATAACAGCTTATCGCTCGAGGCAACTGACCGCTCCAGCAATTGCCGGGGCATTTGTTTGTTGCAAAGAATGTTCCACGGAGTACGCTGAGTAGTTTCATTGCTATCGGTTTAGATATCAAGGATTAACTCAGCGCACTGGTACTTATTCAGTGCATCTACACTCGCGTTTTACGGCGAAGCGTCGGAACCACTACATAGTGCAAAAGAAGAATGGTAGTACAGAGTACTAACAGCGCATGCGTTAGCATGCATTTCTTTCGCGGTAGCGTTCCCGCTTTTTCGTCTAAAACAGTGAGGTTTAGAACGATCAGAATGTGTTTGAATTGTTAAGGTTTTTGTAGCTTGTTTGTGTTGTTTTAAGCTTGTACCTACAGTAGCACGAATATACATAAGCGTCAATAGTATTTGATGTATTAATACTAGGTTATAAACACAACATTTGCGTAACACTTACCAAGCGTCTAATTCTGTGCACATACATTATATATTAATTACAACGATAGGACCGTATGGACAGTATACCGCCTGCTGCGACGCAATTTTTTGAACGAGCGCTGAACGTTCGCGTTAGAATTCCGGGCCGCTTTACGCTACGGTATGTCACCGCGCGGCGACAAGCACCGCACACACTGCCCATAGATGGACGATGCCCGTTTTTCGCTGAGCTGCCCCACCAGCCGTGCAACTTCGCTGCCGTCGATTGAGAAGTTGATTGTTTACACTCACTAGCGTTCGCGAAATAGCGTCATGCATGAATGGTACATTCATGCCGAGCATTCTGCGTCAGGTAGCGCCATAGGCCTGACTTGCACGTAGATACGATGCGCTACTAGCCCGTAGGACACTTTCATTGCCTGCCACTATCATGTGTACATAATAGTACTGGAGCAGCCCATGCCTAGTAACACAGCTGCCGCGTCGTGCGATGCATGCGCATCCGACCTTGTGTCCGTAATACTACCACGCGACGCAAATTGCGTTCGAAGAATGGTTCAACGTGAAACAGCCTCAGCGCCGTCTAGACATATCACGTCGTCGTCGCGCTACTTTTTTAGCGTATTATGTCGTCGCCTTACGACCATATCATGTAGCCAAGCAGGCAATGATCATTTTTTACCGGGACTCCCACGCCAATAACTGCTTGCCTGCCCCCGTGTTCAATATTTCATTCGCTATAAACAAAAATGTATCCACATATTACCGAAAAAAATGTCTAAAAAATCTTTCATAAAGTTATTGACACAAGCGTATTAAAGGCATACTATAAGGGTAGTCACTGAATAAATAACTTATACAGAGACCAAAAATAAAAAAGAAACAAACAAAACTCCACATAAAAACAACCGTTCCTCGCAGGCGGTTGTTTTTTTAGTATAGTGGCTCTTCAATACAAAAAATCTCGCTACGAGTAGCGAGATTTTAATAGTCTTGGTGGAGCTGGCGGGTACTGCCCCCGCGTCCAGATGGTAACGGATTATTCGTCTACAAGCATAGTGAGTCTTATAAGCTTTACAACTAATGCAGTCTCAAAGACAGACAAAAATAACGACATAGTTGTGCGAAAAATGTTCTCACGTAGCGTCGCAAACACTGCGCGAGTAAGCAACAGGTGTATAACACCAAGCATTCGCTGTGTTGCCTATCGAAGCTTGATGACTCAGCGTATTAGGCTAGAGTTGGCGCAAGTGAAAGCTGTGGAGTCAAAAGACTCTTCAAGCTAGCAAATGCTGTTTTAATTGGGTTTGCAATTAAATATATACGTACGTGTATGTTCGGCTTGCAGAATAATCTGTTAAGTTCCCTCTGTCGAAAGCTATATCAGCCCCAGACGTGACCTCTGTTATTGTACTACAGTTTACTTGGCCTTGCTAGTATGCTTAACTCATACGTAGGTATGTCTAACGTTTCTCGAGTACTATCGGTAGCGCCAATTGGCTTCAATGGAAGCATTATCGAGGTTGAGAGTGACATTAAGAAGGGGCTTCCCTCTCTACAGATCGTCGGGCTGGGCAATAAAGCGATAGACGAGGCAAAAGAACGTGTTCGAAGCGCCATTACTAATTCATTACTGGATTTTCCCGCAAAAAAAATTGTCATCAACCTTGCCCCTGCCGAACTACCAAAGGACGGCACACACTACGACCTCCCTATCGCTCTCGCTATCCTATCGAGCAGTGGTCAGATTCTCGATCATGAGCTGAATAGTTCGGTGTTTGCCGGCGAGCTTGCCCTTGACGGCTCGATTCGCCCCGTTAAGGGCATCATTTCTATCGCAGAGACGGCGAAACTCCACGGCGCGAAGTATTTGTATGTTCCATTGCAAAATATTGAGCAGGCTCGGCTGATCGAAGGTATTGAAATAGTCGGCATCTCGACCCTCCAAGAGCTATACTTGCATCTCAAAAACGAAAAAAAGGTCACCCCACAAGGTACAGAGGCAGTCACTCCCCCTCCTGTTGGAGCATCAAAGGGTCCATTTCTCGATGACGTGCAGGGGCAAGATCAAGCAAAGCGTGCGATGATAATCGCAGCTGCCGGAAGGCATAACATACTCTTAACGGGGTCGCCTGGTGCCGGTAAAACAATGCTCGCACATACACTAACCTCTTTATTACCGCCGTTATCCAGTAGCGAACAGGTAGCCGTGACAAAATTATATAGTCTTGCTGGTGAAGCAATCCGAGGGGTCGTAACCGAACGACCGTTTAGATCGCCCCATCACACCGCCAGTCGAATCGCGCTTATCGGAGGAGGCAGTAAGCCAAAACCCGGAGAAATCAGCCTTGCTCACCTCGGGGTACTGTTTCTTGATGAAATTCCAGAATACGCTCGCTCGACGCTTGAGGCTCTGCGTCAACCGCTCGAAGACAACACGGTATCAATCAGTCGCGCAGAGGGTCACGTAGAGTATCCGGCCGACTTTATGATGGTGGCAACAATGAACCCATGCCCCTGTGGGTATTTTGGTGACGCCAATAAAGAGTGCACGTGTAGTAGCACGCAAATTATCGCGTATCAAAAACGACTTTCTGGACCATTACTCGACCGAATTGATCTTGTTATTCCGGTTGGTCGTATCGATACATCAAGTTTACTCACCCACAGTTCGTCGGAAATCCCACAACATAGTACAGCACAAAAAGCCATCCAAAATGCACAAAAAATTCAATTCTCTCGATACAGCAGTAGTTCAAAATACAACAGTAACCAGACGTCGCGTGCGATCAAACACTCGTTTGACCTATCGGACGATGTACAAACGCTATTAAATTCAGCAGCCGAAAAACTCGACATCAGCGCTCGGAGCTACTTCAAAATAATCAAAGTAGCTCGTACGATAGCCGACCTCGAAGCGGCAAATACGATAACGACAAAACATATCGCCGAGGCCCTACAGTACCGGAGTGCCACCTCTTGAACTAAACCGTCAACCATGATACTATTGCACCTGAGAATGTTCAAATAATTGCAATGTTCCGACAGAAGAAAAACACAAGGAGTTACTACAATCAGTCAAAAAGTCCGTGTAAACGATGCAATCAGAGCTTCAGAGCTTCGAGTCATAGGTGGAAGTGGCGAACAGCTCGGCATAATGTCGAGAAACGATGCGCTCAAGATAGCAGAAGATGCCGGAGTAGATTTGGTTGAGATATCTCCGAATGCGAATCCGCCTGTTGCGAAAGTCATCGACTGGGGTAAATACCAGTATCAAAAGATGAAAGAGCTGCAAAAAGCGAAAGCAAAGAGTAAGCAAACCGAGCTAAAGCAGATGCGATTTGGCTTAAAGATTGGATCAGGGGATCTTGATATCAAGCTCCGGAAAATTCGTGGCTTCCTTTCAGAAGGACATAAAGTACGAATTCAGATCCGCTTCAAAGGCCGAGAAATGGCACACAAAGAGCTAGGCTACGACATGGCTGATCGGATCACGCAGCTTCTAGAGGACGACGCAATCCTTGAGCAAAAGCCACAAATGGCTGGAAGAAACCTGAGCATTACAGTAAGGAGTAAATAATATGCCCAAAATGAAGACACATAAAGGCACCGCCAAGCGAGTGAAGATCACCGGATCTGGTAAAATCACTCGTCAACGCGCAGGTGGTGGCCACCTTCTTGCGAAGAAGAGCAAGAGCCGCAAGCGAGCTATCAATAATACAGGTGAAGTCACCGGTAAGATGGCCAGGAACATCAAACGAGTACTAGGACTAAAGGGAGCAAAATAATGCGAGTAAAACGAGGCGTCGCAGCACGCGCTAAGCACAAAAAGATTATAAAAGCCGCTAAAGGTATGCAGCACAACCGTACGAGAAGTTATCGTATGGCAAAGCAGGGTGTTATCAAAGCACTGCAATACGCATACCGAGACCGTCGCAATCGCAAACGCGACCTCCGTGGCCTATGGATCACCCGTATCAATGCGGCTGCCCGCGAAAACGGCATGACATACGGTCAGCTCATCTCTGGACTCAAAAAAGCTAATGTCGAAATCGATCGAAAGATTCTTTCCGAACTCGCAGCTAAAGAACCAGCGGCATTCACTGCCATCGTCAAGACCGTATAATACAGTCCTGGGATAGTAAAAAATCCTCTTGGTTACGAGAGGATTTTTTATTGGGCAGCTTACCTATAAGCCGGGTTCTGTCGTGAACAATCATCTATCTAGCCCAGCCGTTGCCAGCTGAATCAAGCGGTTAGCGAATCTCTCGTCGAACAAACGTATATAGAAATTCTCCTTGCAGCAGGTGGGGTTTACCTCCTCCGTTTGTCACCAAACGTCGCTGTGAGCTCTTACCTCACTCGTTTCGCCCTTACCAACCAAGGTTGGCGGTATAGTTTCTGTGGCACTTTCCCTAAAATTTCTTCCGGTTGCCGTTAGCAACCACCCTGTTCTATGCTGCCCGGACTTTCCTCTCGTGCCCGAAAGCACCAGCGATTGCCCAGTAAACTGCCTGCGTATCAGTATAACGCAAAACATCCCCAGTGGGCAGTAGTGCGGTGATATATCCCCGCTCGAAGGCAAAGGCGGATGTCTCGGAAATGCTACCACGGCAACACTTCGTTTGATATCCATATCTAATCTCGTTAGGAAATCATGTACACTACTGCCCGCTAGGGACTGTATCTAGTATACACCCGCTGGTTTATCAAAGTCCAAAAATGGTCCGAAAAATGGTCACGATACCAGTGATCGACCCCAAGATAAGACTCCCGATTGCACCGTTCGCCAAGAAGACAATTGCAAATATAAGTATAATCCCATACTGCTCAATAGCTTCCATCCCCCTCCGAACAAATTCAGGGGCAAGCGCATATACTACACGAGAACCGTCGAGTGGCGGAATCGGAATGATATTAAAGACGAAGAAGCCAAGGTTAACGTAGACTCCAGTCAGCAATATCTGCTCAGCCAATCCGCCTGGGGCGCCGGCAAGAGCATAACTGCCGAACAATACAAAGGCGATGGCAAGATTCACTAACGGACCAGATACAGCAACTAGGGCAACTCCCCATTCGTCGTACTTTATGCGAGCAGGATTGAACGGAACTGGCTTAGCGCCACCGAATATTGGTCCACCAACAATTGCTAAAATAATAGGCAGCGCAAGCGTAAGAAACGGGTCGATGTGTTTTATAGGATTTAGCGTCAGACGCCCAGACAATCGAGCAGTATCGTCGCCGAGCCAGTTCGAGACAAGCCCGTGCATTACTTCGTGGAGCGTCATCGAAAAGAGCACGACGCCAATTACAATTGCTACATACTGTATATCTATCATTCCCTCTAGTATAGAGGTCCTGGTCCTTGACGAAAACCCCTAAAATCGATACAATGGTACAGATTCAGTAATAAAGGAAGTAACACCATGGCAGCACGATGCGAGCTCACCGGAAAAGGTAAACAATTCGGCCACAATGTAAGCTTCTCTTTGCGACGAACGAAGCGAGTGTTCAAGCCAAACCTCCAGAAGAAAACCTTCATGGTAGACGGCCAGAAAGTCACTATGACAATTTCGACACAAGCCATCCGAACTCTCAAGAAAAAAGGCTTACTACAGCCGGTTGTCAAAACCGCCAAGTAAATAAAAATCCTCGGTTTATCCGAGGATTTTTATTATTACGGCCTACGTCGCTTAACTGCGCGTGAGTTCAATTACAGTCGGTACCAGCGGTAGCGCACTGATTGACTTGATCTTATATTTAGCTACCTTCTCTACTTCACCACCAAACTCTTTAACAAATACGTCCAGGGTGTCTTGTGGCACCTCGTACGATGGCGCTGTTCCTGCATAATGAATCGGCACTGCGACTTTTGCGTCGAGCCGACGCATCAGTTGTGCAGCACTAGTCGCATCGAGTGTATAACCGCCGCCGCCAACAGGAAGTATGACCATATCGACTACTCCGATTGATTCGAGCTGGTCATCGTCTAGTGTGGCGTCGATGTTACCGAGTAACGCGATACGAACGCCCCCGACCTCAATACGATATACCGTCGATTGTTTGACACTATCGGCTGTATCAATATGTCGTTGGGCTGCCACGCCGTGAATAGCAAAGTCGGCTACCTCATATTCACCTGGGCCCTCGATATACAGCAGGGATTCGTCGGAATTAAGGGCAAATCGACTCTCCGTCGATAGTTCAATTGCATTCTTGACACTAGCGTCTTTCAAACCCGCGAGTGAAAGCTTTGGATCAGTCACAATTTTAGCTTTTTTCGAGCTAATAACAACCGTGTTCGCCCCTTTGTATTCAATTTCAAACATTATGTCTCCTATTTTTTCTTCTTTAATAGATTTTCGTCGTCGCGGAGTACCGTATGATTACTACTGATCAATTCCGTAATGAATTTATCTCGAATGCTCAGCCGATAGTAAAACTCATCTTGCGACATCACACTATAGTTTAGCTCTCGACCTTCCTTTTTTTCAAGATTCTTCACAAATGTCTTCAACTTAGTTTTTGCAGGATGGCCTACGAGTAGTATATCAACGTCACTCCCCGACCCTTGAACAAATACCCCCGATAGAACAGCGACTCTGATGCCGCCGAGCTCATCGAGCTTACCCTGCCAATCAAGCGTACTCGGCATAGCCTCGATCGACTGAGCTACAACATCTTGGGCAAATATTGAACGCAGGGCAACATAATGCTCATAGCGCTGGTTCACCTCGTAATACAGTTTATTATCGGCACTGTCACTTTTTATAATCTCAACAGCGAGCATATTAGCCAATTCACGCCGTACGGAATTTATTTGTTCGTCTATCAGCCGCGTAATTTCTCTGACGTAGAACGCTTTCCCCGGATTATTCAGAAACAAGTGAAGCAATTTCACGCGCGTTTTTGAACCAAATAATGCGTCAATCATACCCTCTCCTGAATAAGTTTCTTACCTGTTATCATATCACAGTACCGGTTCTTATTCGAGGCGAGCTATAACATTATCTTCAACTTCATCATTCTGCATCCATAGTATATGCGGGTTCCGTCGGAACCACGTCATCTGCCGCTTAACGAGCTGACGATCAGTAATGTTGTTCTTTTCTTTGGCAGCGCGTAGATCAATACTACCGTCGAGGTACATCTTTATAATACGATAGACGTTACTCTTCATTGCTTCGACGTCCCAGCCATATTTTTTGCCCAACATTCTTGCCTCTTCAACAACTCCGTCGTCAAACATTTGCTCAGTACGCCGGGCAATTCGTTGTTCAATTACCTGTTTATTCGTAGCTATTCCAACAACGATGGTAGTGTCTTTTGGTCGGCTGCCCCGCTGATCACTTGTAGTGCTGGTTCGCGTAGCGCGCTCTAGGCGGCGTTTATTCTTATTTTGTTCTGGTAGTTCTACATTGTTTTTTATACAATAAAGGTATTGTGCTTCAGGCTGCATTGATTCAAGTGCACAGCGCTGTTTTTTTGACGGAGGTGCCGGAAAAGTATAATCAAAGATAAGCGCATCGACGTATAGCCCCGTTCCACCGACAATGATTGGCACATTACCTCGAGCATGGATTTCCCGTATTGTCCTGCGGGCATAGGCCTGAAATTGAGCAGCGTTATATCGTTCGTTTGGTGAGACGAGATCGAGTCCCCAGTGGGTGACATCTTGTTGTTCTTGCGACATCGGCTTAGCCGTACCGATATTCATATGTGCGTATACCGTTCGTGAATCAGCACAAATTATTTCCCCACGTATCTTCTTCGCAAGTGATATAGCCGTCCTAGTCTTCCCACTAGCCGTTGGCCCAACAATGACTACTACAGGTCTGTCGGCTGCCATCGTAATTCCTTAAAGTTATCAATGACAAAATTCGTACAGCGAATACCCTCAGCTTCAAGCAGCTGTTGTTGAATTTCCCGACCGCCAGGAAACCCCATAGCCAGCCCACCGAAACGATTAACAAGGCGATGCCATGGCAGCTCGTCGGGGCCGTAGTGACTAATGCCACCGATAACTCTAGCGGCACTCGGATGACCGGTCATCGCGGCAATATCGCCGTACGTCGTTACCATGCCGTCGGGCAACTGACTCATCAATATATAGACATCTTCGCGTAATATATTAGTTGTTGTCATAAACATAACGCTCTAGTGCTGCCCAATTTGCTACCCGAGTGACTCCGATCGGTAGATTCATCGATTCATTCCATGGGTAATCACCAAATAGCAACCCAGTTTTGGTGCCGACCGACAACGCTTCATCAATTTTTTTTAAATTATCATCAATCGCGATCACAGGACCAAGCCGAGTGAATGTGTCTCTCTTGGATCCACCGCCACCGACATGGTGAATACCGGTAAATACACCGCTGAAATACGTATCTACCAAGGTCTGCGTGGTCGCAGCAACTGCTTCGCTGCGTGACGTTACTAGATGCAACTCATAGGTGTCTTGTAACACTTTGAGTGCATGTTGTGATCCAGACATCGGCTTCAACGCTACAAATCCGTCGGACAGTTGAATGCCAGTGATACGCGAGACAATCAATTCTTTGTCACTCGTGCCCCACTGGCCGCCTCCGGTTCCATATGCTTTTGCTATATCGATCCGTGTTCCATATAGTCTGTCGTACTCCGCGACGACGAATGGCAATGAGGCAATCAGTACATCATCACAATCAATAGTGATAATCGGTCGCGCCACTACATCGACTCCAGATACGCTCGCAAGTTACTCAGTGAAACCTTCTGCTCGCCGTCTTGTGTGCGGACGCTCACTTCTCCGGCGTCCCTATCCTTCGGCCCAACAATCAACTGGACAGGGATTTTCATAGCCGTAGCTTCCCTGATTTTCTTGCCAAGGCTTTCATTTCTATCGTCTGTGGTATATCGTACTTCGTTATATTTGACTGGTTTCATGAGCACAACCTCTGATAATAACGATGTTATTTCATCTACATAGTCACGTACCGTGTCGTTAATCGTTAGGATACGCACCTGCTCTGGTGCAACCCAAAACGGGAACCAACCAGCCGTATGCTCGATAAAGACGCTCAGGAATCGCTCAATTGATCCAAGCAATGCAGAATGGATCATAACCGGTTGTACTGGCTCGCCACCTTCTGCCGTATACTGAAGGCCAAACCGTTCTGGCTGTACAAAGTCGAGCTGCACGGTCGCAACTTGATGCTCTCGTCCAATTGCATCTGTCGCCATAAAGTCGATTTTCGGACCATAAAATGCAGCTTCTCCGTCCTGTTCGAAGTACTCGAGTCCGTTTGCCTCAACTGCAGATTTCAACTGTGCTTGAGCCGACACCCACAGCTCTTTGCCACCAAGATACGCGTCACTGTCGTCTCGATAGCTCAATCGTACCCGTAAGCCTAAACCTGCTGTGTCATACAGCGTCTTCGCGGATTCGAGTAGGCCGTTCACCTCTTCTTCTATTTGGTCGGGTCGGCAGAATACGTGACTATCGTCCTGCGTAGCCGAACGCACACGATTTAGACCACCGAGCTCACCCGTCTTTTCATCACGATAAATCGTTGTAGTTTCGAGGTAGCGTACTGGCATGTCACGGTAACTCCGTGGCTTGCTTGTAAAAATCTGGGTATGGTGAGGACAGTTCATCGGTTTCATAGCGAATTTATCGCTGGTTTCTTGGCTTTGCACCAAGAATAGCTCGTCGCCAAATTTATCCCAATGTCCCGAGGTCTCATACAGATCATGCTTAGTAATGTGCGGAATCCAGACTTTTTCGAACCCTCTATCCTCGCGGAGCTGATTGCTATACCGTGAGAGCAACTCACGAAGGACGGTGCCTCTTGGGGTAAACAGCGGTAGCCCAATCCCTATAAGTGGAGATGTCGTATATAGATCAAGTTCCTTCCCTAGTTTTCGATGATCACGAAGCTTAGCTTGCTCGAGTTGCTCCAAGTGAGCAGCAAGTTCTTCTTGAGTTGCGAATGCCACCCCATACAGTCGTTGCATCTGTGGGTTTTTGTCATTCCCTCGCCAGTAAGCTCCAGCCACGCGCATGAGTTTAAAAGCACCGACGTCATTAGTATTGGTGACATGAGGTCCACCGCAGAGGTCGGTAAAGCTACCGTTCTTATAGAATGAGGCCTCGACAACACTCTGAACGGCCTGGTGGTTCGAGCCACTGATACCTGCTGGCAGATCAAGGCCCATTGTCGCTGCATCGAGATCACTCGCTCGCGTTGTGCCCTCTCTTTTTAAATCATGTAGCAATTCCTGCTTGTACGGTTGATTGTGCTCTTTCGCCCAGGCTATTGCTTCATCAATCGGAAGGTCAAACTGTTCAAATCGTTGCTTCTCCGCAATAATTCGACGCATCGTCTTTTCAATTTTTCCAAAGTTCTGTTCACTTATCTTCGTATCACCCAGATCGATGTCGTAATAGAAGCCGTTCTCAATCACCGGACCGATGCCAAATTTTGCTTCCGGCCATATACGTTGCACCGCGGCAGCCGTAACATGAGCCAGACTATGTCGCATCGCGTGTAGTTGTTCGTCGTTCATACTGAGTACTCCTTAAAATAATAAAAAACACGCTCATCGAAAGATAATCTTTCTTAGCGTGCCTCGGTCCAGTAGAAACTGGAGGTTCCACCTTGGCGTTTTCTGTTGTCGCATTCATGTTACGCTTGTCTGCGGCCGCTCCCAGCGAGACTGGTGCGAGTAGTTACGTCGCGTCATTGTCTAAAATATACTATATCCCTGGCCCCTGTTTATTGCAAGCCTCTCATCTGTTTGGTATGATAGCTCTACAGTCTCGAGTGCGGGCGATTAGCTCAGTTGGCTAGAGCGCCTCATTGACGTTGAGGAGGTCAGGGGTTCAAATCCCTTATCGCCCACCAGATTGTACTATTAAGACCTTTTAACGGAGGTCTTTTTGTTTTCCCCACATGCTTTGCATACTTTTCCACATGAATATCTAGCCCCTTTATCAAATGAATATGCGCACTGTGATATATCATCTGAAGCTTGTTCCATTGACAATATATTGTACTTATGCTAATATAGAATCATGTCAAACAGTACACACGACGGCAACCACAAAAAATCCAAACTAGACCAGTTCCAGCTTGGATTTGAATATAATCGAACACTCAAACAAGAGCGCAGCCTTACGAAGCAGCGTACACACGCAATTACCCCTTAGGGGCAGTCAGTCGTCTTGGTATTTGTTGGTGTTCGAGCCTGAGTAAGCGCCATGACGCTTGTCTCGTTCTCTAGCTTTTCTTTTCTTTGGTGAGTACCGAGGCCTTCTCGGTCACATCAAACGTCGTCATATAATTCCCTAAAAAGAGTCTCGTCTGCGAGTAGTACGCAGACGCTGCGCTGTAGGTTATAGCCGTAATTGGCATCAGGAGCCACTGCAAGAGCATTCCGACGGTCCTGCTGCGTTTGTACCGCTCTGGGCGTGGCGGAAGCATCTTGAAAGTCACAAAGATAGTCACGAATAGCCCAATCGTGGCGATCCGCATGATCAGCCCGACTATCTCGGGCAGCTGATTGGCAACCACACTTCTATCAGCATTCGTATTTAAGAAAATGGGTATCCAAGCACCAAACGTAATGATTAGCGGTACGCTAGCCAGCGTGACATGTCCATCGAGTAGACGCACAAACCTGCTAGCAGCCGCAAAGAAATTCACCTTACTCTTGAGCGAAAATACCCGCACGCCGACATAGGGCACGTCCGACGCACCATAGGCCCATCTTCGTAACTGCACAAACTGCGCCTTGAGTGTTTTCTTATAGGTATTCGACATCACCGCATCTTGGTAAATCGGCACAAACAGCGGCACCACATCGTAATCACCATCGAAGTGAAAATAGCTCCGCCAATACTGATGCCCGTCTTCGACGATAGTGCGGGTACTCCAAAAATTCATTTCTACCAAGGCTTCCATCGGCTGAGCGTGAGAAGCAAAATTCCTCAGGGTATGCGGCCGCATGGCACTAATAATATTCCAAAACGAATTACCGGTAGCTATTACCCTCATGGGAGCAGGCACATCCCAGATGTTATTCATAAATAGCGAGACTGGCTGGAACGAGAGGTTTTTTCGATGATCGTGCACGATATACTCGTACGTCAAATAATCAAAGTACTGAGGGTCAGGGCGATTATCGCTATCTAGAGTTGTCACAATCACATCGGTATACGCAATACGCTGTTTATTGAGGTATTCTTTGAGGTATTGACCAGCGAAGGTAATATTTCCACCTTTTCCCGAGCTTATCTCGTTTGCTATGCCTCTCGGGTGTTTGACCGCTTGAAAGCTGTAGAATGTATCGTCATATGTCGCTGAAAGCCGCTTGGCAATTGCTTCGGTTTTTGCCCCGCCTCGTTCTTCATAGGCCAGGATAACCATAATTTTTTTACTGTCGTACGTTGTAGCCCTAAGCGTCTCTATTGTCTCGAACAGCACTTCGTACGGCTCGTTATAGAAAGCTATGATAACTGCGTTAAAGATTTCCGATGGTTTTGGATACACTTGCCCAGATTGCTGCATAACAGCCAAATTCTCTCGGTGTTTTTTAGCAAAATATGTTGTCTTTTTTTGTGCCACCTCTAGTGAGACTTCTCTGTTTTCGAGATCTTGCAGGTAGCTCGACCAATCCTCTTTTTTAGCCGTCTCAACTCTTTTGCTCCCGACAAGTGTGTGATAGCCAACAGCAACTGCGCGCACCAATAAGGTAGCGGCGACAAACACAAGGTAGATAGAAGCGTACAGCGGATTGATGAGCGACAGGACGACCAACAGAATAATCGCACCGTAACTCAGCGTGGCTGGCAACATTTCAAATAACCGATACGGTATAGATCGACGACGAAGTGGTATGTCTAAATTCTTCATACTACGACAAGTAAGCTATATCTAGCACGGAGTACGTCCATAAAAATGCGATTAGAATCATCAGGATAGTGAGCATACCAAGCCCAAAGGCGACTGGCCTCATACCGCGAGATTTCAATTTCGCGATAAGCCCAACATGTAACAATGCCATAAAAAACCCAAATCCGACAAAACCGAGCAAATAGTACCACTTGTTTCGATAGAATTGAGCGTCACTGAAGGCGGAGAATCGTGTTGCGATCTGTAAATCAGTCGGACTCAGGCTCACGCTAACATATCCAATGTATATACCACTTAACACGATAATCGACAAAGACAGTAGCAGCAACGGCCTGTCACCCAGTAAATCTTTCAGCGATGTAAGTATCTGTTGCTTCATCATAGTTCAGCGTGTATTATAACAGCCCTCTAGCTGAAAATAAATGTCAGAACCTCAGTTGCACCAGTGAGAAGATTTTGCTATGATACGTGGAGTCTTATTGGCCATGGGCTCGTAGTGAAGTTGGCCCATCACGCCTCCCTGTCACGGAGGAGATCGCCGGTTCGAATCCGGTCGGGCCCGCCAAGAGAGTAATTACCACCGTTAGGTGGTTTTTTATTGTACTCGCAATTGTGATAAACACGCTATAGGTGAGCAGTACCACAATGATAAGTCACAGTACCTGCATCGTCGATTTTTCTATTGATTGTCGCTGATATTGGCAATATCAATATACTCGTGCGTCGTTAGTGCGGCAAATTTCTTTTCAAAGACGCTTAGCGGTATACGAATATACTGATAGTTTACTTTTGTATCAGATTGCGAAATAGTTTGCACAAAATAGTATCCATCTCCCGTTGTCGATTCGACCGGTTTTGATGTTTCACCCTTTTTCAGAGATACGGCGATCCGACTCAGGCCTCCGTCACGGTTATTTTTCGACACAGATCCAGATGCACCATAATCGAGTTGTACACCTTTTTGCTTAAACTGCTTTACCGCTGCTTCGAATCCACGTTGTGCATTCTTACTGACGGCGAGATATGATTCTACCTGCTGTTTAATGTCCTGGGCCTCTGTATCCACTGCGTAGGCAACTTTCTGGCGTAACAACGACTGACGGATGATGCGACGATATTCTACGGGAGAATAGCCAAGCGTGTCTTGCGTCGATGCATCGTACACATCTTGAGATATCTGCCCAGTAGCGGTATCGCGACTTTGGTCTATTACCTCTTGCACTTCTTCTGTAGAAGCAGTTATGTTTAGATCACGGGCTAATTTCTGCGCGTACATATCAGCCTCTAACCCGTTGAGTACTTTGCGCTTAAAAAAATCGAGCTGCTGCTTGTCCCCTTCTTGGCTCAGTCCAATCTGACCACTTTTTTGCAGCCATAGTTCTTGGCTTCGATAGCGTAGTAGATAGTCGCTGTAGCGCACATTTTCACCGTCAACAGAGGCAACTGGCACCGGTATAACGCTGGTAACACGATAGAAAAAATCACTGGTTGTCTGAACTTTGTACAATTGCCACCAGCCAAAAAGAACGGCCAGTAACACTGTGACAAGCCCTATAATTATGGCATTGAAGACGAGTTTGTGGCGCACATACTGATGCGGGTACTTAAACTTTCGACCACCAGCTAGTACTTTTTCTCGATGTTCAGCAACCGTTTCATTCGTAATACGAGACGGAGACTGGTCTTTCGCTAATTTTTTACGCCTCAGGGGAATCTTTTTCATAATTTCCTTGTTCTTCGACAGTGTCCATCACTGCGTCTTGTAATTTGTTGTAAATTTTATCTGGATGTTCAACATGACGGATAATTAAATCCCCTACATATGTCTGGATAACGAGTGTTCCGAATCCGAATACTTCACCGCTAAACCCAGGTATATTATAGCTTATGTTCTGGACCTTTGACAGCCTGAGCTCAACAACGTCTTTACCAAAAAAACCGCGTTGGGTTACCTGACGAAGTCGCTCATTCGACACGATATAGATGGTAAAGTGCCAAATCATAAAGTAATACGAAAATATAAATAGCCCGAGCACGAGACCAGCAATTGGTAGCAGGAATAGTTCTAGTCTGTCTTGCCAAACGAGTGGCGGTATTGCAGAAACGGCAAATGGTATCAGTAAACCGTAAAATCCTTTACGCATAGCTATAATGTGACGACGAAACATAAATAGAAACTCTTCCCCGTCCCGCTGCCCATCAAATACTTTGTCGTCCATATGTAGTCAGTATAGCAAACTATCACATGCTACAATATCACTAGTGCGCCTCGGTAGCTCAATTGGATAGAGCAGATCCGTCCTAAGGATAAGGTTGCAGGTTCGACTCCTGCCCGGGGTACCAAAAGACGACCTGTTACGGTCGCCTTTTTAAATTGACAGGGAGGTGTTACCTCGTAAACTTCTCGTGCAACGCTTCGTAATCAAACAACTCGGGGTCGCTAAACCAGTGCATGATCTCTTGCTTAGCCTCGTCAGGGTCGCCAGAAGCATGAATCAGATTTGGAATCCCCTTATTCTCACCATCAGCGTAGCCATAGCTCATATGGCTGAAATCTCCACGGATCGTTCCTGGTGCTGCTGATTTTGGCTCTGTACCACCAACCATCTTACGAACCAAGGCTACCGCTTCGACACCTTCGAATACCATTGCAATAACAGGACCAGCGCTCATCATATCGAGCGTAATGTTAAATATTTGTTCACCTGCCCGTGTTTTGAGCTTCCCAATATCCTCGTAGTGTTTAAAATAATAATCACGCTCTGGCGCTAGCATCTTTGTGCCGACAATTCGTAGGCCCACGCGTTCAAAACGAGACAATACTTCACCTACAAGGCCACGTTGCAGTGCGTCTGGTTTAAAAACAATTAATGTCTGCTCCAAGTTTGGTTTTTTTGTCATAACTCTCCTTAATGTATTCCTACAATTGTACCAAAAGTATCACTGCGATAACACCCGCTAGGCCAACACGATACCAGCCAAAGATAGCCAGGCTTCTCGTAGCCAGAAAATGCATCAAAAACCGTACAGCAAGGAGGCCGGAGATGAACGCTACCGTGTTACCAAGTAATAGCATCCCCGCATTGTTCACCAGGTACTCAGGTTCATCGACGATGACCTTAAAGGTTACGCCGGCCATAATCGGCAGTGAGGCCAAAAAACTATACTCAGCCGCACTTTTGGCAGAAAGCCCCATCAACCGTCCGGCAATGATTGTCGAACCAGATCGTGATACTCCGGGGATCAGTGCGAGCATTTGTGCGCCACCGATCGTTATTGCTCGCAGCGGCGATAGCGTTTCGCCATCATCAGCAGGGCTCAGCCGAGGTAATTTTTCAAGGATGATCATGAGCACGCCGATAACAAATAGCGTTATCATTACGACAACGATGCTGCCAAAAAATGCCGATCCGGTGATAAAATCCGAACTGATGTAGCCAACGATACCGGCAGGAATCGACGTCAGTAATATATTTCGAGCGAGGGTAAATTGTCGTCGAATGAATATGTCCTGGACTATACGAACGATTTTGGGGGTAAAGTACACCAGTAGCGCCAAAAACGTGCCGATATTGATAGCTTCTAAAAACAGATGATCAGACTCTCTACCAAATAACTGCTGAAAAATGACCAAGTGACCCGAACTACTAATAGGGATAAACTCTGTTAGCCCCTGCACTAGCCCGAGTACGATAACCTCAAACGCATTCATAGACTCATTGTAGCACCTGCAAGGTATACTATAGGTATGTACATGTCTGAGCTCATCCTTGATTTTATTGAATCGATTGAAGTCGAGGGCGGTCGGTCGGCGAAAACAGCCGAGAACTATACGCTATACCTCGAACGATTTGTTGAATTTACTGAAGATATTAAAGTAGACAAAATTACGACAGAAGTCATTCGTAAGTATCGGCTGTGGCTGAACCGCTATAAAAATAACAACGAAGACGACCTCTCTATCATCACCCAAAGCTACCATTTGATTGCCCTGCGAGGGTTTTTGAAATACTTGGCATCTCGTGATATCGAAAGTTTAATGCCAACAAAAATACAACTACCGAAAGTCAGCCGAAAACAAGTTACCTTCCTTCATTTTGACGAAGTGGCCCGGCTGCTGCAGCAAATCGACGAATCGAGTGAAGAAGGTGCGCGAGATAGAGCGATTGTAGAGCTGCTTTTTTCAAGCGGCCTCCGTGTTTCCGAGCTTGTGGCCCTCAATAGAGACCATGTGAATACGAAGCGCCGCGAATTTATGGTACGCGGGAAAGGGCAAAAAGATCGTCCGGTCTTCGTAAGCAAAGCTGCTGTCGGTACGGTAGACGCATACCTTGGGTTTCGTATGGACAACCTACCCCCATTGTTCCTCAGCTACAGTCGCAATAATATGTCCAGCACGTCTGGAGATTACCGTCGACTGGGTGCGCGCAGTATTCAGCGTATGGTAACCAAGTATGCACGATTAGCTGGCATAACTAAACATGTTTCACCGCACACAATGCGACACAGTTTTGCTACCGACCTACTGATGAACGGCGCTGATATTCGAAGTGTCCAATCGATGCTTGGCCACAGCAGCATCTCGACGACGCAAGTCTATACACACGTGACAGACGAGCATCTACGCGAAGTCCATGAAAAGTTTCATAGCGATACCACGTAGATATTTATTAGCAGTCTGTTCTAAAATCAGTTTTCCTGTCAGTCACAAAGGAGCTCTTACAAACATCACCGTTTACGTACAGCGCTGCATCGGGAGGTGGCAATGGTATCTCGCGTATCGATACTTGTGCTTTCACGCGGCGGAACAACGATGATGCGCGACCAGTTGAATCAACTGTAGGCTGAACGTTACTAAACTTGATTTCGTTACTTCCAACAGGAGCACTACTATCCCTTAGCTCAATTTTAAATGACGTTTGGTTGTACAACGCCGCTAGCTGCAAGTACGCTTCCCGCTCTCCACCTGCTGTTTGATTCGGTATGTTAAGCAGTACCGAACACAAATACTCGACAGCATTCCTGTCGCACGTCACAACCTTTGGATTGTTATCTGCGGACGTGCCCCCCAACCTGTTGTCGCTAACGGATAGATAGTCTTTTGCCCCAGTATCTATCGAGCCTAGCTGAGGATAGAGAAAAACTGTACGAGAGTTCGGAGAACCTTCGGCTTTAAACTCACTGAGGTTGAGATTTTTATTCTTAAATTGTACTAATTGCGTTCGCAGGATTGGTGGGGCAAAATCATTGTCGTCCCAGTCAGCATCTTGCGGTAATGAGGTTGGCAATTGTGGATCTTCGATCTTTTCAGGTTCAACCGATTCATTGCCGTTTAACACTTTGAGGTCATTCTGGGAAAACCATGACACTTTTATCTGATCAAATGGTTGGTCTGCTTTTAGTCGGAATGTCTTCGATCCTTCATTTGCACGAAGCGTGGCTCCGACCGATGGGGTGTTTAAATCTATTTTTACGCAAGTATAGGCCTGATTCAGCGACGGGTCGCCAACAATAAATTCGCCGGTTGTTGGGTCCTTTGAGGCTACTCTATCTGTTGTATGGCATTCATCACGACCATCAAGTGCCCTAATTGATTTCATAACATCCGTGACGCACGCATCGCCAGCTGCATCGTTGGCTCTTTCGCAGTTATCCAGCTTCACGAGAAGCCGTTTTGCATCTTCTACACCTGCAAGCGCTGCGTCGTATGCGCTCTGCGACAAATCATTATTGCTCGCCTGTTGTTGGTTTTGAACCATCAACTGAACAAAGCTAGTCGTTACCACCGTAATCATTAATGAAGTGAATATTACAATGAAAATTGACACCCCACCTCGTTGCATTGCATTAGTTATCATTTATTCTCCCCGCTCTTGCTGTAAATGTAAATTTATTGACCGCGCAATACTCATCATCAATCTTACTCCCTAGTGCAATATCACATCTATCGTTGCCACCGGCTCCTGAAGTTATAAGATCCGCCGTATTCGTGCCCATCGTAAACGACACCGTATAGATTGCCTGCTTGACATCACCAAGTGGAGCCACTGTTTTACTTAGGCTAAAGCTACGAATGAGCAGATCAGCGTCACCTCCACTCAGTATTGGCGTAAAATTCGATAGCTGAGGTGCAGGCGAAGGTTCTTCTAGCTTGACGTAGCTAATGGCAGGGGTTTCGTCTTGATCTTTACAGTACCTATCCGCCTTACCACTGAACTTAGAGAAACGTATATTTTTACCGTCAGCTTGTTTGTATGTGTTAAGTCTGTTTGTCTCCGATACGAAGCCGGGATCGCTGATATAATTCCATGCATATATGAGCGTACCTACACACAGACGACCACCGGTTTTCGGAGGGTCTTCGATAAATTCGACAGATTCCGGGTTAGCAGCGTTCAGTGTTCGTTGAATCTCGGCCGATAGTTGCTGACCACTCTCGTTGACAGCTCGTAGCGTGAGTCCTTTATTATAGATAGAGCTTATTTGCAACGTCAGCATTGAGATTGCAAGCAGCAATATACTCAAAAAGGTCATCGATATCGACAATTCCACTAATGTAAACCCTTGGGACTTAAATCTCATACAATTTTACCACCGTTTCTAACGTCATTGGTTTCGACACGCCTACGCTTTCCCAACAAGCCCTAACACGAAACGTATACGCTCCTGGAGTGGTACCCACACCACCGGCAAGCACTGGCTCAATCCATAACCCATACGAGACCGCTGGAGCAGGGTCGGTTACTATTTGTGCGAAGGGAGGTGCAGTGACGTCTCTCGGTGACTTGTACCAGGTACTCCCAACTAGCGGCAGCTTCTGAGCAGTGTACGGCTGCATGACAAATGAATCGCTTACCTCTGCTTGTGTCTCTGGACATAGCTCGTCCACTACAAATGGGGTCGCCGTAGCATCGTATACATTTGTAATCTTCTCCCACTCCGTCCCGCTAATACTTCTTTGAGTTGATGCTTGCTGGTGTGCGGCACGTATTGCTTCTACCTGTGAATCGATTTGCTGTCGGACTAACGTAATTTCAATTGCACGCTGTGCCGTATTCGTACCTTGGCTCATTATTTGCAGGGCGCCTACTGCCACCATACTAAATATAGTTACAGCAAGTAGCACCTCAATGATAGTGTCGCCTTTCTGATAAGAGTGCGTTAGCATGTGCTATCCTGTTCACTTTCTATCGACGACTGAGATGAAGCACTTGCTCGAAAGACAACTGCCCTGTTACCTCCGGCCAAGATCGCGCCGGGGTCAATGCATAGCCGCTGCTCATTTTCATTTGCATCATTCACTAACGTCCCGAATGGATTCTCGCTCAAAACCGTTTCAGCTTTAGTGTAGGTATGAGCTATACCAGTCTGAGGCGAGCGTATGATAGCTATTCCTATCGTTCGCGCATCAGTAGTACCCGGATCAACGATGGTTGCATCCCAGGGCAACGTCATGCTTGACTCAGAGATATTTAAGTCAGCCAACCCAGATGTCACAACACGAGGATTATAGTCGCCAATCACCGCTGCCTCAGTCGTACTGGCTGTTGGAGAATCTGGTTCAACACCCATAATTGGGTACGATGTGGCTGTTTTGCCACCGTCAATGAAGATATATCGACCAAGCAACACACAGTCTGCTTTTCCTCTATAATCTCCAGCTACTGATTGTACCTGGGGGGCGCCACTGATTCCGTTCTTAACGCATTTTTTATCGTTACCTTCTCGTGCATTTTCAACGTTGTATACGAGGTTATACTGCTGTTGAATATACGACTGAAAGGTATTTACACTGTCTCTGTAGCGTTGCGTATTTAACATGCCCGTCCAGCCTGTTGCCAGGAGTACCGCTAATGTACCAGAGATAGTAACAAAAAGTACTACCTCGATTATTGTGAATCCCCTCGTACGCATTGTAGCCATTAGGGTAATTATACCATAAGCGAATAGCTTGCTAACATATATGCAGCGTCTAAATAACCCTCAATTATCGCCGCACCGAAATACAATGAAACAATGAAACCAAGCATAAGCATCGGCCCAAACGGTATGTGTGCGCCCCGACTGATTTTTTTAGTAAGAAGTCCAGGCAACACAAGTAGCAGCCCGAATAAATTAGCCAAAAACAGCGTTAAAAATGCCAAGTCCCAACTACCAAGCAGTAACCCCAAGGCAAGTCCGAGTTTCACGTCGCCAAACCCTACCCAGGCACCTTTCGAAATCAACCATAAGCCCAAATAAATACCACCAAGAATTGCGACCGCACCCAATGTCGTATACACCTGGCTAAGTACATCCGCCGACGTTGCGATCTGTACCGACGCAATTACTACTGACAGTCCAATAAGGGGAAACATAATCACATCTGGTAGTAAAAACCATTTCGCATCGTATACAAACAGTATCACCATCATCACCAATGCAATCAGCCAGAGAACAAACAGACTTATGCTCGTACCGCTTAGTAGTCCTTGGGTCGTCAGCCAATACTGCAAGAAACTCACAAATAGCAGAGCTGTCCCTACTTCAATTGCTGGCTCAAACCACCCGATTGGTTTCTTACAGTACCGACACTTTCCCCTAGTACTTATCCAGCTCACAAGCGGCAGTAAGTCGTACCACGATAGTTCATGGTGACAGTGCAGACACTGCGAACGATCGTCTTTTACGCCGTGTTTAGTCAGGGAAACTAGCTTCTTGAATTCCTGCTTATTGTATTCTTCACCGGTTGCCTTATCTTCTAACAGTTGCCGTGCACGCAGACGCCACACAGATGCTCCAGCAAATGAGCCAAAGATAAGACCAAGTAGCACTACACCGATGTATAATAATGTCATTCCTCTTATTCTACTACGAATAAAAAATAAGCGGCAGTAATATGCCGCTTATTTTTACATTACTTACGTAACTATGCGTTTTGACAGACAACCGCAAGTGCTGATGCGTTAACCTCGACAACAGTCAGTACCGCCGCTTGACGAGCACCAGCAGGCTGGACTACACCAGAAGAGCTGGTCGTACACTTCGCCCCAGTTCGGACGTAGAGTTTATCGATATCTGTTGATGATCCGGTACCTGTAATGACTGTTTCGTTGGAGCCGCTTGGTGTAGCCGCGTAACTAACATTTGCAGGCGTTGAGTCTAACCGTGCTAATCCGCCGTCAAGATATGTACCAAGTTGCATAGCAGTTGTTGGCAATCTACCGCTGTTATTCGTCCGGTACGTACCGAGAGCACTCACCACAACTCCGACATCCGCTTTTCGTGCGCCATTAGCTTGGTTTCGTTGAAGTGCAGGAAGCGCCACGAATATCATCAAGAAGATGAGCGCCGCAATAGCCAGTACTAATACAACCTCGATGATTGTGAATCCCTTGCTTTGTTTTTGTCCACTCATTTCTCTACTTCCACCTTTCGATTGACCTTAATTACTGACCGGCGTCATGCCGCTTACGTTTATCATACACCCGAGTTGAGCTAGTGTCTATAGTTTTATCCAAAATTAATATTATTGACAAGTCCATAGATAGGCAGCAATATCGCCCCCACTAAACTACCGGCTACTCCGGCGAGGACAACCATCAGAATTGGTTCAATCGCAGTCGAGATAGACGCTATTTGTGAATCAATCTCATCTTCGTATACCTGTGCAGCCTTACCCATCATTTCGTCAATCTTTCCTGATTTCTCACCGATACTAATCATCTGCGGCACGAATGGCAATATGTACTCTTCTGATTTCAGTGAATCTGAGAGTGCCTTGCCTCCCTTGACCTTCTCAGCCGCATTGTCTATCGACTTCCCCACGACAACGTTATTGACAGCCTGTGAGGTAATTTTTAGCATGTCTAGCATCGGAACACCTGTATTTAGTAGGGTTTGGCCAGTCCGAGCAAGGCGGGCCATGTATAGTTTTCTAAATAAGCCGCTAAAAACCGGAACGTTCAATTTGAACGTATCAGCAGCTTTTTTGCCGTCTTCGGTTTTTGAATAGTTCTTGAGAAATACTATTAGTACAGCAAGTAAAATCGCAACTAGCCAGCCAAAGCTGACTAAAAAGTCAGCTGCACTCACCATGATTTGAGTAATAAATGGCAATGACTGACCAAGGTCTTCATATAACTTTTTTACTTGAGGCACAACAGCTACCAACATAAAGATGACGACGCCAAAAATAACCGACAACACGATCACCGGGTATACCATTGCACCCCTAATCTGACTCATCATCGCTGCATCCTTTTCCTGCTGAATTGCGATCCGCTGCAGTGCTCCATCGAGCGTACCCGATGCTTCACCCGCTTTAATGAGCGCTAAATAAACGTTACTGAATACGTCTGGGTGCTTACTAAAAGCACTAGCAAGGGCTTTACCACCCTCAACATCCGAAATAATATCTTCAATAACTTTTTGTAGCTTCTTGTTCTCAGTCTGCTCGAGCACCGTGTGAAGACTCTGCGCCAACGGCAAACCAGCTGCTATCAGCGTAGAAAGTTGTCTGGTAAAGATTACCCTGTCTTTGGTGGTCACGCGGTTGGTTAGCTTGGATACTATACCATTACTATCGGTCTCTTCGGTAATATTTCTTGGGGTGTAGCCCTGTGAAATCAGTAATTTAGCAGCAGAGTTTTCGCTGTCGGCCGTAATAGTAGCCTTAACTACTTTGCCTGTTGCGCCATCTTTTGCCTCGTAATGATACCGTTTCATGATTAGCCTCTCATCAACCTTTCAAACTCCCCAAGGTCGACCGCGAAGCTTCGTGCTTCATCGTAGGTGACTGTCCCGGCCTGAACAAGACTCACTAAAGTCCTGTCCATTGTCTGCATGCCCTGGTCTGCTCCTGTCTGGATGACCGCGTCAAGCTGGTGGCTCTTACCTTCGCGAATAATGTTTCGGACTGCCGGGTTAGCTACCAATACTTCGGCAGCGACGACACGTCCGCCGCCAATGGACGGCACGAGACGCTGCGAACAGATACCCATCAGGATATTTGAGAGTTGTGCTCGCACTTGCGGCTGTTGGTGCGGAGGAAACACGTCGATCATACGATCGATGGATTGCGCAGCCGAGTTGGTGTGAAGCGTCGCAAAAACTAAGTGCCCCGTCTCCGCGATAGTGATAGCTGCTGAAATCGTCTCAAGATCACGCATCTCACCGATCAATACAACGTCTGGGTCTTGTCGCAAGGAACTTCTCAGTGCTGCCGAGAAGCTATAGGTGTCGTAATGAACTTCCCGTTGCACCACAACAGATTTCTTAGACTTGTGCGTAAACTCGATAGGATCCTCGATAGTAATAATATGGTCAGCGCGCTCCGTATTTATCTTATCGACAAGTGCCGCAAGCGTTGTAGATTTCCCGCTGCCGGTTGGACCTGTCACAAGCACCAACCCTCGCGGATAGTCAGCAAATCCCATAACAACCGGTGGCATGCCTAGTTCGGTTACACTTTTAATTTCGTTAGGAATAAGGCGGAGTGCGGCAGCCAGGTTGCCGCGTTCATGGTAGGCATTCACGCGGAATCGACCAAGGTTACCAAACGCAAATGAAAAATCAAATTCTTTATCTTTTTGCAAAATCTGCTGCTGGTCTTGGTCTAAAATAGCAAAAACAAGTGCTTCTACTTTTGCCTCATCGAGCGCGTCGTAACCCGCGATTGGTGCTAAGCTTCCGTCAACACGGAGCATTGGTGGCAAACTCACCTGTAGGTGTAAGTCGCTAGCACGCTTCTTGACGACTTCTTCTAGTAATAGCTCGATTCGTACTTCTTGATTATTCATGTCTCACCCTCATATTGTTATTTTACGCGGTATCCCCGGCAACCCTGTTTACCTCTTCGAGAGTAGTCAGTCCGGCAAGTGCTTTCAGATAGCCATCTTGCCTCATCGTAACCATACCCTGCTCTATCGCTTTTCGCTGGATCTCTGCGCTCGTCGCCCGTTTTACAATAAGATCTTGGATATCCTCATTCACATCCATCACTTCATATAGCCCAGCCCTACCGGAGTATCCGCGCGGAGTCTGTGGGGTGTCTTTGCCCTTAACTAAAGTATAAGCGCTTTGACCCGCTAGTGGCAAGTCTTTAAACCCAAGGTCGGCAGATATCTGTGCTGCCTCTTCTTTTGTCTTCGGGAGTAAGTGTCCAATTGTGGCGTTAATATTCTGTGTTTCTATTGGATTTGAGCTATATACATCACGTTTTTTCGATACTCGCCGTACTAGGCGTTGACCGATGACCGTATTTACCGTACTGGCAATTAGGAAGGGTTCGATACCCATGTCGAGAAGTCGAGGCAATACACCCGCCGCAGAATTAGTGTGTAATGTACTAAAAACAAGGTGCCCGGTTAACGCAGCTTGTACGGCTAGACTTGCAGTTTCGCTGTCACGAATTTCTCCGACCATCACTACATCGGGGTCTTGGCGCAATATTGACCGAAGCCCCGAAGCGAATGTTAGCCCAACGCCGGCATTTACCTGTATTTGATTAACTCCGTCCATCTTGTACTCAACCGGATCTTCCAATGTAACAATATTGACACTATCATCTTTAATTTCTTTTATCAGCGCATAGAGACTGGTGGACTTACCGCTTCCGGTTGGACCAGAGGTAAGTATCATACCATTCGGGGATTTTACTCCTTTTCGAATTGTACGAAGAGCCCGACCAGCATAGCCCATTTCTTCGAGATCAAAACTATTACCTGATTTATCGAGTAATCGTATCACCACTTGCTCACCCCATACCACTGGGCTAATAGCAATACGCAGGTCTACCTCTTTATTGGCAACTGCAATCGTAAATTGACCATCCTGCGGAGTACGGTGTTCGTCGATTTTTAAGTTTGCGAGAATTTTTATACGGCTCACTAATGCTGGCTCTATCGATTTTGGTAATTGCATAATCTCACGGAGTACTCCGTCTATCCGGCAACGAATCTTTAGCGCCTTCTCAAGTGGTTCGATATGAACATCGCTCGCTCTGGCTTTCACTGCATACTCTAAAACGGTGCTTAATGCTCGACTAATCGGAGAATCTTGGACAATTGTTTTGATATTATCCTGGTCCTTATCAGCCTCACTTTGCTCTGCAGCCACATCTACGCTTGAAAGGTCAGTCTTATACTGCTCTAACACATGACGGATGCCCGACTCAGAGGTCATAAATATCTTTAACGGGCGATTAACCAAGTTCGAAAGATAATCGACAGCTTGAACATTGTTGCCATCGATCATCGCGACAGCTAGTCTACCTTGAACTTCTGCAAGTGGAACCGCCATGAATCGTTCTGCCGCGTCTTCAGGCAACAAGTTCAGAATGTTCTCATCGATAACAGAGTTTCTCAAATTAACGTATGGGACGCCAGATATTTCGGCAGTGGCATGCGTCAGCAGCTCTTCATCGATGTGGCAAATCTCGATAAGCGCCCCAATAACCGATTGATTATTCTCACTAGCATGCTTTTGGGCTTGCTCAATAGACGACTTTTCAACCAGCCCCTCGGTAACGAGTAAATCAAGTAATTTCTGCTGAAGCTCAGCTGTAAGGATCGCCATTGTAATTACTCCTAGTTCGCATCAACATTAGTGTCATCTTTGCCGCCAATTGTAATATCGACAGTAGGGTTAATCGCCTTTTTATTGAATATGTCCTTACTAGGTTCGTCGATTTCGGCGCTATATTTATCGATCACTTTAACTTCGACAGGAGTTTCAGAGAGCTTAAGCCCAGGGATAGCACCGACCGTTGCAAAAGCTAGGCCACCACTTACAGCAAAAATAAATATGATCATTGCTATATCAGTTTTTTTCATCGGTGCTCGCTTTACTCTTTTTAGTTGTCTTACCTGGTGTTTCGGAAATTGTACTCAATTCAGCTTTGACCTCAGGGGCATAGTACCCTTCTCCAACTACAGACATACGAATTGTTCCGTCGTTTTGCTCTATATCGGCGGACATAATATTGATAACTCGTATGGATTGTTCAAGACGCTGAAGGACTTTTTTAATATCCGAAGCACTTCGAGAGGAAACTTCGAACTTGAATGTGATGGCATATTCAGATACGCTTTGACTAGCCGATTCGGTGCTTTGATTACTTTGCTCACCCGCTGTAGCGTCAACAACGAGGCTTTCAATCCGTACATTGTTCACATTGAGAAGTTTTTGCTCTAGTGACGCTCCCAGCGCAGAAGAGTTTGGCTGTGAGGGTAACGCATCAAGAACGACAGAGATTGGCTGCGCACCTTTTGGTCTAGGAGTATCTAATAATGCTTGGTCAGTATTACGAACTCGTACGTTCTCTCGTAGCTCATCAACAATTGCGTTATTGCTTTTGAGGTTCGATGCGGTTTGGCTTTTGATACCAATGATTTTTTGGTTGAATACTAGTCTTTCGACAAGCGAGATTGATACGACAGCCGCTACTGCAACAGAGACTGATGCAATGGCCACCCATGTGAACATTGTCTTCGATGTTTGCTCTATTTGTTGCCGTTTTCGAATCGCGGTTTTTTTATCACCCATTATTGATTACTCTCCTCGTCTTTAACTGCATCGGTAAATATAGACGGAGGAACTCCTTTTGAAGAGTCGGTCGCATTCTGCTTATCTGGAGATACGATCTTTCCCTTCTCTGAGCTTGGACTAAAGAATTCCGGAGCATATTCGAATACTACTGAAAATCGTAATACAGGAGAACCGGTTGCATCTTGACCAAACGTACGATCGCTATCAGTGATACTCGTAGCTACCAATACAGGTTCTTGTTTCTCACCGTCGACCGAATATTCAAACGTAGTACCCTGTAACGTCTTTTTATATACCTCGAGGGCTTCATAGCCATTTTTAGCCTCTACATCAAGCGTTATTGTTTTGCTCTCAACACTTAAGCCAATACGAGAAACTGCGACTTCATTTTTACCCGTAGGTGATGTCGTGGAGATAAGGTCGAATATTCTCGAACCAATCAACTTGCTGTCGTGCTTTTCAGAAAGCTGACTTAATTGATTTTGAAGCGTTAGCATTTCCGAAAGATCATTCACTGCAGTCAATTTCTGATTCTCTGAGGTTATGGTTCTATCCAGATTAAAACTCGCGATTCCTTGACCTCCGAATACATAAAATGCGAGGAGCGCTACCACGCCGCCTGAAGCAATCGCTGTAAGGATTGAACCCGACACGACCAAGTTTCGATTCCTTTGAGCTTTTAGAAGCTCGAGCTTTACATCTGGTATTAGATTAATTTCAATCATTACTTATTGCTCCGTTGCGCAAGACCAACCACCGTAGCGAACTCGTTCATTATCGGCAGAAGTTTTTGCTGATCAGCTGCAGAAACGGTAACCTTCTGCCATGGGTTCGCGGCGGTTGCAGGGACGGAGGTTTTACTAGCGATGTATTCCCCCAGCATTGGAATCGTAGATGCATAACCTGAAATCAACATACCGCTAACCGGTATATTCGGATATCTAGTTTGAAAGAATTTTAATGATTTCATTAATTCCGAACTGAAATTATCGAGCGTGCTTTCGAGTGACCGAAAGACCTGACCCTCAAGTCTGTCCTGCGCAAGCCCAAATTTGAGTATAAATTGACGAGCTTGTTCATCTTTGACATTTAAGTTTTGAACCGCGGCTTTTACAAACGTATTGAGACCGGTTGGAACAGTCCGTACGAGCCGGGGTGCGTTATCGTATGTCAAAGCGATGTCAGTTGATTGCTCGCCCATGTCTACGATCATTCGTCCATCTTTGACATTAGCCGGTAACAGTGAACGAATCATCGCAATTGGCTCTGGCTCTGCACCAATTACGTTCAACCCAAGTTTCTCTATCATCTCAAGTTTATCTTCGCTATACGATTTTGCCGTACTGGCTAAGAGCACCTCGAGCTTTTTCGGATCATGCTGCGAAGGGCCGAGTAGTTTCCAGTCAACCTTAGCATCATCGAGTGACATTGGGATGTACTGATCTATCTGGTATTTTATAGTACTTTTTAGTTCTTGTTCATTCATAGTAGGTACGTCTATGACCGTTGTGAACGTCTTCTGCGAAGGCAAGCCAATTACGACATCGCGTTCTTTGATGCCACTCTGACCTATAGCCGTCATGATAACCTCGCCTAGCTTAGTTTGCGCCTCCGGAGAGTCACTGGCGCTAATCCTCGGGTCCACTGGAGCATACCCATAATGCACTAGCGTCCAGCTATCAGCACCTGAACGGTTGAGTTGTACAACCCGAACGGCATTTGTGCCGATATCGAGTGCAAAGAAGTTGCCCACACTTTTTAGTAACGCCATATGCTGTAATTATACATAAGCACGTTGTTCTCTACAAGATGATTTTTTTGCTAAAAACGAGGTGGAACTTCGACGATGCGGTCTGTTGTCGCAACCGGCTTATTTGTCAGGTCGCCAACAGATGAGGAAAGGAATACATCTGGCCGTAGCGCAAATACTTCAGCAGGGCTATCCCTGTTTCTATTCTTTTCTTCATTGGTACCAGTTGCGCCGGGTCCTGCGCCGTGAGTTCGGTGTAGATAAATGTTATCCGCAATGACTGGCCCGTTAAACGTGATTTGGTTGTTGCAATCACTCGCATCGAGCGTTCCATCCGCGTATCTAAAGTTAGCAGTGTTATCGCCTATATCGCAAGTACTGAGGTTGCCTGTTGCCAGGTCCCCGGCCTCCCTCGTAGCAATCAACCATGGGTCAATACGCGTCACATCTGGTCCAATAATTATATTGTCAGCCATCAATATCACTCTCGGTATCTTACGAATAGAGTTATAGCTCTCCCCATATTGCAGATTGTTTGTAATCGTTAATGTTCCTGGGTAATATCGAGTAATTCTCGCGCCATCCGGATACGTCGTCGCACCTATCGTAAAGTTTGGTCCGCCGGGGACCTTATTGGCATCTTTGTCGACGTACTGGCTTACTGGTGCCACCCCTATCGCGTCAAAATTACCTGTGTCCCCATCGGTGTTTGCAAACGTCAGTTCGTTCAGGTTCGATACAGACGGAGCCGAAGTACTGCCTTGCCACAGTCTACCGCCAGATGCAAATTGACCGTCCACGTTCGCACCACCCGACAATGACCCATACTCGGACCAGCTGCCGTAATATCGAGACTGCATATTGGTCGTCTTGGCGACGATTCCACCACCCACTCTCAAATCGTGGCCTCGTACTTGAAATCGTGGGTCCTTACCAGCTACGGCGCACGCAAACGCACTATATTCCCAATTTGGAGTTGGAGGGACGTATGGCGGATCACCCGGTGCCGGTGCTGGCGGTGATGGGTCTGGCGGGTTCACCTGAACTCGGGTAATATAGCAGGTCCTGGTGCCCAGTGCATCGGGCCCGCTCTTAAAGGTAGTGCCACTTCTTGTGGAGGTTGTACCGTTATAGCTACCGCCGTTTACGTACCGGCAGCTTGTTGGTCCACCTGCAACATAGGGTATCCTGCCACCCGGCATGCTATCTCCACTGCCGTCGCACGGGTTATCATCTGTACTCCTAGACCCAGCTATCGATCCAGGAGTTACGTTATACTGTACAGAATATAATTCCCACGGATAATTTCTGTCCGACTCTGGACGAACGCCAGACACATTGCCAAATCCCGTTGTAAGCTGCGAGTAATATGGATACGTACTTCTGTTGATGCTCACGTTTGGCTGCAGATTTCCACCTCCACCCGGTGGCGGTGGTGGTGGCGCACAGGTTACTTCTCCAGTCGCAGTGTCGGTTGGCACCGATATACTCATAACATTTCCAACTGGCGAGCTGGTCACTGTACCAACACCAGGAATAAAGTCTCCTCTCTGATACGGATTAGAAACCACAAGCATATACTGATAATTTCGATCCATCTCTGCGATTTCCACGGATGAGGTTCTATTTGTATCAGTTGAAATTGGTGTTGATAAGAACCATCCCCTGTCTGTACTAGCGTTAGTGTTACCGTTTCTAGATTGCCAATTAGCATTAGTCCTGGTGCTCTGGTTATATTCGTTTTTTGCGAGACGAACAGCGGTATTGCTACCAATCGCTCTTTTTAAGATGAAAAAGTAGGTGTTACCAAATGAGTCCCTGTCGCCATCGAATATCTTTACTGGACGGTTTGCAAGAGTTGCAGGACCATCACACGGCACACCAAACGGTATGCCCAATTTGAAGCCATATTGTGCTGTTCCATAGTTTGGGTCCTCTTGAACGCCGAAGTTTTTAGAATTTCTATCACCCTTCGATCCAACGTATAGCGCTCCAGGGGCTTTCACGGAAAACGACACCTGGTTGCGCGCGTTACTGTACACGCGTTGACCGGTCAATTCGAACTTGATTTTAGCAGCATATAACCCCGTCGTGTCATCCTTAGATATTTGATTCGCTTGCAGCGTAAAAGATTTATTTTTGAATGCATCGCAAGTGGATGATGAGCCACCCGCATTAGCATTTCCGCTAAACTTACGCACCGAATTATTACCGCCATATTGCGATGCATACACCTCAAGCTTGCGGTTACCCGTTGAGTCAAAATCACACCAACCACTACCATCAACAGGTGCCTCGATTTTAATAGTCTTGTTACTTGGATTCGTGTTTGAAAAGTATACATACATTTCAATTTCGTTGATATAAGTTGTTCGGGAATTTTTTAAAATGTGCTTATACCCGGTTTTCGTTGAATGATTTTTTCTTCCTGGCGGGTTAAACGTTGAAATAGCATAAGAACCATTGTTGTCATACAGCCGCATCATGTACGGGTTTGGTGAGACTTTATTATTATTCCCCCAGTTATTCTCTAGCGCAGAAGTGTTCTGCATCGATTCAGCGGCACTTACTGTTTGGCTATAAGTAGCCAGCCCAACAATACACAGCATTCCGGTAATAAACATGCTAATATTTTTTGCCGTAAATCCTGTTTGATTCATGTTTTTAGTATCGTATCGATTTAGCAGTCTCATAGTACCTATATTTTAGCATAAGAACTGTAGCATCACTCAAATTGAAGAACGGGCACCGCGACCCGGGGAGAAGCGCGAGGCTCCCACCCTGGGTCGCGGATACCCGCGATGTTCTTCAGCTCAGCAGCGAGCTCGTCGGACCTTGAACGCCGTGTCACGCGCCGACGGTCCTCCACCACGTGGCGTGGCGATGACCTTGACTCGTCTCGGGCGCTTGTGGTTGATGCACCTGACGCGACGAACCGCCTTCTGTCCGGAGGCGACGACGAAGCTCTTGACCTCCTTGTTCTTCGGACCCGCGCCAGATCGGAAGATCATGATGACTCGGGTTCGCGTCTCTACCTTGCGGTTGATGACGACGCCCTTGGCGAACCTGTTCTTGGCCTTGGCGACCGCCTTGGGCTTGTTGACCGAGCGAGGCTCGGTCGTGGAAGGCTCACGAGTGTCAAGGACACCCGCCTCCATGTTTTGCTTCGGGTCATAGTTCGGTTGGACCGAGAAGGTCCACCTCCCTGCGGGAAGCGCGTTCGCGAACCACTTGATTTGAACGTACTTCCCGTGGAGAATCGGCTCCGTGTAGTAGCCATCCGGGAAGATCGTGTCACCGCGGCTGTTCACCGCCCTCGCATCGATCCCGTAGATCGTGGCTCCCGAGTTGTTCTGGAACACGACGTAGGCACGGGTGTCGCTGTCGTTCGGGTTGTGCCCGTCCGACTTCACGACAGCCGTGTTCGGGCCGACGGGGTGCTCCGGCTCAGGCTCGGGCTCGGGGTCCGGATCCGGTGACGGCGTCGTGTCGAACGCCATCTGGTCGGCGTGGACCTGAAGCCCTTCCTGGTACACCTGGTACGGCACGGTGGCCGCTCCGTAGGTTGTGTAGGCCTGACCTTCGACGACGAATCCCGTGTGGGGAGTCTTGAAGTCGTACTCGGCGGACACCGGGAAGGTGAACTTGTCGGATTGGGCGCCAGGCTGGTCGTCCAAGACCGGTGCGGGGTACGTCGTCGTCGACGCTGGAGCAGAAGCTGGAGCCTCCACTATTGCCGCAGATGCGGCGCTCAGAGAACTGACTGTCAGTGAGACAGCCACCGTGGGCACAAGGAGTGCCCGCGCGAGTTGAACGATCACTACGGGTCCTACCTATCTGTGTTATGGTGCACGGCATCGATATATCGGCGGAAATGAAACGACTTTGCTGCTGCGTATGCTGTTAAAGAACGTGACCACACCGGGCCACACCTTATAACAAAGCGTTCCGCAGCATAGTCGAATCAAACCGTCGAAATATCGACAGAATGTAGCAAAATTATCTCATGAATCACACTATAAGTAAATCTTAAGCACTATTTGGTGTGAGATAGACAGCGACAGATGTGGACAGATTACGCGTTGTGGATTTGTTTTCAAGACTTGACTATACTTTTGCAAGCTACGTCGAATTTCAATCTGTTATACTATGCCTAGTATGAGTTCTCTATCTATTGGAATGATGAGTTGCTAACACAACTGCCTTTTGAGATAAAACTTACTATGCCGACAACTGATTCAGGAAAACGTGGGTACTCCTATGAGTTTATTGAATGGATTAAAAACGAGCCCAGTGTTTAGGCTCGTTCAGATTTATATTGTTAGCTCTAAGACTCAGCTTCTTCTACTGTTTCACCAATTGTAAGTGGTTCTTTTACTTTGATAGCGACGCCAGCTAAATGAGCTTCTACTACTGCTAAATCGTGTAGTTGTTCTGCGTTTGCTTCTGCATGCGCTCTAGCCTTCGACAATCCATCATCGTGCGCAGATTGCAACTGATCAACTCGGCCGGCTTGACTCCTATAGGTAGGGCCATCGCTGACATATTTCTGGCTCATAGAATCCAAGATGCGTTGTTCATGATCTAGAGCTCGGCCATCAATTCTGTGATCCGTATATATTCGTGAAGCTTCATCGCCAACTTGCTGTAGTGATTTTTCTGACATATTTGTTCCTTAGGTTTACATTGTTTATATTTTTAATAACTGTTTCTAATCTATCATACTTATGCTATTTTGTCAATAGTGTATCATTTCTCACCTCTGTTATGCTACAATATCGTTAATGGCATTAGAAATCGGCATCGTAGGTCTCCCCAACGTCGGCAAATCGACGCTTTTTAATGCGCTCACCGATAGCGATATTCTCGCGGCTAACTACCCCTTTGCGACGATTGAACCAAATACTGGCATCGTTCCTGTTCCCGACGCTCGATTGAACACCTTAAAAGATATGTACAAGGCACAAAAAGTCATTCCTGCTACCGTCACGTTCGTAGACATCGCAGGGCTGGTGGCTGGTGCATCGACCGGTGAAGGATTGGGCAATAAATTCCTCGCGAACATTCGCCAGTGTAACGCCATCGTGCACATTGTTCGTGCCTTTGAAGATAGCGACGTGCTGCACGTATCTGAAAAAGTATCGCCTGTCGACGACATCGAGGTTATCAACACCGAACTAATCTTGGCCGATATTCAAACAATCGAGGGCCGCTTGCCAAAACTGGCAAAAGAGGCAAAGACAAAACCGATCGTGAAAGCCCAAGTTACCTACCTCGAGCAACTACTCGAAAGTCTCAATGTGGGGACACCCCTTTCTGCGCTGCCGTCACTCGACGAAGAAATCATCAGCGACCTTCATCTTCTGACAGCTAAAAAAGTAATCTACGCCTTTAACGTCGATGAAGCTACCCTCACCGACGACGCCAAAAAAGCCGAGCTATCTGCACTTGTCGCCCCGGCTCGTAGTTTATTTGTTTGTGCAAAAATCGAAGAAGAGCTCAAAGGCTTACCGGCCGAAGACGCCGCCGAACTGCTCGAAAGTTATGGAGTCAAAGAATCTGGCCTGGTGCAAATGATTCACGCCGCATACGATACGCTTTCGCTCCAAAGTTACCTCACTGCTGGTGAAAAAGAAGTCCGTGCTTGGACGATCAAAAAAGGCTTCACCGCCCCGCAAGCTGCCGGCGTTATCCATGGAGATTTTGAACGAGGCTTTATCGCTGCCCAAATCGTTGACTTTGACGATCTCGTAACTGCTGGCTCTGAGCAAGCCGCAAAATCTGCCGGCAAGATGCGTACTGAGGGCAAAGACTACGTCATGCAAGCTGGTGATATTGTCGAGTTTCGTTTCAACGTTTCTAAATAGTCAGCAGCGGAGAGCTATCGACACTGTGGGCTTGTCAACACAGCGCCCTTCGTTCGTCCGTACGATGGCACTTTATACAGACCTTTTCTGTTCTTTTGTAGATCTGCCACCTTCGTATAACTTTTCACATGTTCATCAACACCAATGCCATGCACGGCACGGACGGGTACTTTTGAATAAAACACTCGCACGTCTTTACGGCCGAGCCATATCCATTTTTCGCTGCCATCAACGTATTCTATGACAACATGGTCGTTCTTTTTGATGGTATCAATTCGTTGGTCTTTGGAGCGATTGAGCCTATACTTCCAGGGGCCGCTCCCACTTGGGGTCGTACATACAAATGCAGATTTGTGACCCCCCTTCACCACATTATTCTGCTTGGCCGCAGCCGGTAACGAAATAGCAAACAATATAAAGATACCAATCAATACGGTCGCAACTCCGATGTGCTTCAACGTGAAATGCAAATTTGATGTCCGCATACTGTCTCCTTCATACGATGTATTTGCCTACAAGCAACAATATGTAATATTTTTATTATATCATATAATTGTATATTATAAACTAGCTAGGCCGTGAAGACAGCACGTTCAACAAATAGAATCGTTCGGTGTTCCCCTTTGCGCCGCTAATCTCACTATCCTTTTTGTCGACTGTCACAAAATACTGCTTCGCCCACAGCTCAAACGCTTTTAGAATATCTCGTCGCTGCGCATTATTCTTTATCACACCCTTATGCACTTGATGCTTCCCCGCCTCAAACTGTGGCTTTACCATAGCAACAATTTGCGTATCGCGTGTTGAAAGACGTGCGATATGAGGCAAAATGTCACGGAGTGATATAAAACTGACATCAATAACGACGATATCTGGAGTCGTCTTTGGGACGAAGTCGCGGATATCTGTTTTTTCGTACAGATGGATTTTTGGATGCCTCCGCAATGTTGGGTGTAGTTGGTCGGTACCAACATCGACAGCGAATACTTTTTTCGCACCATGCTTCAGCGCATAGTCAGTAAAGCCGCCAGTACTACTACCGACATCTAAAACAACTTGGTTGTTGAAGTCGAGCTTTAGCACGGCGGCGACGCTGGCAAGTTTTAGACCGGCACGACTGACATATCGTTCGCCTGATGCGATACGAATTTCGCTATGATCGTTAACAATCAGACCTGGTTTTGTCACCATTACCCCGTCGACACGAACTTGTCCGAGTTTGATAATATTTTCGGCTTGTGAACGGCTTTGGGCCAATTTCTTAGCCGACAAGTATACATCGAGGCGTTGCTTCACCCCGGGCCTATTTCTTTCGTTCGCGGTATTCGCCAGACGACGTATCGACTGAAATAACATCGCCAACTTTTATGAACGCCGGTACGCGAACACTCAGTCCGGTTTCAACCGTTGCATCTTTTAAGACAGCGCCTGAGGTATCACCTTTGACGACATCTTCAGCGTAGGTAACTTCGAGAAAAATATTCTTCGGTAGTTCCACATTTATCACGCGGCTATCAAAAAATTGTAGTGCCAGACTGTCACCTTCTTTTAGGTAACTCGATGCACTGTCGACAACGTCAGCGGGTAGCTCAAATTGTTCAAATGTCTCGGGATCCATGAAGAAATATGTCGTACCGTCGGCGTACAAGAATTGAACACTTTTTGTACTCACTTCAGCTGGCTCTATCTTGTCCTGCCCCTTAAATGTCTTTGGAATCATGCTTCCATCGATCAAATTCTTGAGGCGGACGTTCACGATAGAACCGCCACGTCCCATAACTTTTTGGTTATACTCAATGACGCGAAATGGCTTACCATCGAGTTGGATGACGATGCCTTTTTTGAGATCAGTCGGCTGGTACATGAGGCTTAGCCTATCCTTGCGTTACGAATGGTAATAGTGCAAGGTGACGCGCGCGCTTGATAGCTGTCGCAAGCTGTCGTTGTTGTTTTACGCTGAGCCCCGTACGTGATACCGGTTCAATTTGTCCGTACATGTTGATGTATCGTTGCAATGTTTTCACATCTTTATAATCAAAAAATGTTACTACGTCTTTTTTAAATCGTTTTCCTGCCATACTATTTTCTCCTTAAAATGGAATCTCTGAAAGATCAATTGGTTTATCGTCGATGTCTTCTACCGTGACATCTTTATTTTTCTTTGGAGCGCTACTTGCGCTTGATGGAGCTGGACCACCCTGTTGTCCGCCACCGTCGCCGCTTGGGCCGTCAAGGAATGTCACGTCTGTGGCAACCACTTCGACTTTCGAGCGCTTTTTGCCAGTATCTTTGTCGTCCCAGCTATCTTGACGTAGTCGGCCCTGTACGAGGCAACGTCGGCCCTTTGAAAGGTATTGGTTTACGAGTTCACCAAGCTTTTCCCATGCAGTAATGTCGAAAAAGTCCGCCTGGTCATCTTGGCCACCGCGGTCTACAGCAAGACTAAAGCTTGCAATCGTTTTACCCGTGGTTGTGGTGCGCATTTCTGGGTCACGAGTTAATCGGCCCATAATAATCACTTGATTAATACTTTTTGCCATTGTCCTCTTCCTCCTCGTTGTTTGCCGATCGTTTCTTAGATTCTTCACGCTTTATACGTTCTTTTTCGTCTACCTTTACGAGTAGGTAGCGAAGGCTGTAGTCAGCAATGTTTAGATTATTCGAAATAACGAGTGGCGCTTCTGGTGGAAGCTCAAGATCCATGTAGACGTAGACAGCAAAATTCTGTTTTTTGATAGCGTACGCAAGCTTTTTCTTGCCCCAGCTATCTTCTTTAAGCACTTTACCGCCGTTGTCAGTCACGAGCGACTTCAAGGTTGTGGTTGTTTTTTCGATCTCAGTTTCAAGATCTGGATGAACCAAAACGGTTAGTTCGTACTGTTGCATAGTTTCCTCCTTTGGAATCCCTTGCCGGGATGCTTACATTTCCTGCAAGCTTGAGCTAATAATAAGTCTATTATACCCTAAAAAATGATGTATTGCTAGACCGTGTCTGGCATCTCTATCACGCACATCGAGGTGCCACTATTTCTTTCAACGTATCCAGGCGTATTAGTTCTAGAAAAATTCGTCCACGGTGGACCAAGGTTCCCAGGAAGCGTGCAATTTCCGTTGTTTTCTAAGAAATATATTAGGTAATTATTGTGTGTAACCCCGTCAATCCTGAATGCTCCGTTTCTATAAAAAGATATTGCGTTGCGACAAGTGCCGTACATCGTAAAACACGAAACGTTAGGCGGTGGAAGCGTACCAACTTTTTTAAGCTCGCTCTCAAGCGTCGATAGCGCAGAAACTGGGTTAGGAAAACATTTACCCACCCCCATTGCAGCAGTGTCGTAATCACTAACTGAACAAAGGCACGTGCCGCTCGTCGTTGGATAAGCTCCATAAGTAGCAGTATAGACTTTTAACAGCTTTAAGTAGCTAGATACTGTCGATTCGATTGCAGAGTTGCGAGCACGAGATTGTATGCCGTTGTACGCTACGATAGAGATAGCCGCTAAGATAGCGATCACGACAATTACAATCAGTAATTCTACTATCGTAAACCCTCTTGTGAAGCTGCGCTTATACATACAATAATTGTAGCTTAAGCGTAATAGCTTATACCTCAGTCTTCTTGAGTATCGTCGAGGCTATCAAGGCTGGAAATTAGCACTTCACGTGGACGGGCGCCGTCTGCTGGACCGATCACGCCGTTGTCTTCCATCTCTTCAATAATGCGCGCTGCGCGGGCGTACCCGACGCGGAGTCGACGCTGCAGGAGTGACGTAGAGGCTTTTTTGCTCTCCACGACCACGCGTATGGCATCTTTATACATATCGTCGCCACCGGCATTGTCCATGTCCATCACCACGCCACCTTTGCCATTAATCTGCACTGGTTGTGAAACAATTTCGTCGTTGTACTGCGGTGCTGATTGCATACGCAAATGATCGGTTATTTTGATGACTTCTTCGTCCATCACCCAGGCACCCTGAATACGTTTTGGCTTACTCATATCGGCTGTTTTCATCAGCATGTCACCTTGCCCCAGTAATTTCTCTGCGCCCATTTGGTCGAGGATTGTGCGGCTATCTATCTGGCTGGCAACAGTAAACGCAATACGCGCTGGCACATTCGCCTTGATAAGTCCCGTGATTACATCGACACTCGGTCGCTGCGTCGCGAGCACCAGGTGGATACCAACAGCTCGAGCTTTTTGGGCCAACCGAACTATCAGTGCTTCGACGTCACGTGCAGCCACCATCATGAGGTCGGCCAACTCGTCGATTACAATAACAATGTATGGCATGGCACCTTCGCCGATTTCTTGGGTGTTTCCATCATCATCCTGAACAGATATTTTTGTAGCACTTTGTACTTTCTTGTTATAGCTCGCAATGTCGCGCAACTTCTCACCGGCAAGGAGTTTGTAGCGTCGTTCCATCTCATTAACCGCCCATTTCAAGGCACTAATTGTCTTTTCAGGTTCGGTTATAACGGGGGTCAATAGGTGTGGGATATCTTCGTATGGCGCCATTTCGACTTGCTTTGGATCGACCAGAATCAGTTTCATTTCACTCGGGCTATTGCGATACAACAAGCTCGTGAGTAGTGTATTAATCATCACCGATTTACCAGATCCTGTTTGTCCGGCAACAAGAAGGTGCGGCATCTTATTGAGCTTTCCGACCACCGGATCACCCGATATATCGCGGCCAATGGCAAAACCGAGTGGCTCACCCGCCCCCGTCCACTGTTTCGATTCTAAAATACCACGCAGGCGGACATCGGCCGCTTTTCGGTTCGGTACTTCTATACCAACGGCGCGCATGCCCGGAATCGGCGCTTCGATACGCAAACTCTGAGCCGCAAGGTTCAATGCAATATTAGTTTCAAGCTGAGAAATGCGCGTCAGTTTCACACCAGCTGGTGGTTTGAGCGTGTACTGCGTTACTTTCGGGCCTATGTTCGCGCCCTCCATCTCGACGTCTATATTAAATTCTGAAAGTGTGTCCTTGATAGTCTGCGCATTGTGCTGCACGTCACCAGCATCGGCTGGACTTTGCTTTTTTTCAAGCAGGTTCACACTCGGCGATTTCCAGTTTGGGTCTGATACGGCGACCAGCGCAACTTGCTCTTCGGCGACTTTATCTTGTGGCACACTTCCTTTCAGGCTCGAGAGTTTTGATGCCTTCTTGCTCTCAGTCGAGTCAAGCGTTGGTACCCCGGCATTAAGCTTTATTTCCCCAATGCTCGATGATTTCGGAATCTTCGTCGCCTGGGCTTTACGCATAATCTCGACATTTTTCGCTTGCTCCGGATCCATCTCTGGCATCATCTCGCGAAGTTTGTTGACAATAGCCATCGGCGAAAGACGAAGCACGAATAACGTCGTCATGACAATTAATAATACATATACAAATACCGCTACACCCGAATCAACCAGCGCCAGCATTGCCCCGTTGAGGGTGTCGCCGATGTAGCCACCGTTACTACTGCCGTCGGCATTTTTTGAAAGGCCAAATAGTCCGGTGAACCACAATACAACTAACACACTAGCAAACTTCATAACGGACGGTAGCCGATTTTCATCGGCACGGAATATTTCGATAGCAACGTAAGCTGAAAGGAACGGGATGACGTAGCCGCCATACCCAAAGACGTTTTTAAATGCCTCTTGCATCCAGTCGAGGATTGGACCGCCAACGCCGAACCACGAAATTACCAGTAGCAGAGAAAGCGCCAGTAAAGCTACCGCACCAACTTGCGCCCAAAATCCCTCGGGCAACGTGTGTTGTGGCTGCTGCTGTTTTGCGGAAGATTTTCTTCGTGTAGTGCGTTTTTTTCTTTTTGCCATAACTGTTTTCAATTATACGCTGACAACTTATAGGTGTCGAGCGCGTCTAACTTTATTATTGTAGCACAATTTACTACGAAATGCAAGCGTTATATGCTCAGTCGTAATCACTGTATAAAGCTAGTATGCACGCTGACTATCAGTCGAGATTTTCGGTGCGTTAGCCTCAGTGTCTGGCTCTTGCTTTGGTGGCAAGTTTTTTGCGGGAGGCCGCGTAAAATGTGGCTGCTTTGAGCCGTCAGCTTGTGACTGTCGATTGTTTGGGCCCCGGTCGTTATGTGGTCGCTGTCCACCACCGCCGCCGCCGCCAATTTCATTGATGACCGGAATCACGATAGGAGTACGCCGCGTTTGGTCGTATAGAATATGAGTAATCTCATCTTTGAGCTCTTTCTTCAACACATCGACGTCTATTTTTTTGCCGCCAGCGCTCCGAGACATCTTTTGCTTCAAGTACTGACGAATCAATCCCATCAGTTCTTCGGAGTCACGTAAGTAAATAAAGCCGCGAGATATGATGTCTGGGCTGGTCAATAGTCGACCAGATCCACGCTGCATCGTTAACACAACGACAAACATACCTTCGTTTGACATATGAATACGATCTTTTAGCACTACCTCTGAGACAACTGCACCGCTGTCGTCGTACATCACGCCGCCAACTGGTACGCGTCCGCCGCGTTTAGCGCCGTCTTGCGTTACTTCAATCACGTCGCCGCTGTCACAGACAAAGATGTTGTCTTTGCTCATACCGCATTCTTTTTCGGCAATTCTCGCGTTGTGCACGAGCATGTGGAATTCACCGTGAATAGGCAGGTAATATTTAGGATTAACCGCGTCAATAAGCGTAATTTGATCGAGATAGTGACCATGGCCACCTGAGTGAAGTGGACCATTGATACCCGTAAGGTGTGAGCGCTTGTCTTGCATGACTTCACTGCCTTCTCGCATAAGGCCGTCGATAGTACGCACCACATACTTGATGTTTCCTGGCACAACACTCGAGCTAAACACGACGATATCGCTTTGTTTCACTTTCATGTACTTGTGCGCGCCACTCGCCATGCGGTTTAGTACGGCGTTGAACTCACCTTGAGAACCGGTACAGACAACAACAACTTTGCTGTCTGGAAGTTTTACTGCTTCTTCCATTTTGACGATCGTATCTTTCGGTACTTTTATCGTGCTGGTGCGGAGGGCAACTTCGAGGTTCTGAATCATGCTATATCCAGCTACGGCAACTTTACGACCGTGCTTGTGTGCTTCTTCGAGAATGACCTGCATACGGTGCAATTGGCTACTAAACGAGCTGATTATCAGTCGGTTGTTTGGGTTTTTATCCATAAGTTCACCGAGACTAATCTGAACATCGTGCTCACCGTGTGTATTGGTACCATCGACTTCACAACTCGTCGAGTCGTTCATCAGCATCATAATGCCTTCTTTGGTCGAAATTTCTGTCAGTCGGTTCATGTCGAACTTGTGTCCGTCGATCGGGTTCTCGTCGAATCGCCAGTCACCAGTGTTTACGATAACGCCAAATGGTGTACGGACAACCACGGCGGTCGCATCAGGAATCGAGTGGTTTACGCGAACAAGCTCGATACTAAAGTGGTCACCGACTTGCACTTGATCGTGCGCTTCTGGGTCCATAACATGGTATTCAGGCTCGTAGCCGCTGGTCGCTTCTTCCATGGTTCGCTGCACCATACCGAGTGTAAATTTACCTCCGTAGACAGGTGCAGGGATTTTGTGCGCAATATGACGGAAAGCACCGATGTGATCGAGGTGGCCGTGCGTAAAGACATGCGCGCGAATCTTGTGCTTGTTCGCTTCTAAGTAACTGACATCAGGGATGATGTAGTTGATGCCGGGATAATCGGCTCCGGGGAACAAGAATCCACAGTCGATAACGACAATTTCATCTTCGTATTCAATAGCCATCATGTTTTTGCCAATACCCATCTCACCAAGACCACCAATCGGTATAATCTTGAGCTTTGGTGCATTGTTGCGTGGTTGGCGACGCTGTTCGGCTGCACTAAATTGCTGCCCGCCCATGCCGTTGTACACGCTTTTGTTGACCGGCACATTGATAAGGTGCTGAGAAGCTTGCTTGTTTACATCGTCACTAGTGCGACGTGACGCACGAAATACTTCGCCGCGGCGAGTATTTGTACTATTAAGTACGGCGTTGTCTGATTTTCGTTTTTGCTGACCTTGTGGTCGTTTTGACATGTCGTCAGCTTGTGGGTTTGGGGCTCTTCGTTGTCCCATAAATTGTTATTTCTCCTTTTTATGTATACATACTGTTTACTTATTACGAATATATAATTACAAGATGTAGGTGATGCTGAAGCGTATTATACGTTCGACATTCCCGTCTGTAGTGTCTCTACCATAGCAAATAACCGACTGATACGCAACTTGCACCTGGTCGAACAGTTTGCGTACACATAAGGTTCTGCGGTATACTACGCTTATGTTTACATCGACTCAAAAGGGGTCACACGGCTTTACTATTGTTGAATTAGCAATTGTAATCGTGGTGATTGGCATCTTAGCGGCGATAGCCGTAGTATCTTACAATGGCGTGCAGCAGCGAGCCTACAACACGAAATCATCGGTAGCCATCCAGAAATGGGCCGATGCGTTTGAACTATACCGTGGGAGTAATTTCAGCAAACTACCTCCATTAATGGGTAAAAACGATAACTTCAACGGTGTCGGATATTGCCTCGGTACTGGCTTTCCAAACAATCGATGTCGTCTGTGGAAGCAACCGACAAGCGATCCGCAGTCGTACGGTGAAGCTGGATTTACCGATGGAACCGACAGCGAAAATTTAAAACAAGCATTCGAATCTAAAAATATCGATATTCCAGAGGGACATACGGATGCAATCAGCGGAACAGTCGGACCGTACTTAGTCGTGTTTGCGAACGGCACAACCCCGACACCAGATATCCTAAGAGCTGAAATAACCGCACCATTTTACGGCTCTACCTCTGAGATGGCACAACTATGCGCCAACTTCGGACTCGTTCAAGCCTGGCCCGGCAATGGGAGCGGCTATGGAACGTGTAAGCTCGTTATCTACCCATAGTCTATAGCTGCTTATGAGAATTCAGGTACGTCTGGACTAATTTAAAATCATCAATGAGTGTTTGGCGCATACTGCCGTTGTAGAGTGCAGCAGCCGGATGATACAACGGAACGACGAAATAGGTTTTCTTATCAAGTACAACTTGCCTGCCCTGCCCATGATCTCGAGAAATTACGAGATCGGGGATAAAATTTATACCACTATGGCGACCGAGCGTGACGATAACGTTAGGTTGGATAATTTCGAGTTGCTTGACTAGATACGGCCAAAACTCAGCCTTTTCGGCTTTGGTCGGGTCACGATTGTTCGGGGGACGATACTTTACGATGTTGGTTATGTAGACATCTTCCCTGTTCAGTCCAGCAGCCTCAAGCATTTGATCAAGAAACTTACCGCTGGCGCCAACAAACGGCCTTCCGGTTTGGTCTTCTTTTTTACCAGGTGCTTCACCTATAAACACAATGTCAGCATCTGGATTACCATCGCCCATCACGAGCTGGGTGGCCTGATCCGCTAAGTTGGTGCAAATACCTTTTTTGACCATTTCTTGAGATAGATGTTCAAGTCTTACTGCATTATGTACCATCTCGTTTTACCTAGCTAAACACCAGCAGCTTTGCTTTTGGCGATGGAGTAGAACTTTTCTGCCTTGTCGTAGTTGTTGATTTCTTTGAACTGTTTTTTCCGAGATTCGACAAATTCATTCGTGGCATCGGTATACGGCTTAATACCCACTTGAGCATTTTCGGCAGCTTTCTTGGGGGTGATGCCGCTGTCGATAGCTTTGTCTAACTCAGTTTGTCTTGATTCAATAAAGTCGATATATCCCTGTGCAAACAGGCTAAGAGGCTTGTTAGTAGATTCAGTGAGTTTCTGTAAATCTTCCAAGCAATCTTTAGATCGTTTACGGTTTTCCGTGGCATATTGTTTCACGGCAACTGCTCTGTCTGTAGAATTAATCCCCTGAGAAGAACCAAGGACGTCTGCACAACTAAAGCTTGAGGCACGGATATATAGTGTGTAGCCACGTGCATATTCTTTCACAAAGGCCATGTCCTTTACCTCTTTCTCCTTAAAGCTTTCGTATGCGCTATTGAATTCTTCGTCACTCGTCGCTTTGAGTGCACCGACTGCACGCACATTCGAAAGATGTGCTGCAACCGCATTGTCGAACGCTGTTTGTTGTGCTCCCGTTTGTTTCTTTAAGCTTGTTTCAGAGGCGAATGCTCCATTTTTAGCGGCGTCAGAAACAGCGTCTAAGTATGAGGTGTACTCTTTGTCTACCTTTTCCCGTGACACTTTTGTGGACAATGCTGCTTTATTTGCTGCTTTGAAATCATCGCTAGTAGGCTTTGCCCACACGGTTAGAAATAGCGTCACTATGACCCCAAGAAGTACAATACAGATTATTGCAATCAACCCGACTATGTTTGTTGTTTTCTTCATAAAAACTCCTAAATTAACGTATCAACTACTATATAGTGTCCTGTCGCGAATCTCAATTGTTTAGTGATGATGCTTGGCTCCGCGTGTCTCTACTAAAGTTTCAAATCCCTACTTCAGTAAACTACTTTATCTTATGTATGCTCACATACGAGCTTGCTGCATGTCTTTCGGTGCCATAGCGCGAATGCCAAAGAATATAAACGGGATAGACACTAGTAAAATGCCGACAGCTATAATTCCGAGCCCTTGTGATATTCCAAAGGTTGCTGCGCTCCCAGTCACTACAATCGGGATCCAGAGATAATTGACATTCTCCATCGTGCCCATGCTAGATATGATCGTAGATTTATATTTCGTTGGGTAACATTCGAGTAAATGAGCTTGGTAAATTGTCCGTCGGTGTCGCCAAAACCCAATATTTACGGTGATTGCTGCGGCTAGTAGCCAAGGATTACCGGTCGTTGCTGCGACAAATGGTAATAGCAATAATCCAACATCAACTACCATATATGCCCCGATACTGAGCCTTTTTAAATGATGGACGACCAAGCCTATTGCAGCGCCGAACAGACTCGCTCCGGCAAAGACCAAGCCAATGTACTGCGTATCTAGCCCAAATTCTTTAAGCGCGAGCGTCATAATATCAAACGAGAAGTATACCGCAGAAACAATACCAAAAAGTATCGCGTATACGGCTAAGTTTTTATACCTGAGCAGCTTTTTAGCCGTTGAAATGCTTGGCCTGCCTACTTTTTTGTGAGGCGGGCTTTTGAGGACTTCTCCCATAAACATCATAGCTATAAGGAGTATGACAAATGCCCCTGTACCAATATAGTAAGGTAACCGAGGGTCTATAGTGTAGGCAAACGGCACAACCGAGATGATACCGGCATTTATCACTAAAGCAATGCTTTGAGCCCGACTAAGCCTCTTACTGTATTGGCTTATGGCTTTCTTTACTTCAAGTGAGTCGTGGACCAAACCTTCGGAAGCGCCAGATAGGAACGCAAAGCCTAGTGCTTCAAAAAATATTCCGGTAACAATACCTGTTTTGTTGGCCACTAGGCCAAAAAATATCGTCGATATGATCATCATGAGTGCGCCTATTCTCATACTCAACGTTTTGCCATATTTATCTGCAATATACCCCGTCGGTATATTTACCGTCAGGCTAATAAGTGCGTGTAAAGAACCAAGTAAACCGAGTTGCACCAGCGAGAATCCAATATAATTGACAAAGTAGATGGCTATAATTGGCAAAAATACCCGCTTGTTAAAAACCTTAACGAGCGGGTACAAACGTATGCTCCTGTCTGCTTGTGCAATTACAGACGCGGCAGTGCTTGCTTTGAAACGAGCACTGCCAAATGAAATATTCACTTTCCTAGTCCTTGATTTAGTCTTGAATGTCCTTGAGGCTCAAGCTCAAACGACCGCGTTCGTCGATACCGATGAGCTTCACCTGTACTTCTTGGCCTTCGTGCAATACGTCGGTTACCTTTTCGACTCGTTCGTTAGATAGCTGTGAAATATGCACCATGCCATCTTGACCGGGCATAATATTTACAAACGCACCGAAATCTTTGATCGAGACAACCACACCAGTGTAAATACGGCCGACTTCGGCTTCCTCGGTAAGGCCGCGGATCATTGCCAGAGCTCTCTCTATGCCAGCTACCTCGTTACACGCAACAGTAATGAGTCCGTCCTCTTTAATGTCGATTTGAGCACCAGTTTCAGACGTAATCTTGTTGATCACCTCTCCACCTTTACCAATGACCGCACCGATCTTTTCTGGGTTGATCTTAATTTTTTCGATCCGTGGAGCAAATTCGCTCAATGATTCACGTGGCGTCGCGATCGTTTCAATCATGTGTTTGAGGATGTGCAATCGGCCTGGTTTAGCTTGGTTGATAGCAAGCTGTAAGATTTCCATAGGAAGACCATGGACTTTCATGTCCATCTGAATCGCGGTAATACCGTTTTCAGTACCTGTAATCTTAAAGTCCATGTCACCCGCAAAGTCTTCTGCATCAGCAATGTCTGACAGTACGTACGGCGTGTCACCATCCATCATCAGACCCATGGCGATACCAGAAACTGGGCGTTTCAGTGGCACACCAGCGTCCATCAGTGCAAGCACTGAGCTACAGGTCGCCGCCATAGAGGTCGAGCCATTTTGAGACATAATCTCGGTGACGCTTCGAATCGCATACGGGAATTCTTCTTCGGTTGGCATAACCGGGAGGACCGCACGTTCTGCCAGGTAGCCGTGACCTATTTCGCGTCGGCCTGGACCCATAAGGCGCTTCACTTCACCAACAGTGTAGCCTGGCGCGTTGTAATGGTGCATATAGCGACGTTCGCCGTCAGTAACTTCCATTGTGTCGACTATTTGTGCAAAGCTCAGTGGCGCGAGTGTCACGATGTTCATACCCTGTGTTACTCCACGAGTAAACAAGCTCGAACCATGCGTTCGTGGTAAGATGCCAACTTCACTCGATAGTTGTCGGATTTCGTCGAGTTTACGACCGTCTGGTCGGAGGTTGTCTTCGACGATGCCGTTTCGGACATCTTTATGTAGTGCCATCGTAAAGGCTTCGTCGTACTCATCACGTTTGGTAGCGTAGTCTTCACCGATTTTTTCGCCCATTGTCTCGTGGAAATCCCAGCGAAGGTTGTTTACCATTTCATTTCGTTCCGGATATTCACGGCGCAGTGCGTCGCCCATTTTGCCGTGCATCCATTCATCGACTTCAGACTGTACGTCTTCGTTAGGAAGTACGAGCGTGTACTCCATCGCCGGTGTGGCGAGTTTTTCAGCAAGCTCTTTTTGTAGTCGGATAGCTGGTTGCACTGCGTCGAATGCCCACGCGAGTGCGTCAGCGACGACTTCTTCAGAGACTTCGTTTGCACCAGCTTCTACCATGGTGATGCCAGATTCTTTTGCGGCAACAACAAGGTCAAGGTCACTCTTTTCGCGCTCTTCAGGGCTGAGGAATGCTTTGAATTCGCCGTCAACGCGACCGACACGAATACCGGCAATTGGGCCGTCGAATGGTGCACCAGAAATGCTGAGTGCTGCAGATGCGGCAGTCATGGCAATCATGTCTGGGCGGAAGCGAGGATCCATTGAAAGGACACTGGCTACCACCTGCACTTCAGCTCGGAAACCTTTAGGAAACAGTGGTCGAATTGGGCGGTCAATGATGCGGCCGATAAGGATCGCTTCGTCACTTGGGCGGCCTTCACGTTTAATAAAACGTGAGCCAGAGATCTTCCCTGCTGCATACATTTTTTCTTCATAGTCGACAGATAATGGGAAGTAGTCGAGCTTGATCGGTCGTGTACCGATTTGGGTTGTTCCAAGAACCACAGTGTCGCCATAACGAACCATAACGCTTGCGGTGGTGCGGAATCCGACGCGGTTTACTTCGACTGATAGTGTTTGTCCACAAAATTCGGTAGACAGCAAAATAATCTCTTTTCCGCTTGGGTTGATAGTACTCATATATGAGCCTCCTCTTTATTGATGCGGAGAGTAACAGGGAGAAAAGCTAGAGTGCTCAAGCTTTTTTATCTATCACCTTCCGCGGGTTTACTTACCTAGTATAACAGCAAAATAGATTACCTACGTGAGGGCGTATCTGCAAAGCATATTACCATCAGCTGTTTGCGTAGAACTGACATATTTAGTCCCCCCAATACCAGGACATGGGCCGGTACCCAAGATAATTACGCCGAAGGCTCCACCATCAGGGTTATAAGAGGCATTACCATATTGATAAAACGCGCCAGTTATTGTTAGTGTACCGTTGTAATCGGCGGGGATTAACGAAGGTGTTGGCGGACTGCCTTTCAAATAGTCGGATAGAACAACTGAGTTGAGACCCTGATAATCTTCGCTCCAGTGAGGCCCATCTGTGCGGCAAAAACCGCCATCGTATCCAACTCCTAGGCAAGAACGTACATTAGGGTGGTCTCCGTTATCGGCTTTGTATAGATTTAACAGTTTTGCGTAAGAAGCTACTGCAGAAACCGTTTTAGAGTTATTCGAACGTTTTTATATTCCGTTGTAGGCCACAACCGAAATTGCTGCGAGTATCGCAATAACGACGATCACAATCAATAGTTCTACGATTGTGAAGCCGTAAGGTTTACTTCTATTGTCGATAATACTCATGCTTCTAATTCTACTCCCTGCTCGTATCACCTTCAAGTGACCGTCTAAACTCTTTGGCTCGACCAACTGAGAAGAAATGTTCCCCCTGGATCATACATGTACTTTACGAGTATCATTTCAATGCTGTAAAGTGATATATATGAATTCTACCTATACACTGATCGCTTCAAAAGATGACGTCCATGCAGCAATCAAGCAAGTCGCTGAACAAATCATGAATGACTACCCTACGTCACCACTGTTTGTGAGTCTATTACGAGGAGCAGCTCCTTTTTCGAGTCAACTCATGCACCACATCGTTGAACTATCGAGAGAATACCACCCGGAACTCGACTATATGACTGTCAGTACCTACGGAGCCGGGCGCACAGCCGGTGAACCATTTATCGTAACAGATATCTCACCGACGACCGATATACAAGACCGCGTAGTAATTGTGCTCGACGACGTACTCGATAAGGGTGTAACTGCAGATTTCGTCTTTTCTCATTTGCGTAACAAGGGTGCGAAAGAGCTAAAACTTGCTGTTCTTTGTGATAAAAAGACACATCGTATCAAAGATATCGAAGCCGACTACGTCGGGTTTACCGTAAAAGACAGCTGGCTCACTGGTATGGGCATGGATAACGCCGGCGAGGCCAAAGAAGCCTACCGCTGGCTCGAAGAGATTTGGGACGTTACTCCGAATGCTTAGCGGCTTTGTAGGGCATCGAGGGCTACTGCCATAGCCGCGAGCACACGCCAATCGACGCTACCGGTAAGCGTGTCATCGGCATCGAGTCGATAATGATCACGTATCAATTTTGTCTTTGTATAGCGACCGTGCTCGACACCAGATGTATCTTTGAACGTAAAATGATATTTGAAAAAATGTAGAACTATTTCAGCGATCTCACTGAAAAAACCTAGATATCGGCGCAAGACAGCGATTGTCTGGTTGCTTTCATTGACCGTAAATAGCACCGCTCCTTGCACGTCTAAAATATTCCAGGTGCTGTTGACGAGCGATTTTGTAAATTCTTTTCGCAGCGCTCCAACAGGTTGCCCCTGTTCGTCTTCGATAAAGTACTTACCGTGTATATCAAACACTTTCTCTGCCCTCAGTGTGAAAAGTATCTGATTCTTAGATTCATCACTATAAAAATTCATTTTTTCTTTGAAGGCAAACCGTTTCTGCTGTGCAAACGCCACCAACTGCCCTTTCTTATCGCCGTTGGCTGTTAAAACTTTGTATTGATTTACGAATACAGTAATCTTTTGCTCGACAAATAGAGTGGGTTTCATAATTTGAATTGTAGCACAACTTTGATGGGGTCTACGGGCTAATTTTTTATGTTAGAAAAAAGGACGCGTGCTCCATTGGTTCTAAAGGCGGCACTAGAGGAAGGACAAGTATTGCGCAGATCTGCGGTCGCGCTACTCGGAATATTGGACGCAGAGTCATAGCTCATCGCACGAAGTGCATACACAGGCTCCGGACACTCTGCACCGATGCCATTATTGTATACATAATAGCTGTAGTACTGAGAATCATTATTCACAGGGTCTATAGGTGCAGACGCTAAGTATTTTCCGTCTCTGAGCGTTTTGAGCCATGAATTATTTGTTGCATAGCTATACCCATAAGCGGTACTACTGCCATACCCCGCCGGTACATCCGCACTGCTATTGGGAGAGTCTTGACCCCCCGACGGTGGATACTTACCGTTATCAATATAGTACAGTTCCATCGCTTTCATAATCGACGCCATGTCTTGTGTGCGTTGAGCATCACGAGCTCTAGACTGTATGCCGTTGTACGCCACAATACTGATGGCAGCAAGAATAGCGATAACAACTATGACAATGAGTAGTTCGACGATGGTGAAACCTCGTGATTTCGCTTGAGATGAAACGCTCATGCTTTCTAGTGTAGCCTCGATGCGCTCACTGGTCAATGAGCACCCTTGTCAGGAATATCGAGTCTTATGTTTTTCTTTTAACGCTAGGTATGTTGAATCTTCCTTGGCTTTAAGATACATCTCGTAAAATATACGCGCAGATTCGGCTTTTTCGGATTGCTCAGACCCAGCATCTTGCGGCTTTACATCACCCCTCTTATCGTATTTTCCACCCGAAGAATGGTTGGCGTATCGTCGTGCACGGGTAAACCCCATCTGTAAAAACTTACGAGCCATATCCATACCAACAAAATCATTCTGCTTTTTGTAGTGCTCAAATAGTTCGTATATCGCTGTGGACGATTGACGAGCTTTTTCCGGCGTCGCAAACTTCCAATGCGGTAAAATTTCACTCTTATAGGGCTCTGCAATCAGTACACCCTGTTCACCCCGACCAATTTTGTATTTCTCGGGATGTTTGCGAAAATCAGTGCTACGGTAATTGTCTGCGTATGATGTGTCTGACATATAAACAAAAAACCTCCGCTATTTGCGGAGGCCTAGTTTTGCGACAGTAGCTTTGTACTCGTCGAAGTTTTTCTTCTCGAGGTATTTCAGCAGCTTCTTGCGCTTTCCTACCATCTGAATCAGGCCACGGCGCGCCATGTGGTCGTGCTTGTTAGCCTTTAGATGTTCAGTCACCTCTTTGATACGAGCCGTAAGGATTGATGCTTGAGCTTGTGGGCTACCAACATCGTTCTTATCGACCTGAGTCAAAGCAATTGCCTTGGATTTGTTATCTTTTGTTATCATAACTTAGAACTATACCAGAGAAGCTATTTACTATCAAGTGACTTGTCGGCAATCGCTCTCATTGACACGCCAATGGCGCCCATTATTTTAGCGAACGATGCTTCTCTTAGCGCAAGCCTCTCTTCTTCCTCTTCTGTCAATCCCATCTCCAATGCTTTTATCTTCAACCGCTTAATCTTGTCTTCAGCATGTACGTTATCCCCTATCGCGAGAGTACCACCGAGTGTACTGAGGTATTCAGCCCAGGCATGACGTTCGTCGTAGTGCGGATCATCATCTTTGATGTCTGCTTCTAGATCATATGTATTGAAATATCTAGCTATGTCCTGTTCATCGTTCATAACTTTGTGCTGAAGCATCTCGCGAACCCATGTCTGTACTGGCTCCTCTGATCCATACACTGCGTTGATTAAGTCAAATAATGCATCACGTGACCGCAGAGAAGATTTGAGGCCTTCATTTGTCTGCTGCAACCGCACTACATCTTCTGCAATCTCCGGAATGACCTGAGCAATGTCCCTCGGAACTGCTTGAGGTGATTTTGACGATGGAGAACTGTAGCTTAGCTCAATTGGCTCTACATCAACCAACACGAGACGCCTTCCTCTTGCATTACTCGGAATAAACACAAATTGACTCAGTCGCAAAAATTCCGTCGACAATACACCACCGTCTGTATGAATGTCTTTGACATGTCGAATTATATTACATAGCAGTTGATCGTACTCCCACACGCACTCTAGTTCCTGCTTAGCATTTCCGAAACCCTCAGTTAATATATCAATCGCCGGTATTGAACCGTGCAATTGTTCACTAACTGTAATAATCGAAGGGTCAGGCTCCATTCCTATCTGCTTCGCAAATTCGTACATAGGAAGGGCTGTCGCAACATACTCAGTTTTTGCACTGCGGATACCATATGCCTGATGTAGGTACTGTAGATATTTTTGCGTGTACGCCGCTCCCTCTATATAGCCTGGCACCCCTTCTACGTACCTGACGAGATGGTCTGGGGAAGACGAATGAACAAAGTGCCGATTATTACCATTGTCAAAGCTTGCAGGTGTCAGCAATTCATCTCCACCTCTAATGGCATCTGTTACTGCTTCAGGAATGTCGTACTGATTTTTAGCGTTCATTGTAATATACTATACTATAAAATGCTGCATATGTCTATAGACTAATCTGATAGTGATCAATACTGATTCTGCGTAAACTATGACAATATGCGCCCGTCTGCAATATACTGCCAATATCTTCAGCTAACGTGCGTATATACGTTCCACTAGAGACATTTGCCCGAATTCTTACTTCTGGGTATAAATAATCGAGTAGCTCCAATGAATAAATTGTCACTTCTCTCTCCGGAACCACGACTTCTTTACCTGCCCGAGCCAGTTTATACGCGCGTTGACCATTTATTTTAATAGCACTAAATGCAGGCGGCGATTGCTTGATCGTACCAACAAATTTCGATAGAGCAGACTCGGCTGCTTCTTTTGATGGCTGCGCACCACTGACATCACTAATCTCACCCTCTGGATCACCGGTCGTACTCGTCTGACCGAGTCGAATCGTTGCTTCGTACACCTTATCGAGCTTCAAAAACTCGTCAGCTTTTTTCGTCGCATCACCGAGTAAAATAATCAGTAGTCCGGTCGCAAACGGATCGAGTGTACCAGCATGCCCCACTTTTAGCTGGCGTTTTGTTGGTTTCTCGCCGCGCGCCATGTATTCACCGCGGATTTGTCCGCGGATTTTTGCCACCACATCGAAACTCGTCCAACCAGCAGGTTTGTCGACGAGTACAATGCCATCTTTGGCGCGTGAAAGATCAAATTGCATACAACGTAGTATACGCTACGCGATTTAGCTCTGACCAGGAATCTTAAACTGATTCGGATCGGCAGGTTCTAATGGCTCAACTGGCGCTGGGGGCGTAGAGAATATTTGACCAAGTTGTTCTGGTTTGTCGGCTGATGATGGAGCTTCCGTGAGGTTTGGACCAGCAACCGGTGGCAATGGTGGCGGAGGCAACGAGGTAAAGTCTGGTAACGGTGGTAAATCGCTCGATGATGACGATGCCGACGGCTCAGCTGGCAAAGACTGACTTGGCAAGGGACCAAACGACGGCACACTCGGTGCTTCGGAAGTGGGTTGCGCGTCAAACGCTGCGTGTACATCGGACAATACATCTTCGTGAGACGTACGAGTTTGGCTATCGAGATCTGCTAAGGTTTGCGACAACGGCGCAGGAGATGCGGTTGGTGCTGGCGGCAGTGGTGGCAACGGTGGCGCCACTGAGACACCATTCGGTGCTGATGCAGGCTCGAGTGGTAATCCGGGCTCGTCTGGCTCTGCTTGCCCAGATGCGTTCATCGGGCTCGGGCCAAACGTCGGGAGAGAACCTGAAGGGATCGGTGAACCATGAGACAAAATTGTTTTGTTACGATCTTTTTCTTCTTCGCGGCGTTTATCGTCGGCGGCTTGCTCTGTTGTGGCGTTGAGCGCTCCACCCATAGTCGGTTCATAGTTCGGCATTTGCATCTCAGCAAGTGTTTGTGCTGGCTGCTGCTCCGGTGCAGGTACAGTCGGAAGCTGTGAAGCTTCTTCTATCTCACTGCCGGCAGCAGCGATGTCTTTTTGCAAATCTTCAACCGATGGTGTTGCCTCTGCGCTGGCTGCTGGCGCAACCGTTTCAAGCTGATTCGCAAGCGCCTCTTCGGCTTTTTTGGCAGCGTCTGCCTGGTTGTCTTGGGCGACTTCTTTGGCAACTGCATCGAGGTCACCTTCTTTTTCATGTGAGATTGCTAACGAGCCATCGTTGGCCGGTTCATCTTTCTTCGGTTCTTTTATTTCCTCAGACGTTGACGGTTTTGATTTGCCCTTCTTGTCCGTCGATTTTTCGAGTTTACTTGGCGTATCTTCAGCAAGATTTGTCGTACCGTCGCTGTTTTCGTCATCCGATGAATCGTCGTTCGACGTTGAACTAATTTCGTGAGCTTCAGAAAGCTTTGCGGCAATCAGTTGCTGATTTGCGCCGGCTGCCATCAGCTGTGCTGCCATTGTCATCACTTTTGAGCTCGTTTTATTATTGCTGAATCGATCGGTAGCAGCGACGATGCCAGTAAGAAATGCGGTCGCCGTTTGTTCATCGAGCACTGGCTTGTCTGCCTTTAGCGCTTCAGATAAACTCACGAGCATTTCAGATATGCTACTCGCAGCAGGTTCATGCCAGTCGATACTGCCGAGATTGCTCGCCGTATCACCACAACTAAGTGTGGCGACGGTTGCATCGTGCAATATCTTACCGTGCGCCGATAGCGCTTCGTCGAGGTCGTCTTTATTCTTCACTCCCAGTGCGAGCACAACTTCGACGTTGTAATCACCCTGGCTGAAATCGAGGTCGTCTTGGTTAATCGTTGTGCGGTACGGTGTAATAAAAATCTTTACAACGTCGCCATCAACCTTATAGCGTAGGTGGTCGGCCTTTTCCTTATCGAGCGCAATGATGAAATCTCGCAGTGAATCAACAGTGTTTTCGAATGTTTTCTTTGGATCTAGGAAATTAATAGCTGGCGGTATATCACCACTCACAACAGAGGTAGCGTGTTTTTTCAAATTGTTGAGCATTATCGTTAACCCAAGTGCTGCTGAAAGTTCATCGACAGATGGGTTTTTGCTTACTGTCACCAAAATGTTCGAGCTTTGTTTAACTCGTTCAACTATCTGCTGTTTGGCACCTTGACCGTCGTTCATTGTGGTTTTTCCTAGTTTTTTATTTTCGTACGTAGTTTGGCTAAATTATACCATAAGGTTTTTCATATCGTCAACAGGTTGATTTAGATAATACCGAAAATACCTAACACTTTACAACAAAGCATTTTTCCTCTATAATTCACTCCTAGTTGTAATAACAAATGTATAAGTCAAAAAGGAATTAGTCTACATGCCAATTATCAAATCTGCTATCAAGCGAGTTAAGCAAGCAAATGTTGCTCGTGAGCGAAATGTTGCCACGAAACGCGCAATCAAAGCTGCTACAAAAGCCTTTGAAGCAAAGCCAAGCAGCGAAACGCTCAGCACGGCTCACTCTGAGCTCGATAAAGCCCTCAAGAAAAACTTGATCCACAAGAAAACAGTCGCTCGTCGCAAAAGTGCGCTCTCACGAGCAGCCAAAGCAGCAAACGTCAAGCTTACGCCGGCTAAAAAAACAGCGGCAAAACCAACTACTGCGAAGCCTGCAGCAACAAAAAAGCCAGTTGCCGCAAAGAAACCAGCTGCCAAAAAGCCAGTTGCAAAAAAAAGCACCAGCTAAAAAATAGCCCTCTTACTTCCCTGCACGAGCAGTTGCTAGTAGCAGCTGCTCTACTGGTATCCAGGGGTCTACCGATACCGTCTTCATCTGTATATCCGTTTTTGCGGCGACTGCTAACAGATCACGCGCCTCTTGTTTAGTCATGTTCTTCGCGTGAACCGCAAGTTTACCAAGGACAAACGGATGCGCCTTTATATCGCTCGCGACCTCCCCGTATGGCTTATCCCCATATACAAGTGCCGCGAGTTGCATCAACTGCGAATTAAGTAACCCTACTACCTTATAGGCATCTTCGGTGTCTTTCAATGCGACAATCTTGCTACGTAGTTGCTGCACATCGCCGAGTAAGGCCGTCTCGAGCAAGGTGAAGACGTTTTCTTCTGGGTGCAGGTCGATGTGTTCATCGATTGACGCTTCAGTGATGGCCTCAACTAGTTGCAGCTTTTCAAGTGCTCTCAGGAGTCGCCACTGATCGGTGCCGACGCGCCGTACAAGCACCCGCGCCAGCGCCACTGGTAGCGCCATCTTCAAGGCTTTTGCCTCTTGCTGAACCCATGCTTCAGCCGCGTGAGTGTCTCTGTCACCCCAGAGCTTGTACTCGGTAGTAGTGACATTTTTTTGCAACCATTTATATGTCGCAGTGCGTTTATCGAGCTTCCCTTCCACAAGGACGATGTGCGTTGCATTGCTCAACTTCCCTGCCCACTTCGGGAGTGCGCTCCAGTACTCTGATTGCTCGCTCAGGCCAGACAAAATAATAAGTCGCTGCTCGCTAAAAAGCGACTGACCCATGAAGATCGAAAGCAGCTGGTCTTTTTCAATACTACTGGCGTCTATCGTTTCTGCCGCACCCGAAAAATTCGCGACAAGCTGTTGCCGAACGCGGTCGATTTCAAATGAATTTTCTCCAAATAGTAGTGTAACCATCCTCTAAGTATAGCTACTGTAAAAAAATTAAGAAGGTCTAATTGCCAACAATCTGATCTTCATCAATAGAAATGAAGAGTGATCCTCCGTTAGTGTACCTAACCGTGCCGCAATTAAGTGCTCCGTCGTCGATGGACTCATCAACTCGTTGAGCTATGCTCTGGCTCACTCCACTTGCAAACACGTTTACTCCTGACGTGCTGAGTGTACATCCACTCCGAGAATCATCGTCATTATCGTAAATCCAGTTTGTTACTCCATCGATAGTAGGAGACTTTTGTAGATAATTTTTAATCGAAGTAGTAGACGCTAATGTATCTAGTGATGGGTTACCACTAGGGATTGGCCACGTGCTGTATCCTTCTTCAATTGCCCATAGTGTGAATGCTTTCTGAATAGACACGACCGCACTGGATACAGAGGATGCGCGTGCTCTTTCTTGAACCCCATTGTATGCAACAATCGAAATAGCAGCCAGTATTGCGATCACGACGATGACAATCAGAAGCTCGACAATCGTAAAACCTCGATTATTTCTCATTATGCTCATGCTTTTATACTATCATATGAACTTTTGCGTATCTATCGAGCTTGGCTGACCACTGATTTTAAAAACTAAATGGATTTTTCACGCCATTTACGACCGATTGTCCGCCACGAGTTTTCTGCTCAAGGTTCGCCCCAGATGGTGCAGCTGCGATTGATACTTCTGGATACGATTGGTAGAGGCCTAATGTGGCCCCCTGGGACGAGACAAATCGTATACAGTAATTACTCCCCTGCGTAGCGTTGTTGGCCTTAAGTGAAATGTCCCATAACCCTTGCTTGCCAGCCTCGATATTATTAGGGTTTGTAATTGCGCCAATAGCTTGATTGTACGTCTGAGGATTTGAGAGAGATATCGGAACCGGGTCGTTTGCATTACTCGTGATACTCGCTCCATTTGTAACCGAAGCATTGGTACTAAAAGCAATGGCGCTGCTGGTAGAAATGTCGGCGAAGCCTGTTTGAGCGCTACATGTTGATTGATTTTTTTGAGCAAATTGGACTTTTACACTTATTGCGTTGCTTGGCACGAATCCTCCTGAGCCTGGCGCCGTACTAGCAAGTGGCACGTTGCTATTCGTACCCGTGTTACCATTGCCTATTTGCCCGAAGTCATTGAGCCCCCAGCAATACGCCTGGTTATCCGAGGCAATGGCACAGGTATGTCGTTTATAGTTTGCAAGACTTTTTATCGTTTTGCCGCTTAGTGAACCACTAGTTGAAACAGCAACAGGAAAACTTTGGTCCGTGCCTGTATTTCCATTTCCAAGCTGGCCGAGGTTGTTGCGACCCCAGCAGTATAAATTGTCGTCACTGGCAACTCCACAGGTGTGTTCATGTCCTGTTTTAACGCTTTTGAATGCCTTGCCCCCCATGGCACCACTCACGTCGACAGCGGTAGGTATTGGTTGGGGCCCATAGTCGATATTTCCGTCGCCAAGTTGGCCATAGTCATCGTAACCCCAACAGTAGGCCTTGCCGTCGGTAGCAGTTACGCAACTATGATATGCACTAGAGCTAATGGTTAAGATAGTTTTTCCGCTCATGGCACCTGATGACCCAACTACTACGGGGCTCTCATTAACTTGAGTAGAAGTCCCGTCACCGATTTGCCCGTCTGCGTTGTCCCCCCAGCAGTATGCTCTCGCGTCACTCGCTACTGCGCACGTGTGATAGTAAGCAGATGACACTGATTGAATGGTCTTTCCTGAAAGTGCGCCCGATGTATCAACTGGGTCGGGAGTTGTATTGACAGATGAACTTCCGTCACCAAGTCTGCCGCTCCCTCCGAATCCCCAACAATACGCGTTATTATCACTCGCTACGGCGCACGTGTGCTCTACTCCAGCAGATATTGACAGTACTGTCTTGCCACTGAATGAGCCTGAAGTGCTTACAGCAACCGGCACGTTACTCGTCGTACCCGTGTTACCATCACCGAATTGCCCGTTAATATTATTACCCCAACAGTATGCTTGATTATCGCTTGCAATGGCACAGGTGTGCTCCCCTCCTGCGCTTATGCTTTTAACCGTTTTTCCATTCAAGACACCGCTCGTTGACACGGGTACAGGAATATCGCTCGAAGCGACCGATGTTCCGTTTCCTAGCTTTCCGAAGTTGTTTTGACCCCAGCAATAGGCCTTACCGTCGCCAGCGACACCACACGTATGTGTTTCGCTCGTTGATAGCTGTGTGAATTTGAACGATTCGGAGCTACTGAGAGTGGCGCGCACACGAAATGGATCGTTTGAACTAGCAAGTTCTGCCACCGAGCCAATACTTGCACGGGGATTACCAGGAGTAGCACTATTGGCGTTTTCATATACTCGGTAGTTCGACTGAACAAGCTTAGCGGCCGAATAATCGAACTTTACAGACGCAATCGACGTGTTCGCACTCAGTGCCGTACCGTTCGATTTAACTACTTTTAAACAGTACGTTCCTGGCTCTATTGATTCACTTGAGCTAAGCGCAAAATCCCAGATTCCGTCTTGACCTGACCCAATGGCATTGGTGATTGAAAAATTATTGGCTTCTTCGTACGTCTGGTTTATTTTTGTCACCCCCGATCGTAATGGATCGCTGGCGTTCGCTGTTAGTGCGGCGGCATCCGCCGGAGTGGCATTATCAAAATACTTAATATCACTACTGGTCGTTATGTCGGAATACGAACCAGTGGCTACGCACGAACCACTCGCTTGTTGCTTGTATTGTAGCTTAAAGTTGGATTCTGTTGCGGAGATTGAAGACGAATTGTTGAGCAACATTCGCAAGCGGAACGGGGTATTTGCATCGAGGGTAGACCCGGTATCCTGCGCCGCGAGTGGGGTACCCACGTTGGTACTATTTGCGTTAGTAAACAACCGATATCCAACTTGATTAAATGTCGTGGCAGCATCATAGGTTAGATTAGCGTAGACATTGGCAACTTGCACGTTGTCATCACGGTCCGAAGCTTTTCCTCCCCCTTGAACGGTACGGGTAATTCTGACCTGCATGTTGTTCACCTCAGCTTGTGTCCAGGAACCACTATAGGTTGATTGGTAGTTGGCGTAAGTTGTTGTCATGGTGTGAGTACTCGTACCAAGCACCACTCCCCCCAGTGTCAACTGCACAGTAATATCGTCAGCCGTGCCGCCGCCGATAACACTCGAGCGTGCATGGACGAAAAGACTGACGCTGGTTGCTACATCGACATTAGTCGGATTACTCATTTCTACATCGATGACTTCACCACCACCCCCAGCTGTGCCTGTCGAGATAAGATCGGCGGTGTTTGGGGTTGAGCCCTCGTCGATGTTTAAATAGTTACATGTACTTGCCCAGTTACAGATGTTAGAGCTCGAGGGAACGAGAATGGAGTTTGCGGCGGTGACCGAGAAAGATTGGGCGCCCAACACCCCTATAACGATACCCATACCTACAAATACGTGTGGATATTTCTTAAACGGCGAAAACAGTTGTTTTATGCGCTTTTTGATTGAGTGCATCAGAATGTGCCTCTGTAACTAAAGTTTATTTCACCGGCACGGACGATTTTATTCGAGCCAGCTGTGAGCTTGATTTTCAATGTGATGTAATCGCCAGCAACAATAGAGCAAGCGCCCAGTGGCGACGCGATTGTCGATTCCGACCATGTGGTATTGGCTGTCACGGCATTCGTGATAGATGAACACGCTGTACCGCTATTTTTGTACAAGCCCAAGCTCGCGATTTCACTAGCCGAGGTTGAGCCCCACGCCCAAAATTTCAGGTTCGTCATGCTACCTGTACTGTAGTCGGACGGAATCCTGTATCGTACATAAATATCGTAGTTTTGCGCAGTACCTTGAGTGGTAGTCCAGGCATAATAATTGTGCTCATCTGATGCGGTGTTGCATGCCGCGGCATTAACATTCAAAAGCGTAGAGCTCGAACAAAAATCGCTGCTTAGTGAACCGGTGTTGCTCGTTCCATCACCCGTGAACGTAGCCCCAGCGTATTCTGGAACCAATGTCACGGTCTTTGTGTTGCGCGCAGTACCATTGAGCTGAAAGCCAGAAGCACTGACAACGGCACCATTTGTAGCCGTACCCAGTGTCACCGTGTTGGCCGTCGTATCGACCTTGAATAAGTCAGCGTTTGTACTGGTTTGCACGAGTAACTTGGTACCATTTGAGCCGTTGATTGTGACTGCATTTGAGTATGTATTAGCGGCGGTAAAGGTGTTTGTGGCGCTCAGTTGCGCAAAAGCCTCACTGTCGATGCCGTCGAGCGTATCAGAGTTGTAGGCGTACGCAGTCGTAGCTAGCTTATTACGAGGTGACATAGCACCCTCTGTCCATGAAGGCGAAGTGCTGGTGGCGGTAGCAGGGGTTGGAAGCTCAACCTCAAAATACAAATCGGCTTGGTTGAACAACGATGCCGGTAAGGTGGTTATATCCCCCAGCTGTATGCTAAAAATGCCGTTTGTGACGGTCACACCAGCGGTGGCAGAGACTAGTCTATTCTCGCTCCACTGCACGGTCCCACCAGTCGACGCCGTGTATAGTTTGAAGCGCATGTTGTACGAACCGTTCACCAGCGTCGCGCCACTTGCGTCAGTTATTTTTCCTTGGAAATTCATACGAGTCGGTACAGAAGTAACGGCAGAGGCAGACATGCTAAGAAACACTGTAAACAGTGCTGCGAGAGCCATCGTGTATAAAAATACAGCTAGAGGTTGTTTTTTGTGTACCATACCATAAATAAGCAGCTCGGCTGCCCAACCCTTATATTTTTTGAATTTTTCACCTACCGTTGTGGGTATAACACCTTCCACAATAGCGTGTTACTAGTGTACCGCTAATGGTTGTTCGGCACAATACACACTAAAAAAGTAGCAACTATTTTTGGTTTTTTATGGCTTGTGTTACCTTACTGTCATCACGTAAATTCTGCCAGAATAAAACATTTTCTGAGCGTAAGGCAATAGAATTTTCAGGACCATATACCTGTTCGGTTACTGGTACGAGTGGGACCGCTGCATTTGTATCAGATGAGTCTTGTTGTGGATTTTGGGCAGAAAATGGTGACGCGAGTGTCAAGAATTGGCCCGAAACGTTTTGCAATTTGCCAAAATAGGCCTGTCCGTTCGACATGTAAACCACCTGGTAGCTCGTTTTGTCGATGACCTGACCAGTTCCTCCTCGAATAAACCATAGCGTCAATAGAAATGCCCCGACCACGATTATCGCAGCAGCAACCGCAACATGGCGTTTTGCAGGAGTATATTTCTTAACGTTTTTTGATCGTTCTGTTGTCATAACCTTTATAGTAGCAGATTTACTCACTGATTGGCTCCTTTGGCTGCTTTGACCGTTTTAACTTTTTTCGTTTACGCCGCCGCCAGAGTACGAGCTCAACGAGCCCAAGAATTAAGAGGATTGATGCTACCGCATATACCCAACCAGGAGCAATGAGTACCCATCTCGTAACCTTACTCTCTCCATACCCAATCGATACGGTATGAAATCCAGGCGATGCTCCTTCGTAGACAAAGGGATTTGTCCTCGTTCGTTCGGCAAACAACAACCTGCCCTGTTGCTGTTTCGTCTCGCCCGGCCATACTCTTACCGAAACAGTCGGATAGAATCCAGTGCCACTGCCTGCCTTTGATTCGTTTGTAATAGTGTATTCTCCCTCAATCGTGCTGCCGACTTGAACAGGAGAAGTGTAGGCACCGACTATCCGTGCATTTCGGGCGCCAGGTGTACCGTTAATGAGACTGAGTAGTGTGCCGACTTGAATCTGCTGACCAACACCATTTTTGGGAGTTTTAAGAGAAGTCTTAAAAAAAATAGCTCCGTATACATCGCCGCTCGGCAACTTGCTCCCATCGACGGTAAAAAACATTCGCAGGGCTTCCCGAGATTTTAGCTCGAACGAGTCTAGTTCTAGCTTGACCCCTTTACTCAAGAATTCGTCTTTATAAAATTCGAGACCGCCGTTATTGTCAGTCTGTTTAAATGCCCGGACTGACGTAGTAATCGTCAGCACTTCGCCTGTCGGGTTGCTGACGTCTATAAATCCCTGTTTTTTTTCATTCTTTGCTAACGTCTCGCGGTACTCTAGCGGCGCCACTTTTAAGCCAAGTGCTCCGGCTGGCTGCCCTAGTAACAGTGAGGATGCTACAACAAAAATTAGCGCAAAGCTCAGTCGTTTCACGGTATTGTTGTTCCTGTGATTGTCATCGTATTTGTATAGTTACCGGCCGATTCAGAGCCAACAATATCCAGCTTTAGACGCAATTTATGTACGTCGGCTGAACCACCAGTATAATTGGTTCGGGTGTAAAAACTCGTTGGATTAGTCGGTAGCGCAGCATAGGCATTTCCACTTGACCACTTGGCAGGAATAGCGGTAGCATTTGTGCCAAACAGCGTAAAGCCAAGCCCTTTTGTAGACCCGTTATTCCAGGTAATCGGAGCGGCTATCGTACCGCTGACTGGCGCAATCGTTTGACTGGGTGTCCCACCGGTTAGCGATAAGTTTTTATCTTGATTCACTGCTAGTGCATAGCCTCCGGTGTCAGTACGAGCAATCAAGTCGGCAGCAGCAGTTTCCGGTACGCCATTTACAACCGTCCCTAGTCCAAGCCCCGCCTGATTCCCTACTAGATTCGCATCGTATTCAGCTTTCACTTCCGCGGCATTAAGTGCTCGAGTATACAACTTAAATTCGTCGATCGAACCGTTGAGGTCACCGGTACTATTTGCAAATTCGAGCGGGCTTGTATTGGCGTTCAGCGAACCGGATTGTTGCGCCGCACTATTTGCTAGCACACCGTCTACATATACCTTCATAGTGGTCCCATCGGCAACGTACACAAAATGATGCCATGCGCCACCAGTCACGACATTGACATTCGAATTAAGTTCTTGCACCACACCGTTAAACGCACTACCGACCAGTAATTTACCGGTGCTGTAATCGACCGCCACCTTATAGTTGACCGACGATCCTGTACCTTTTCGGATAACTTCTCCTACACCGGTTCCCGCTGCCGTTACTTTTACCCAGCCCGATGCCGTGATGGTAGTGCCGCTGAGGGAAATCGATGCGTTATTAGCGACTGATGCTCCCGTTTTACCAGCACCAGATACAAGTGCCTTGCCGATAATACCATTCCCCCAAGTAGCTTCGTTGAAGGTTGCAACATTGTCAGAGGCCGACGCATCGTACGAACGCTCGCCCGTTCCCTCAGAAAACGGAAAATAGGTATTCAGTCCTGTCGGCTGCACCTTAAGCTGGAATGCCTGAGCAAGCGATGCAGTGTAGCCACTCCCTATTTTATAGCTTTTTGAGCTTGATTCTCCGGCGATTGATTCACCACCAGTTGCAACCATTTTATAGTTTGTCGAGGACTGAGGCCCACTGATGCTATCTCCGATTGACCCGTTGATTGAAAAACTTGGACTAGTGTATGTTGCAGCCTGAGCGGTAGCAACATAGAACATCGGTATAATCCCCACAAGGAGTGCACATAGTATCACTCGTATCATACCTATCAGTATACCATTCTCGTACGAGTTACTAGGCCACAGAAGCGAGGATAAGCAGCACTACAGCGAAAAGCCTCAGTAGTGTACTGCTTACGGTCAAGTAGCCTCGCCGATTACGTTTCATGTACCGCTTAAGTCGTGCGTTACTGCCCGCGGCAATTGAAGCAATTGAGCCAGCGTATACAATCATTGCTGCTGCTACGGCCACAGCAACGACTCGAGCCGTACCTTTGGCAGAAGAACCGCTAAACGTGTGCGCAACGCCAGTTTTATCGGCGAAGATACGTAAGGCGTTCGAACCAGGAAATAGTTCCGACTCTTCTAGTCTATCCCCTGCATCTAGTACCTTTGGCTGGATGAGAAGTCCGTCTTGCGAAGATGGTGCACCAATTTCGGTTGGAACGTTTTCACCAATACTGTTTGATGCTCCTGCTCGAAACGTAACGACGGTTGACGCCCGTGCGCTTCCGCCGCATATCCCGTTCGCTTCTAGCGATAAGGTATGCGTACCGGCTTCGAGCTGTAGATCGTACGAATAGGTAGTTTGCTTTGCACCGAGAGGGATAACGCCGACGTAGGAAGAATCAATATACACTGCAATTTGCGTAGCATCCTTTGTCGAACCACGTAGTGTCACCATGGGCTGAGAAATAGTAGAGTCGGATGTTGGCTGATCGATTGTGACGAGCACCGTGCTTTCACTACCATTGCATACTTTCGCGGATACATCAGACGTCGTTGCATGCGTTGCAGTAACCTGAACTGCCGCAAACAATACACTAATACTAGCAGCGGCTATTAGCCATTTACCGTTTACGGCGTGAAAGCGCGTAGCCATATGCAACACGAGCTCCTATTAGGACGCCGAAGACTATGTACACCCATGCCGGAATCAATAACACATAATGCGTTGATTTTTCATTGGAATCTAGCAGGGCTGTATTTACTTCTACTTTATACACTCCCATCCAAGCTGGATTTTGCCAATCTAATGAAAAGTTACGAGTTGTACTAGGAAGTACACTGTATGACGATTCAGCTTTATGCTTAACACCACCAAATAATCCAGATACTTGCACGGATGATGTTACGTCAAAGTCAGTATTTCCAGTGTTCTCAACTCGTTGCGAAATCCTAAGGGGCGGTGAGGTTTGAAACAATGGAACATCAGTGGATTGCAGTGACCCTTTCAGCTTAACATCTCCATCTACCGTCATATACAAAATAGACCCGACCCGCTTTTTTCTCTCAACACCGGTTCCTTCTACAGCACCCTGGGTCTGCGTCTCCGCAAACATTACGCCATAATGACCACCCGGCGTAGCGTCTTTTGGCACGCGAATGGTGTAGCCTATTTCAATCATTTCTCCAGGTTGAATCTCGTACGACGCGTTATCAAATTGCACCCATTTATAGGCATCTGCATTCTTCGCATCGTTGGTAAAATCTGGTGCGTACGATTCGTCATTAACCGAATATGGTCGAGCATAGGTTATAAATGTGTATTTACTTGTACCATCATTGATAACAGTCAGGACATCATTTTTTTCCGTACCTGGCTTGAGTTTGTATTTTTTACTTGCTGGAGAAAGGGTGATGCTTTCACGATCAGATGTCGATGGATTTTCTACAGCTGCCGAGACGGAGCTTGAGACCGCAAATACAACAAATAGTAGACCTACTGCTAGGCCTACTATTTGTGCGTTTATTCCCCTAAACTTCTGTGTGCTCACCATGTCTCTTTAATATATACTAGTTTGTCGTTGCTGTGTAGGTAACTGTGTCAGTATAAACACCATTTGGCTGTGAGGTGTTCACTTTTGCTGCATACCATACTTGAGTTGTATCACTCGTTGCAGTACTAGAAGTTGTTTTTAGGGTAGCGGCAGCGCCACCAGATGGTGCAACACCCGCCCATTTCGATGTGCTCGATGGGTTGCTTGCTTCAGCACTATATGTCGCGTCAAAGGTACCAAGTCCACCGACTGCGAAGCCCCATGTACCGTTTGTGAGTGCAGTTGGTGTAGCGGTTGTACCGCTATGAGCCGCAATAGTGTTCGAGGCACCGTTAACAAGAGTTGTTGTTGCGTCGGTATCTTTCAACGTCAGAGTATACCCTGCATTGTTATTTGTGCTAACGGTTACTGTGTCGCTTGAGCTACTCACGACACCACCAGCTGTAGGTGTAAGCGTAAACGGTACTGTACCCGAAGTGGCGACACTAATCACTGAATTTACCGTAGCATTGATTGTTGTGTTCGCCGAGCTTGTTGCTGCGGATACACCGATAGGTGCTGCTGCAACGGCGAACACCGCAAGTGATAGACCACTAGCTTTAAGTTTCTGCTTGATTGAGACTGCCATAATATCATAGCCTTTCTGTTTGTATGTTTGTTTTAATGTAGTTTCAGATGAATCATATCATATGCTTATGGTTACTGCAAGCTATTTCTTCCACTTTTTATCGCATTGCGATTGCACTTAGACGACTTTTATCTTTTTCGCTTACATCTTGGCTCCACACGATTTTGTCGACAAGTGGTGACGCGACAGGACAATCAACGCCGCGTAAATACCGTAAACTCTCTAGAATGTTGGCAATCGCCGCCCGACTACCGGATATCCCATGAGCAGTATTTGTGATAAGAACTCGATCGACGTCTTCGCTCTCGAGTTGTGCGAGTACGCCAGATGGTGATACCGTCATGTCTTGCATACCAAGCACGATGGCTACGCCAGGTGCGCGTTCATGCTTGCGGAGTGTGCGTAAAATGTGTGGCTGGTGCGACAATTGTACGGAAGCGGCCATAGCAAATCCTCCAAGTTTTTTCGTATCATTTCTTTGTCGTTTAGACTCAAATATGTCTTCAACTCCGCGGTGTTTTTCGCCCTTCCGACTTCGAACAATACCGTGGGCAACGTTTTTTACTGATTGGACAAAACGCGGTGGCTCAATAAGCCCCGCTGGATTGATCATAACCACATTAGTGACCATTTCTGGATGCTTTGCCGCATACAGCAGAGCCGCTAAACAGTCAGCCGATTGCGCAATGATATCAATAGGCTCCTGCACCCCTTCATGCTCGACATGTGCCACAATCTGCTCCATCCGTCCGAGCTGAAAGTCAGACACAATAGCATCAGGTTTTCTTTTGCCCCGGTGAAGAACTGACCCGAGGAAACTTCGTTCTTGTACGAGGCCCCCCTCAAAAGCATAGAACTTGTTCATACCACGCTCACGAGGCACATCGGGCATTGCGCTCATCACCGTCATGTCAAAATCGTGCATCATAACGTCTCCGACCGCCGTGTTTCGCTCATGGCCATACCCAAACCCCCCCAAAAACAGAATGGGCGTCGATGGCACTGGGGAATGTTCAAACGATGAATCGATTTTTTCTAGCATAGTATGGTCTCTTAGCAGTGTATGCTACAACTTTAGTGCCAGTTAGTCAATGAATGTCTGGCACACCGGACACACATGCGTGCCTCGTCCGGCCACGCGAATTTTCTCTATTACGACGGCGGTATGCCGCGGACAGGGCTGTCCTTCTTGGCGAAAGACTCGGGCAAAGTCTATGTAACTGCCCCGCTTTCCTTCCGCATTTACATAGTTTCTATCGGTGCTGCCGCCTTTTTCAATTGAAAGGTTCATGACGTATTTTATTTCCTCACACAGCACTGCTAGCTCGTCGTCAGTTACCGCGTTCACACGAGTTGCCGGGTGAATCTTGGCGCCCCACAAGCTTTCGTCGGCATAAATATTCCCCACACCCGCTAGCACGGTCTGGTCTAAAATTGCCGCTTTTACCGTCGTGCCGTTCCGTCGTCGGATGCGAGCAGTAAAAATCTCTGGCGTAAAGTCAGCTTCCAACGGTTCAGGCCCAACCTTTTTCATGAAATCTATATTTGGCACTTCGATAGTTGGAAATAGCTTCACCCAACCAAATTTTCGCTGATCGTTAAAAAATAGATGGCTGCCATCGGTAAATTCGATACTTGCTCGCGTAGAGCGGTCGGGTAATCTCCCGATCAAACTATCGCTCGGGTGCCCCGCACCAAAGTTTTGTTCACCACGATACACTAACTGCCCTGTCATCTTGAGGTGTATAACGAGCGTGTACTCAGTCGACAGGTCAACCATCAGGACTTTCGCGCGTCGGCGAACCGTCACGATGGTTGCACCACACAAAAATTGTTCAACGTCGCTCGGTGAATTCGGAAAGCTTTTTGGAGAGTCTATCGCACCCGCAGATGCCACTGTCTTGCCAACGATCAGCTCCAAGAGCCCTCGCTTAACTGTTTCAACTTCTGGAAGCTCAGGCATGGACGGGCTGAAGGAGCGATTGTACCGCTTCAATAGTTGTTTGGGTATCTGCATGTAACACGGCATGCATGCCCGCCGCTACTGCACCGTCGCAGTTGTCTTGTCTATCATCAATCATCACGCATTCGCTTGGCTGCACATCGAGATGAAGTGCCATTTCATGAAAAATTTCAATATCGGGCTTTACCATACCTACATCACTCGAAAGTATACTCGCGTCAAAAAGTGCAGCTTGTTCTTCACTGCTAAAAAATGATTCCATACTGCCTTTACCGATATTGCTGAGCATCCCAACTTTGTAGCTATCTCGAAGGCCTTGAGAATACGCAAGCAGTGCGTCATTACGGGCGTGCCGACTCTGGATGCCATGTTTCACCGCCTCATAGGAGAGCCCAGTCAGTTCAGCGATAGCACGGTTATGCTCTTCCTGATTAATTAAGCCTCGGTCGCATTGTCTATCAATCTGCAATATGTCGGGCCGAAGCGCCGCGTAGTTTGGCACGTTTGCTTCATAAAAAAGCAATCCAGGGTCGGCGTATAGCACGCCAAAACAATCAAAAATAACAGCTTTAATCATCGTACTAGTATAGCATCCACTCTAGTAGAATACTTAGAATGAGAATCGTGAGCGAGATTTATCGGTAAACGGTACTAATTTTGTTGAACCAGGAATTTGTTCAAAATATAAGTTATTGAGTTGCTGCGTACTGGCATCGAGTGAGCCCGGTGAACCACTACAGGTTGACGTCCATAGTCGCTTGACTGGTTCGTTTTCAGAAAGCACCGAATACTCGTAGACATAGCCGGTCGCACAAATACCACGTAGGTCATTTTTGTCATCGTCAGCTGGCACTTCGCCTTTCATATAGTTGGCTTTGTCGAGTGCGTAGACGAATTCTTCATAAGCTTTCGCGTTATTATCGAGGGTTTTGCGTTTTTTTACACTATCAAGATATCCGTTGTAAATGGTCAGGTCACGGCTACCTGAGGTAACGAGAATACTGTACGACTGAAAATTCTCATCGGCCACCAGCGGACCACGGGCAGTCATTTTCACGCTGTTGCCACTATCGACATCTAGGAGCGCTGTACGACCCTTGTCGACATCTTCTTCTACCTTGGTTTCTTCACTTGTATTGAAGAATGCGCGGCCAATCGAAACAACCGCCACAATAACAATAATCACAATAAAGAAAATGATGGCGATGGGTATTAATTTGGTTGAGCTGCTCCGTTGCATATGTTTTTACATTACCACTTTCAGACTAAAAAGTCAATACCTATCGACGGTGTTTACCCCATTATATCACTGTGCTGCCATGGCCTGCTTCAATAAATCACCTATCTTTGTCGTGTCGACGAAACGGAAATCTTTTATGTCGCTGAGATCCTGGGTTGACGCTCGGACCAAGGTTGTTCGCACAAAATCGACATGCTTTCCCTTTCGTAGCACCATGAATCCGCTCTGTTCCGCTTCCAAGCGCTCTTCGTCAGTGATCAATTGATCGCGCTTCAGGTCGAGTAAGCGAAAATGGAATGAAGATCGCGTTTTGCAGTCGATATTCATCGTCATGCCTTGCTTGTTTTGGACTACCATATCGGCACCACGAGCATCTTCGGACCGACTCGCCATACGGACCTCGAACCCTTCGTCTTTAGCAGCATGGAACACCGCAATCTCACGGCTCAATCCGTGAACAATCGCATAAAACTGTTTGTCGGTCATCATCAACACGTTCACTTTTTGACACAGTGTTTCCATGTAGAATTGTAATTGCTCGGGAAATGTCGTGAGCTGATCTTCGGGCAGTGATAGCACCGTATCGACAAAGCTGTCGTTAAAATCGATCAGCTCATAAATCCTGGCTGTACGGTTTTTATATCCCCCGTGGTGGATGTCCATTTCCATTTGTGCAACTGCAGCCCGAGGGCTACGGGCTAGTAGTAGTGCGAGGTTATACGGCGCAGTTTTGTTGGCCTGCTTAGCAAGATTCGTAGCGACTTCTACTAGACGTTTGGCCGTCAGCTTTTTACCACGGGCCTCACGCTTCACGATGTGCATGGCTGCACCAAAAATATCGTCTTCGTATTGGAGCGCCGGGACTCGTCGCATTTGACGGCGTTTCCACATCGGTGGAACAAATCTCCGCCACATAGTTACAGGTACTTTTTATGTTTTGTCATTATCCTAAAGTATAGCCCGAGCTTCTCGCTAAGCGCAAGCTCTTTCACACAAGCACTACACTACGTTTTATGTATGTTTCGTCGGTCATCCACATAGCAGTAGCGGTAAATTCGTATCGGCCAACCCCGCGGGTGCTAATGTCGATCAACGTTGCTGTTCCTGTTGCGTAAAATCCTACCATTCCTTCAAATATCGTAATCGCCACTTGCGGCCGTTCCTCAATTGCTTCTGAATGCACAGTATCGGACTTCGATTCCCATACAAACACACCCTTGCCGATGTGTCGTGCATGAACTGGCACCGCCCACGGCGACCCATCGGGCAATACCACTGCAATCACCATAATTTCTTGAGCTGCCAAGAATTCTTTTATTCGATCAGTATCTGTCATGTTACTCCTTCACGCTTAGGTTTGAATACGGTTTTTTATCGCTTGTGCGACACCAGGAGCCGCAATGTCTTCGACTTCAGAAAATGTACACCATTTATATTCATCATGTTCATCACTGATTTTTACACCGCTCGGGAAGCTCGCAGAGACTGCAAACCACAGCAAGACTAACCCCTTGTCTCCGAGTGGCATACCAGGAATTCTATATGCATGAAGCAGATTACCTATTTTTATACCAGCTATACCCGGAAGCTCTTCGTTCAACTCACGTGTCAACGTATCCTCAAGTGTTTCGTTATCGTCGATCCTTCCGCCCGGTGCTTCCCAAAAATATCCATCTTTCGTTACTCGCTTCGCAAGCAATACTAAATCGTTCTGTATGATTATAGCTTTTACACCAACATTAAACGTTGTCATCATTTATGTATTTACTTTCGCTCCCAGTAATCGATACTCTCGAGACTGTAAATCACGGCAAATGCTTTTATCAGCAGTACATTTTGCGCTATCATACTGCGAATAATCAGATCTGGCGGTAGACGTTCCTCATAGTTATTGCGTATGCACTCTAAAATATAGCGGACTGATCCATCTCTCAAAAAGCCCTGCGGCGATGCGATGCTATTTGGATCAACCTTCATTACGCTTCTCCCCAGTTCTTCCCCACGCTCACATCTACCTTCAGTTTTATCCCGAGGTCTGGCGCAATTGCTTCCATCGTTTCCTTCAAGATAGCGCTCACCTTCTCGGCATTTTCTTCGGGACATTCTATCAAAATTGAGTCATGGATTTGCAGTATTTGCTGGCCTAAATCACCGATTTCTTCATCGACTTTTATCATCGCTAGTTTCATCAGGTCGGCTTCGGTGCCCTGAATCGGCATATTGGCGGCGGCGCGCTTGCCGGCTTCGCGGACCATAAAGTTACTGCTATTGACGTCTGGCGTGGGGCGACGGCGACCATGAAAGGTTTCTGCGTAGCCTTCATTTTTGGCTTTTTCGAGTGTATCATCTATAAATTTTCGGATTGGTTTTCGCAGTTCAAAATAGGTGTCAATAAATTGCTTAGCATCACCAAAGCTCATGCCGGTGTTTTGCGCCAATGCATGCGGGCCCATGCCGTACAGAACGCCGAAGTTAATCACCTTTGCATCGCGGCGCTGATCTTTTGTCACCTGCTCCATCGGTATGCCATACACATCGCTGGCTGTTTTGGTGTGAATATCGATATCGCCGTTGAAATCGTTAATCAGCTCGGTATCATTGGCAAGAATGGCCGCTAGGCGTAGTTCGAACTGTGAATAATCGGCCGAGACAAATACCTTGCCTGTCTCTGGCACGAAGGCTTCGCGAATTTTGCGCCCTAGCTCCGACCGGATTGGGATATTTTGCAAATTCGGAGCAGTACTACTCAGGCGACCAGTTGCCGCAACGTCTTGGTTGAACGTCGTGTGCAGGCGGTGGTTGTCGTCTGCAAGTTCCGGCAGCGGATCTACATAGGTGTTCTTTAGCTTGGCAAGTTCACGAGTTTGTTCAATGAGCTCGATGATCGGGTGCTGACCACGAAGTTTGTCGAGTTCTTTTTGGCCAGTGCTGTAGGCTGTTTTGCCCTTCTTTATGCCTGTCGTTGGCAGTTGCAGATCGGTAAATAACACTTCAGATAACTGGCTAGGGCTACCAATGTTGAACTCGCGCCCAGCCATCAAGTACATTTGCTGTTCAAGCTCAGTGTGCTTTTTCCCAAGTTCTTCGCTCATAGTTTTGAGCAGCGCCGGGTCAAGCTTGATACCCAGGTGTTCCATCATAAACAAGTGATAGACCAGTGGAAAATCAAAACGCCGTGCGATATCGAGAATCTTTGGTTTTTCTTCAAATGCTTTCACCTGCCAGCCGTAGACTTGCCAGGTAGCAGCCACTTGTTCGGCTGGTGATACCAATTCACCACCAACCAGACCTTTGAGGCTTCTATCGCGGCGCAGTGGATCGAGTAAAAATGCCGATTGACGGACATCATGAATCTCCGAAAACCGGACGCTGATATTTTCTTTTGCTAAGCGATGATACAGCTCTTTTACGTCGTAACTAATCACCACGCCAAACTCTATTGCACGCCAAAAACTATCGGTGATGTTAGTAATTTTTTGTTTTGAAACCGTTGTCTGCGAGAAGGACGCCCAAATCTCGTCGTCGACCACGTGAATAACAATCGGCCCTTCGATCATCGGCTCTGATGGCCAGTCGACTTCTGTTAGGTTTACTTCATCGGCTTCATGAAAGTACAAACTTGTATCGGCAACTTCTTGCATGTGTTTTGGCAGGCGTTTTATCAGGCTGTGGAATTCAAATTCTTTGAGCTTGGCGGCAACCTTCGGGAGATTCGTATTATCAACATCAGCGTCCTCCCAATCAACCGTTATCGGCGCATCGCACCAGATCTGTGCCAGCTCTCGGCTCATGAATGCATTGTCTTTGTTTTCTTCAAGCTTGGTTTTCTGAGCACCTTTCAGCTCTTCAATATGTTCATAGATTCCTTCGAGGGTCTCGTATTGCCCAAGCAGCGTCTGTGCAGCTTTTGGCCCCACGCCGCGCACACCCGGAATGTTGTCACTCGAATCCCCTACCAGGGCTTTATAGTCGATAAATTGCGCCAGTTTCACGCCGTACTTTTCTTCAAATTCTACTTCGGTGAAACGCATCATCTCGCTGCCTTTTTTGTTGATGTACACGCTGGTGTGCTTCGAAAGCAGCTGCATCATGTCGTAGTCGCCGCTGACAACTCTTGTTTCAATATCTTTCTTTGCAGCTTCCACCGAAATGGTACCGATAATGTCGTCAGCTTCGTAGTCATCCATTTCTAAAAGTGGCCAGCCAAAACTATCAAGCAAATCGTGCAGCAGTGGAATTTGCGCAAAAAAGTCATCTGGCGGACGAGTTCGCCCTGCTTTGTACTCTGGAAAAATCTCTTTGCGTTTGCGCGTTGCTGTTTTACTTTTATCCCATGCGACGATCACGTAGTCTGGTTCAAGCTGCTTAATAACCTCTATAGCAATGCTAGCAAAGCCAAAAACACCACCGGTTGGCATACCATCTGGCAAGCTCAGCCCGGGCATAGCGAAGTACCCACGGTAAAAGACGCTCATCCCGTCGATCAATACTAGGCGTTTACTCATACTACGAGTATACCCCACCCTTTGACATCAAGACACTTGTAAACGATGTGGCGATACTTCTTTTCAACTTTGATTACTTATTTCTTGTACTACGTTCGAAGCAGCAATCAGTAATTCTCCATGTTCTTCGCGAAGGTGCTTCTTGCGCACAACTTTACTGTCACCCTGTCGAACACCAAGATATGTTTGTAGTGGCGTTTCGCCCTCAGCAATACGAGGGCCTAGCTTTGCTAGCATATTAATAGACAGTGCTGCGTCTTTAAGAGTTTGGGCGTTTGGGCTAATGAGTTCTTTGGCTAGCGGTGGCTTGTTTGCCTCAATTTTCTCAAGCGCAAATTTTTCTAAAAGCATAGTAGCAACTCGGTTTGTCGAAAGTTTGATACCACCGATATAATCTTCAGGAATGGGCTCAGTACCAGTATCGAATATTGTATGGATGTCTGCTGCGAGCTGATGATCAACGCTACCTTCAAGGGTTAAAAGCTCCAGGCGCCTTGCGAACAAACGGCGTTGCGTATAAACTTCTTCATCATCTGCAAGAAAGACCGTCGTATCCATAATTCGTTGTATGGCAATCAATCTCGTCCGCATATACTGATATGGCGCTTTGTTTTTACAATCCTCATACCTACGCAGAGTAGAGTCATATAAATCTGCAACATGATCATGAAATCCAGGCATAACACCTGGTAATGTTGCACGGTTACGAAATTCTGAAGATGTAACGGATGACATCGTACAATTCTCCCTCGAATATTGGTATCGTGCAAGCACAACTATTTTCGTCTGATATACTTTATACCAATGACAGACCACTCACATAAAAAAATTATTGCATTTGTTGGGCTTCCGGGAAGCGGGAAAACAACCGCTGTTTCTTATCTAACCTCGAAAGGCTATCCGAAGATTAGTCGCGCAGACGACGTCGTAAGTGAGATTACGCACCTACTGAACGCCGGCCAGCATACTATTGTTCTCGATAACATCGAATCGTCTGATGAACTGAGGAACATCAAGCACAGCTTCCCTGGCATGCTGACAACTATATGCCTAGTAACCTCACACCATATTCGTCATGCCCGACGTTCAGGTACCATGAAAACGCAGCCCGAACTAGACGGTGACGACTGGGCCGTAGCCGGAAGCAGCGCATCGTCACCGATGGTCTTAGCGGATTATTGGGTACCAAATGATGCATCAGTTCAGCAGCTGAACGACTCGATTCACTCGATCATTTCAAGCTTATAGTTCAAACGTTTCGATCAGATACGTTATATACTCATCTACCGAATCGAAGTTATTTTCAATCATTATATCAGCGAGGGCTTTCACGCCAGCCGAGTTTAACCCGCCACCAGCTTCACTGGGGTGCATTTCGTTATATTCATGCTCTAGAAATTCTTCGTAGGTTACGTGGTCGTCTATTCTACCGCGTGCTCCGGTAGTAACTCTGTCGTAGCGACGTTTACTGTCTGCGTCGACCCAGATGATTTGCCCGCCTGCATCTTTAATTGCCTGAGCTTCACCGGGAGTACGAACGCTCACGAGCGATACTTGGTCGGTGCCACTTTGTTTATTAAACAGTTCTATTGCTCTGACGGCAACCGCACCATCACCTTCGGCCGCACGAAGCGACTGACTCAACGAACTAAGGTTGCTTCGGGTATGTTCTAGACCTTTTTCATCTAGTAGCGCCCGCAGTGCGTCGCTGAGACTCATAAATAGTGCACCGGAGCGATCTCTCCTGAGTTCGCCCAATGTGTCTTTTCCGGAGCCGTTAGTGCCAGCTATACCTATAATTTTTGGCAGTTTCATATATGTATGATAGCTGTTTTGCCACGAGTTTACCACAGTGGCGGATTTAGCTGAGAGGCTGAGTATCAATTACGTATCTAGTCTTATCCTGCAGAATCGGCCGGAACTTGCAGAGTAGAATTCTTCAGTGGTGCCGGTTGGGCAAGCCGTCGTTGTAGGCGAAAACACATCGACGATATTTATATAGTTTCCGCCACTACCAGCGTACACATATGGCCCGACAGCTCCGTTAAAAGGAGTCTTTTTATCGTCTGGCAATGATGAACTGATGGTTTTTAGTTGTGTCATGAGCGTCGCGGCATCTGATTCAAGCGGACCATCGGTGCCTGATGTTTGAAAGTTCTTGCACCGTGGGACATTCCCTGACGAGGAGGACGTAGGGAAACCAGTACCCAAACATCGGTTCTCCCCGAGAAGCAAGCCACTTGGCCATGCACCATTCAATGCCTTATATGACTGGAAAATTTTTGCCCAGTTACTCATTGCTTGTGCTTTAACCGTGGTGGTAGCTCGAGTCTGTATGCCGTTATAGGCAACGATGCTAATGGATGCTAATATCGCGATCACGACGATAACTATTAATAATTCTACGATCGTAAACCCGGTCATTTTAAGCTTATTCATGAACACATCATACCATAAGTGTATTGACGTTAGGTAGCGCTTACAGACATTTTGCTTATGATACAATAAAATAAAATACGCTAAATAGGAGCAGCATGAATCCAAACGAACAACCACCCGAACAGCCAGATAACCAAACCCCAGATCAACCAGTGCTCAAACCTACAGAAACTCCTCAGCCAATCGAGCAACCGTTCGACCAGCAACCTGTACAGCCTTCGCAGACAACAGAGACAGCCGTTCCCGCTCCTACATTCGCACCGGCACCAGCCCCAGCAGCCGCTCCAGCCGCATCGCCCAGCAACGACAACGAAGCTCAACCGAAAAACCAAGAAAATGGACAGACGCGTACTGATGAGCAAGTTCCCGCGAATAACGTGACCACGGAGTACACATCCAACCCGTTTCGATCATTCATGAAAGGCCTATCAGCTCTCACGCACCACAACCCTGTATCGACACTGACGCTTGGATTGCTAACCATAGGTATAACTGCACTGTTCGTAATCCTTGGCTTCATACTCGTTTCCCTACTATCGACAGTTAGTCCATTATTAGGATTTTTCGCTGCGACGATAATTATCATAGGTGTCTACATGCTACTCCTGCGTGCGTACGCAGCAGGGACTATCATCTTATTACAAAAAACTGAAATTACAGCGGTAACAGCATACGTCAAGATGAACAACGGTCAGTTTTTCAAATTCCTCGGAGCGATCATATTAACGACCCTCCTTGCTGGAGCCGCGACTCTTCTGTTCGTCATCCCTGGACTCATAGTTCTTTCTCGACTATCCCTGGTACCATTTGTTATATTTAACGAAAATACCAGTGTTATCGGCGCGATGCGTCGAAGCTGGTCACTCACAAAAGGCCACACATGGGAAATGCTAGCAGCAAACATAGTCCCGGGAGTCACTCTCGGCAATGGCGGTATGCTTCTTGTTGTCGGTACACAATCCGGAATCGCCAACAGATACGAAGAACTCCTCGCAGCCGAAAAGAATAATCTATCTACTGGTCCAACGCATTGGATGAACTACGTCCTGACAATCCTCGTGTTAGTGGCGGTTGTGGGCTACTTCGGTGTAATAACTGCACTCTCTTATAACGCTAATAAACGGCTTGAATCCCTCCGTGAGACTAACTCATCGCAGCAAGACTTCAACAGCGGTCGGTACAATACTAGTCCGACATTCAACAGTTTGTAGGCGTTTACTTTAGGTATTCGTGCAGCTTTTTTGAGTCCTTGTGCTTGCGTAATTTCGCAAGCGCTTTGGCTTCAATCTGTCGGATGCGTTCGCGTGTTACCGCAAACTCTTGTCCTACTTCTTCAAGCGTGTGGCTTTTGCCGTTGTCTAATCCAAATCGCATTCGAACAATCTTTTGTTCACGATCAGAAAGCGTAGCCAGTACACTCTGTACTTGCTCTTTCAAAAGCTGACTTGAGGCCGATTCTTCCGGTGTAGCTGATTCTTCGTCTTCGATAAAGTCCTGCAACACGCTGTCGGCATCGTCATCATCACGACCCACACCAGCATCGAGCGATTGGATATCTTGCTTAATCTTAATAACGTATTCAACTTTTTCTGGTTCCATTTCAAGTTCTTTACCGAGCTCTTCAATCGTAGGCTCACGGTTCAATTCTTGCGTCATACGACGCTGTGTTCGGAGTAACTTATTGATAGTCTCTACCATGTGCACCGGAATACGAATCGTTCGTGCCTGGTCGGCTATCGCGCGGGTAATCGCTTGGCGAATCCACCACGTAGCATAGGTCGAAAATTTAAATCCTTTGTCGGGATCGAACTTTTCAACAGCTCGGAGGAGTCCAGTGTTACCTTCTTGAATAAGATCGAGGAAATCAAGGCCGCGGCCGCTATAGCGTTTGGCAATCGAAACAACTAATCGCATATTAGCTTCTGCCATCTTGTCTTTAGCTTTTTTAGAGCCTTCAACTACTTCGTAGGCTAGCTTTAGCTCTTCTTCCGCGTTCAGCAGTGGTATTTTACCAATCTCGCGCAGATATAGTCGTACCGAGTCGTCTGAGACATCATCGAAATACTGATTTTTGTTCAGCGTCGCTTCGTCTGCTTCCTCCTCTTCGTCCGCTAATGCACTGGCATCCGGTTCGTCGACAATATCGAGTACATTTACTTCCGCTAGTTCTTCGTCATGCTCATCTTTTGCTGTAGTCTCATCTTTACCCACGTGCGGTCTCCTTAATAAGTTTCATCAGTTTCGTGCGAAGTTCCCCGGAACGAGTATCATCTCCTTCAAGTTCTGCCTCACGAAGCTCATTCATTAGTATTTCAGTTGTTCGTTTTTTCTGTTCGACTTCAATTTGGCGGAGCAGTCGGGCGGCTTCGAGCTGTATGTCGCTCGCCTGCCAGGTTCCGTATCGTGTCTCGGCCTTTAGTTCTACTATTCTTACATATGTTTCGATATCTTTCAACTCCCCCGGTGTGTCCTGGAACGGTTCGCTGTTCTTTTTCACATACGTAAGCAGCTTTTTTCGAGTGGGATTCGTCATGAGATCTGGGTCAAACGATGCCAACAACCCCCGCGTGATGGGATGTACTATCATGATGCCGAGCAAGATATCTTCCTGGGCATTCTCATCTGCATCAGATTGCGGTTCGGCCGATTGAGCAATCGTCTTGAGCGGCTTCACAGTATCACGTCCTTGATCAGAAACTTTTGTCATAATCGAATCAATTGATGAATCCGTCATCTCTGCCACTTTGCGCAGATAATGTTCCGTTTCAACCGCGTCTTCGAGTTTTTTGATGATGGTAATACTATCGGTAGTAAATCGTCGTTTACCGGCTGCGCTCGACATGTCTTCGCGGTTTGAGAACTGCTCCAGTACCCAGTCAACAACTGGTCGAGCGGTTTTGATAGCCGCTTCCCAGAGTGCAACATCTTGTTGAATTAGCTCATCAGGGTCTTTTGCCGCACCTGGCAAGGACACAATCGAAAGCTCCACGCCGGCGGTTTGCGCTATCGGAATCGCGCGCTCAGTCGCCGCAAGACCGGCTTTGTCGCCGTCAAACGCCAGCTTCACGTTACCGGACAATCTATTGAGTGCTCTGAGGTGCCCATCGGTGATTGCCGTCCCAGCTGTTGCCACGACGTTTTTCACACCTGCTTGATGCGAGCTCACCACGTCTAAGTTGCCTTCAACTATCACCGCTTCGTCTAGTTTTCGTATCGATTCTTTTGCCTGCGACAAGCCAAACACGTGGCGAGATTTGTCGTACAACAACGTTTGTGGCGTGTTCAGATATTTTGGTGCGTTTGGTTCGTCCCGTAGAATTCGACCAGTAAAACCGATCACCTGTCCGGCACCGTCCATCAGTGGAACCGTCATTCGTCCCCGAAAAATATCGCCGCCGTATCTGTTCGTCAACCCCGCGTCACCAAGTTCTTTTTTACTAAAGCCTTTGTTTTCTAAGATGCGCACCAACCCATCAGTATCATCGGGCGCATAGCCAATCCGAAACTCGTGCACAATTTCTTTGCTCAGTTTTCGTGCCTTAAATACATATTCGAGCGCATGTGAATTTTTGAGTAAGCATTGCTGAAAGTATCGGGCGGCGAGTTCATTTGCTTCGAGCAGTCGTTTCTTTTTCGCGGCTAATTCACCTGATTTTTGTGTATCGTATTGCGCCAGTTCAACGCCAGCTTTCTGCGCCAATTGCTCAAGTGCTTGTCTAAAATCGAGTCCCTCAACTTCCATCACAAAGCTGAAAACATCGCCGCCCTTGCCCGAGCTAAAATCATGCCAGATGTGTTTGTCGGGGCTGACGACAAAGCTTGGGGTTTTCTCGGCGCTAAATGGGCTGAGACCTTTAAAGTTACGCCCAGCTCGCTTGAGCTGTACGTATTCCCCTATCACGTCTTCAATATTGAGTCGCGAACGCACTTCTTCTTTGGCGTCTTGCATACAGCTAGTATACCCTTTTCCAACCTCTAGAGGTACCCTGAGGCGGTCTGCCTCAGCTTTAGGGGGTAGAGCGAACGTTTTTGGATTCATTCCAAAACGTAGAGCGGAGGGGTGAACCCCTCCTGAGTATTTACCTCTGTTAGCTTTTATGCTTAAATTGGGTTATATGAACCAAGATCCATCGCAATTACCACGACCAGACTACTCGTCAAATCAGCCGCAACCCCCGCAGCCTGTTCAACAGACCGAAACGCCAATGGATTACTTAAATTCGATTGCAGCACCAACGCAAACAAAAATGATAAGCCCATGGCTGCTCTGGCTCGCGATTGGTGGATTTTTAGCAGTATTACTAGTGATTGGGTCGGCGTTAGTCTTTGGTGGCGGTGAAAGTAAGGTAGAGCGCTACAATAACTTCTTGTACCGCGTGCAGTCGCTCGAGGGACTTACTAAAGATAGCGCAAAAAAGATCAAAAGCTCACAACTGCTCGCAGCCAACGGTAGCCTATCGACTATCATCGGCGGCGCTGAGGCAGAAATAACCAAGTACTCACCCTCAACAAATAAAAAAGCGCTAAAAGCGCCTAAAGACTCGCCTATTTTAGCTGAGTTCGTCGCTCTCGATTCACGCCTGGATGATGCTCGCCTAAACGTCCGGTTCGACACCATCTATGCGCGAGAAGTCACGTACCAAATCAGTAAGCTTCGGGCTGAAATAAATATGGTATACGACGAGACAAAATCCCCTGGCCTACAAACATATCTCGTAACCTTCGACAAAGACCTTGAAGGTCTCGCGAAACAGTTTACAAAGTTTGACGAATAGTTAGACTTGCTCAGCGACAAGGTTATAGCTCAATCGAGCAAAATCGTGTAGTTCATCTTCTGGTACCTGACCGGTGCAAATAATCGTGTTCCAATGTTTTTTGTTCAAGTGATAGCCAAGTACAACCGTCTCGTATTTTTCACGAAGTATTAGAGCCAAATTTGGATCGCATTTTAAACTAACGCGTAGAGGGTCAGTGCCATCGGCGATGATCGCGAATAGCTTCCCTTCTTTTGTCTCGGGATTACCAACTTTATACACGCTCGTACCTTCACCAAACGGAAAGTCGAGCCAGGTATTCTCAAACGATAATAGGTATGTTTCAAGTTCTTTGTGCGTCACGCCTTAATCTTCCCCATGTAGTACTGCAGCTCCTCGATGGACCCTTTAATATCATCCATCGCCCGGTGAGCTTCAGGTTTTGCAAAGCGTTTTTTGTATTTTCCATCAAACACGACTTTCCATGCGCTGACATCGAGCATACGATAGTGCAGCTTTGCATCGAGCCGCGGCCATTCGTTACCAATAAATTTTCGATCTTGGTGGATAGAATTGCCAGCCAGTAACACCGGTTTAGTCGTGTCGAAATGTTCCTCGACAAATTCGAGTAGTTCATTTTCAACGACTCGCCCATTCTTACCCGATGCATTTTGTTTCTGCAGCTGCGTGCGGACTTCGGGAAACTTTTCCCAAAACTCACCCACCATTCGCTGTTTCATAAGGCTAGGGCCAACTTTTTTCACCGCTTCGTAGGTAGCGATTGTTTTAAAATTCCAATCAGTCGCAATCACGGCCACTTCAAGAATACGATCTTGGTCTTCATCAAGCCCGGTCATTTCTAAATCCATCCAAAGTAATTTTGCTTTTATCATTACGATTTAGTATACATGACTTGTACTTTTATGTAAAAGTTATATACTATATAAATCCATCGGCATTCCCGCCATGGTGTACATCTCGACAGATCGGTGAAGCTCGTGAGCAATACTGCATTCGAACACACGACCCCCAAGGTTGAGCGCGGCATTTACATCGTTGTCAGCGTGCTGATCAAGCATCGAGGCGTTCAAGCCTTCAGCAAGCACGACAAGGCTGTTGACGACAACCGCGAGCTAGCCAAGCAGGTTATGGTGAAGGTATACATCGAAATTCTTGATGAACTCGGGTCTTGCCCCAGGAGCCAACTCGAGATGATCGAACGATGTCTGAAATTGGCACGCGAACGTGATCTGTGCAGTTACGACAAGCAAGCAGGCCAGCTCATTCCGAGCAAGCGGGGAAAACGCGAAAAGCGAAAGTACATCAAAGCGCTTGCAACTTCCCGGGCGTCTGAACGCCACAAAGCACGTCGTAGCGCACGGGTCACTGTGACAAATTGATCTGACGAGATGGCGAGCCGCGTGTGGAATATTCTTCCCACGCGGCTCGCCGCAGACAACTTATTTCTTATCGAATTTTAAACTCACTGAATTTATGCAATATCGCTGATCGGTTGGGTTACCGAATTTTTCACCTTCGAACACATGGCCAAGATGACCGTCGCAATTCGAACAGGTTACTTCAGTCCGCGCCATGCCCATAGAGTCGTCAAGCGTAAAGGTGACGGCGTCTTTTTTTGCATCGTAAAAGCTAGGCCAACCACAATGCGCGTCAAACTTGGTTTCACTATCGAACAATTCCACTCCGCATGCGGCGCAGGTATAGGTTCCTGGGTCGAATACGCTGTCGTATTCACCCGAAAACGGCGCTTCTGTACCTTTGTCTCGGAGCACTCGATATTGTTCGCGTGAGAGTTCCGATTTCCATTCTTGATCTGTTTTATCGGTCATGTTTCGCATCAATCCTTTCAAGGGCAATCAAGAACGCGGCTGTTTTTAACGATATGTCGTCTTGCTGTGCACGATCGGCCGTTTCTTTCATGGCCTTACTTAGAATTTCGTCGAGTTTTTCATTCACCCGAGCTTCTTCCCAGTGTTCGCCTGCTTTGTTTTGCTTCCATTCCAGGTAGCTCACTATCACGCCACCAGCGTTGGCAACAACATCCGGGATTACCGGAATACCTCGCTCGACAAGTGCTTTGTGAGCATCAAATGTTACTGGACCATTTGCCAGCTCAAGCACATACAATGTCTGTACTTCGGCTTGGTTATCGGCAGTTACTACATCTTCCATAGCGGCGAGAACCAGTACGCTACAGTCAATCGAAAGAAGCTCATCGCTTGAAAGCTCATCGCCGTCAAGCTCATCTATAACCTCTTTTGAGAAGGTTTTATCACTGAAATCCAGCCCATCTGGGTTATATTTCGTTTTTTTAGAATTACTGATTGCGATAATTTTTACGCCAAGCTCCTGTTGGGCCAGTTGAGCAAAATAAAACCCAACGTTGCCGATTCCTTGAACGGCGATTGCTTGGGTAGTCGGGTCGATACCGCGAGCGTTAAAATATTCACGAAGCGCAATCATACCGCCGCGGCCAGTCGCCTGGTTTCGGCCTTCAGAACCACCGTTTCTCAAGCTTTTACCGGTAAAGCTGGCTTTCGATGTATCCCCCGTTAATTTCTCATACTCATCAACCATCCAGTCCATGATCTGGCCATTTGTATTCATATCTGGAGCCGGTACATCGATATCTGGACCTATATCGTCTTTTAGATTTCGAACAAATTGCCGGGACACTTCTTCTAAGTACGCTTCGTCTTTATCACGGGGATTAAACACCACGCCGCCTTTGCCGCCGCCCATCGGAATGTCGACAGCAGCGCCCTTAATCGTCATGAGGGTAGCAAGTGCCGTTACTTCGTCTTTATCGACGTTCGGGTGAAATCGAATGCCGCCCTTAAACGGGCCGAGGTTGTCGTTGTGCTGTACGCGGAAGCCCTCCATCTCATCATCGTCTACCGTAATCGTAAAACTGTGCGAATGCTTTGGTTTCAAAAAAGCATCACGCTTTTCATCACTCCAACCGAGCAAGGTGCTTGATTTTCGTATCATTTCTTGGGCACTTTCGAGCATATTCATGAGAACCTCCTTAAAAACTATCTGTATTTAGTATACGCTTATTGCTCGCGAGCGACTTTGAGAGCATTCGCATACCAGACGATGCTGGCTAGCTGAGCTTCGAGTGGAGACTGCTCTTTATTGTAATCGTCATGCAGTGTGCCGTCGTCTAAAATGACTTCTGCGAACGCCACAGGTGCCTTCAGCGTTACAGATTCTGGGACGATGACCGAACCAAGATTACTGTTGAGAATCAAGCGCAGGTGTTCGTTTGCTCGCGCTCCACCAATTGCGCCGTGAGATACAATAGCCGAGGGTTTTTTTACTAGTTGAAAATCAAGGTAATCGATCGCGTTTTTAAGAACCGCAGGAATACTGTGGTTATACTCTGGAGTGACAAATATATACCCATCTGCGTCGCCCATACTGTCGAGCCACTGTTTCAAATCGCCTTCTTCTTGACGATCTTTCATGCCTTGTGGTGGCATTGGATTATCGAACATTTCTAGTTTGTAATCCATAAGATCAACAACCGTGAAATCCGCCTCTATCCCCATATTTTTTGCGGATGCTGCCACCCATTTCGCTACTTTATCTGAACCGCGAGCCTGACGTGTACTGCCCACAACAATATTAATCTTCATATCCAATTCTCCTATCACATTATTAATACTATACTTTTTATAGTATAGCATCACTTAACCTTATACTAAAGTGTGTTTTACTATGGACAAATTATACTTTTTATGCTTAAATATATATATGTCTGAAATCCTCAAAACTACTTGTGAAAGCGATGCAATCGACCAAGTTTGGGAATATTTCGACGAACGTTCTAAGGGCTCCTCTCGCAAGAATGACTTGGGAACAATCACATATAATTATGATTTAAGAAGCCAGTCTGCCTCCACGGCAATAACCGTGAATGACTTTGCATTTGATCGTTTTGACCTAGACGCCTATAGAGTTGTAAGCGATATAGCTAATACATATGGGTTGATTGCAGCATCTACTAACCCAAATGATCTCAGAACAAGAAATGCAAGAACTGCGCTAAGGCACTATAACAATCCAAAGCTGTATCCAGAATTGTATAATCAGAGAGATCGCGAGCATTATACTGCCATTGCCAGAGACTTCGTGATCATCGATAGCTTTATCGAAGCTGAGCACAAAGAATATAAAGACGAAAACACTGTTGAAAAATTCAAAGACGAGCTATCTCAGTCTCATCCATCCTACCCCGTCATTGACCTCTACAAATTAGCCAAGCTTGTATCAGATGATGAGACTAAGTTCCCTGGATGTGATGGAGTAAACATCGAATCAATACTCATCAAATCATCGGCAACGTTCAACGCACTCCGAGAACAATTTGAAAGTGAAAGTCCTGATTTGAACATATTATCAAAACTCATATACAGCGTAGAATCATTCTATGCGCCAGTTTGTGAGATTATCGGGTATGACGCATTGTCGATGGCCCTTCGAGATTACACTAAACGAGTACGTGTACTACTTAGTGAACCAATCACCATATACGAGGATGGTAAGAAAATGCAGCTTACGGGCGCGCAGCGCATAAAAAGAGCGGAGTCCATGCTCGATAGATTTGGAGATTCTGGACAGGTCGAAGAGGTTGTAACGAGCGCTATAGATCAATTATTCGGTACGAGTGTCAGTATGTCCTCTATTGAGAATCAGTCTGGACACAACATAAAATTTGGGGTTGGTACGGTGGAGTTTGCAGATGATAACCATGTCACGAGGTACGTTAAGTTCAGATGGAGAGTAAAGTCAGTTGGCTCATTAGCTGACAAATTCGATAAGTACGCTTCGCCGCTTGATTTGATTGGTATAACGTTAATTACAGGCGAAGAGCCTATTGAAGGACAAATTGAGCAGGACAAGCAAGAACACGCTGTCTCAGAAGTAGCGGAGTTATTCGATCACTTAATCGAGTGCTCTTCAAAGAATTTTCGTTTTTCACCCACCCCGACTCCAGACCGAGCGCATGCATTTGTAGCCGAAGGGTCTAAAGCATATATTGACGTTATGAAGAGCGCATCAGGCGATCATAACATCCATGACGAAGAGAGATCAAACGGGTTTCAAGTTGCTAAAGGCACAATGCTATACATGCATACCAACAACATTTACCCTGTAGAGGTACAAATTCAAACACTGTATGATAGAAAAGTTGCAAGGATAGGTAGAGCATCACATCCAATCTATAAAACAGTTGGCAGAAAAGCAAACGTTCCTCCAGAACTCTTAGAGGCGCTCTTGCATATATCCGACCGTAAGCATTCGGTCAATGCAGGGCCTACCAAACAGTCCCTAGCCCGTGCTGTTGAATACCTTGAATCTGTAGACAGAATTCCACCACCCCATATCGGTTCACATGCAGCAATTGCAGCTGGTGTTAAAATACACTAATCAAGATAAGCGCTTAGCTCTTCTTTTTGTCCAAACGATCAAGTTTTGCTGCATGAATCACCAGATACACTACTAGCGCGGTAGCGGCAAGCGTTATCAACGAACTAATGATCGCGCCCCAGCCAAATACGAGTTCTACATCGCCGTTTTTTAAACCCGTATCCCACGTAAGTTCCGATAGGTCTTTACCGCCCAGTACAAATGCCACGATAGGCGTAATGAAGTTTTCGACGATTGTCTTCACAGATGCACCAGCTGCGGCACCAACAGCCAGCCCAACCGCTAAGCCAATCACGCCCTGCTCGCGAATAAAGTTCAGAAATCCAGCTGCATGGCCGCCGCCAATAGCAGTTGCTTTTGCGCGAACTGCTTCGCCTTTTGCTTTGGCAGCTTCGCGCTTTGCTTGTGCAGCAGCTTTTTGTGCTTCAGTGTTTGCTCGATTTGTTGTCTTTTTTGTGTCCATAATTCTCCTACATTTTATATCGCTAGCAATGATCTATACAAACTGATTTTACCACTTTCAGACATAGTTCAGGCTTAGACTTTAATTACTGATTTGCAACCTTTTTGAAATAGTTTTCCCACCAGTTGAAAACGTGTTTTTCGTGGGCAGATTTATTTCCTCTGACTGGAACCGGGTCGGTAAAATGCTCAAGTAGTACCGCACCGAGAGCAGACTGACCCAACGAGAGAACATCGTGTTCTATGAATGACTCAAATACTGTTTTAACATCTTCAGGGTGTCGTTTTACTTGCACAAGCGCCGGAAAAATTGTACGAGCAGCTTGATTCTTCACAAGTCTTAGATTAGAAATTGAAACTGGGTCTTCATCGGTATGTTCAATTTTGTCAAGAAAACTAACCACATCGACCATGAACATAGATGTTGGCAGAGCGGTCGCTCTTAAGCCATGTAGGGAGTTCGAAGTAAGCTTACCATACGCAGACGTTCGTCTAACTTCATTCAGTCCTTTCCGAGTATCTTGAAACGCAACAACGTTTAGTGGAGTCTTCTCGGGGGCTCCAGAATTCCACATTGCGGTTTTAATCGCCTCCGCAGCTTGCAGGATTGTTCCACCTTTTTGCACTTCATCTACAACCATCACTCTGGACTTCCCGGGTATGTATAGCTCTTTATCGTAAAGACTTTTTATGAGTTCGGCACATACACGAAGCTTGTCCTGTCCTGATATACCTTTCATCTTTCCGTCGACTCCTATATTGGTACCGATAGGTAAATCAACGTTTAGTGGTCCTCCAGTGTTACCGGATATGTCTGCAATAGCCTCCATGGTCCATCTAATTGGTCCTGCTCCTCTAGCTGGGTATATAACAATATCTGGTTCGATTTCAGACACTAGCTTGTCTAATACTTCACAAGACCTAACAAAATCGAGAGCATCTGCGTGAGGAATACTGCGATTCAGCACATCCAAAGGCCTTGGCTGCTGGACTTGATTAACGTTAGGCATCTTTTCAATCACAATAAAATAATTAAACCAGAAAAACTAGTTTTTGTCTACTGAATCACTTCAGTAAGCGATACGCGCATTGTTAGGGTGAATAATGCTATCTGCATCACTCCAGTATATTAGCTAAGCTGTAAGTGTATTGGAGTTACATCTTCTCTGGCGCATGAATACCTAAGATTGTCAGCCCAGCCTTCAAGATATCTGCGTACAGAGCTACTATTCCGACCCGATGCGCTTCTTTTTCATCACCGATGACGTAGTTTTTTTCGTAGTACCGATTAAACTCTTGTGCTAGTTCGAACAAATACGTACAAATATGATGCGGTTCGAGCGTTCTGGTGGCGACATTGACGACTTCATGATACTCAGTTAGCTTTCGCACCAACATACGGTCTTCGTCGTATAGGTCGCGTGGCATTTCAAAGGCATGTTCTGTTTTGCCAAGGATACTTCGCGCCCTGGCGTGTGCATACTGCAAGTAGCTACCGGTGTTACCGGTAAGGCTGACGGCCTCGTTGACGTCAAAAATAACGTCACCACCAATTTTCGCTTTCAAAAATTGGTAGCGGAGCGCACCCGCCACGATTTCGTCGATCGGTTCTCCGCCGCGCGAGGCAACGGCTTTTTTAAACTCGTCGAACAGCCAGCCGATCTCGAGAACGTCACCACTACGTGAGCTCATCTTACCCGTCGAAAGCTTTACCAGCCCAGTCGGATAATTGACGACTTTGTCTTTAAGCGCTGGAATCGCCAAGCCAACCGCTGCCGAAACACCTTTAAAATAGTCTGCCTGCTCGTTGCCAGTCACGATAATACACTCGCTCATTGCTGGAAAATCATTATATTTCAGCTGCACGAGGCCCATATCGTGTGCGCCGTACAAGCCATTACCGCTCGAAGCAATATAGGCGTTGTCGAACGACCCGTATCTGCTACCTTCGAAAATATAGGCACCATCCGAAAGCGTGAAGACGCCAGGCGTGTTGTCGGTGATGAGCTGCTTACCGAGAGTTTCAGTCTCGCTCTCTACATATCGTCGTACCGTTGGTACGTTACCGAGCTTTGCGACGAGCGCGTCGATTTGTCGATAGCTCCAGTCGGCACACAGTTCGTATATCGCGGTAAACTGCGGGTCATCGAGCTTAAATGACTGTTTCGCTAGTTCATCAATTTCTTTCTTAGCAACTTCATCTTCTTTTGCAGCTTTTGAACCCGCAGCATACATTCTACTCATGAACTGATTTCGCTGGTCATCAGGAATGTTCTCGAGACGAGTAATGTCACCCTCAGTTTCTTTCAATATCGCCCACATGCTTTTGCCCACGTGTGCACCGACGTCGCCGTGATAGCTCACCCGCTTTACGTCTGCGCCATTCACGCTCAATAAGTTCGCCATGGTATCGCCCAGAATCGCGTTATACGCGTGGCCGATGTGCATAGCCTTAAACGGGTTTGGATTGTTCGTTTCGATCACGACAGTAGTACCTGCGCGACTTTGCGCGGGCCGAGCGTAGACCTGTCGAATCAGTGCCACATTATGCAAGCGTATGTTTATAAAGCCCGGGCCTGCAACCGTAACCTCTGAGAAATCTTCTACATCCCGTAGTTTTTCGACAATCTGTGTGGCAATATCGCGCGGGGTTTTGCCAAGCTGTTTTGAAATTTGCAAAGCTAGATTTGTAGCATAATCACCAAAATGAGCTTCTGGTCGCGTCAAAACTACCTCGACATCGAGTCCGAACACATTTTTTACTACTTCAGCTACCTGATCATTCATTGTGCCTCATTATAACAGAGGTACTCTAAATGACGCTATCCGTACTTATTGTTCAAAATCTGAGAATTCAAGAACTGGTGCAGCAGAGATAGCACTTATGCCCCGTACGCTATGCATCAGCACGCGCATTGCAGACATATCGTCCGTACCTTCGGTGTCGAACTTTTTCTGTAGATGTTTTTCTTCAGCCATGTTTATTTTTCTCTTTTCTATAACTAATAGTAGCACTTTAGTATAACTTTGTCAATAGCTTATGCTTATATGCTAGAATTGTACTATGAATAAGCGCGGGTTTACTATCGTTGAACTGTTGATTGTCATTGTTGTAATCGCGATTCTTGCTGCTATATCAATCGTTGCCTATAACGGCATCCAAAATAGAGCATACGACACCGCCGTTAAAAACGATTTAGCCAGTTTAGGAAAGAAAATGGAAATTTACAAGATTAATAGCTCATCTGGAATATACCCATTTGGTGGAGCTTTTAATAGCTTGGGTTCAACTGATCAAGTAACTGTGAGTAAAAATGCATACATTACTACCGGAGTCAGCTATAACATGTTGAATTGCACTCAAGGGGGTGGAGCTAAGTATGCAGTACTTGCAACATCTAAGTCAGGGAAGAAATTTTGGATCTCATCAGAAACCGGAACTATCACTGAAGACACGTCTACACAAAATTTCGGCGCGGTAGCAGCATGCCCTACCGTATTGAGCGGGTCATCCGGGAATGGCGCCGCTTTTTATGCAAGCGGGCCTGCATGGTACTGGTAATAGGCTCAATACATAGCGTTCTGTAGGAAATCGCAATGCATCATGTTATATTGATACTATGCACAAAAGCAGAAGCGGTTTCACCATTGTTGAGCTACTTATAGTCATTGTGGTAATCGCTATCTTAGCGACTATCTCAGTTGTGGCATACAGCGGTATCAGGGATCGAGCAGATGCCGCAGCGGTCGCGAGCGATCTAAAAGCAGCAAAAAAGCATTTTTACTCTATAAAACCGCAAGTGGGACAACAGCATGGTGGCATGAAACCGACGATACTCTGCTGTACGGAGGGGGCTCAAGAGTGTCTTCAATCATCTCTAATAATGCGGGATTTAGAAATTATTTACAGAACACACCTTCACAACAAGGTTTAGATAGCACTGGTTATTGGTTTTATGACAATGACTTCAATACATACGGTGGCTGCTCATATTCCTCAGCTGGCGTAAACCTTGCGATTGGAGGCGTCGAGAATGAGTCATTCGCACAATTGCTTGATGAGACACTCGACGACGGCAACTTGGCATGCGGTGCATTCCATAGGCTATCTAGCACAAGTACAACATACTTATATACTCTGCATAATAATTAGAATTGTAGCCTACCGATAGTATATAGACCTGATTGGTATTTTCTTGAAAGCACTTATGTCTTGCTGTGTTAAAATGAACACATGAACAAGCGTGGATTCACAATTGTCGAGTTGTTAATAGTCATAGTTGTAATCGCTATACTAGCGGCAATATCAATAGTTGCATACAATGGGATTCAACAGCGCTCTCGTAACACTCAATCTATCGCAGCAGCTAGGCAGGTAGTAAGCATTACACAAGGATACATTGCTGCATATGGTGCTGCGCCCGCCACCAATAGACGATGTGTGACAGCAGATAACTCTTGTACAAATCCTACTGCAGTTGTCGCTACAACCGATAACACCGCAATAATCACAGAGCTTCGAAAAATAGGTAACCCGCCAGAAAGCTCTCTAAATGCTGCGGATGGTGCATATGGTATTCAGTATAACTACCTCGATGGCGCCACCTTCAATGGTAGCTCTGCGCCAGTCAGAATTGAGTACTACTTGCAAGGTAATGCACAAAAATGTGGGCTCAGTAACGTAACAAATGATGTCACCACCGGCACTACTTCGACTACTGGGTATTCGTCTACTACAGGCAATAGAACTGTATGCCAGGTGATGCTACTATTATAATCTAGCTGCGAATCTAAACGTTTCTTAGTAACTGAACGAACAACGGATGCGCCTTGAACGGGCGACTTTTAAATTCTGGATGCGCTTGGGTCGCAACAAAGTACGGGTGATCTATGGCTTCAACAAATTCTACGAGCGCGCCATCCGGTGACGTGCCAGAAATGATGAGCCCCCCGCTTTGTATTGCGTCAATGAACTTTTGGTTCACTTCGTAGCGATGTCGATGTCGTTCGACAATCTCTTCACTACCATAGGCAGCTGCAACTTTTGTACCAACCGTCAAAATCGCTGGATAATCCCCAAGGCGCAGTGTTCCCCCAGTCGATTCCTTCCCAGCTTGACCGTCCATAATGTACACAACATCTTGCTCGGTTGCTGGATCAAACTCCGAGCTATTCGCGTTCTCAAGCCCGCCTTTACGTGCGGCGGCGATCACAGCAACTTGTAGTCCTAGACAGAGGCCAAGATATGGCTTTTTATGCTCAAGTGCATACGTAGCCGCGGCAATTTTTCCTTCTATCCCGCGAGCGCCAAACCCGCCAGGGACCACGAGTGCGTCGACACTAGCAAAATCTTCATCAGTTGCCTTTTCAGCATCAATCCATACAATCTCTAGTTCTGTTTCTTCTACCCAAGCGGCGGCTTTCAAACTCTCGAGCACCGAAATATAGGTATCTTCGTTGTCCATATACTTTGCGACTAAGCCAACTTTGGCTTTTTTCTCAAAGACGGCATTTTGCTTTTCAATCAACAGCTGCCATTTGTCCAACTGTGGGACTGTCTGGTTGTCGGTGAAGCTAGACAACAGCTCATGCAGTGGAGAATCAGCAATCATTCCGGGGATGCGGTACACCGTATCAATATTTGGCATATCAACGATATACTTTTGTGGTACGCCACTCAGCAAGCTAATTTTTTGGGCAACACTCTCTGGTGCTGGCTCTTCGGTGCGGACCACGACTGCATCGGGGAAAATACCAAAACTACGAAGATCGTGCATGGCATTTTGGGCAGGTTTTGTCTTAAACTCTTTGCTGGTGCCAATAAACGGCACGTACACGACGTGCACGTACAGGCAGTTTTCGCGCCCAACGCGCTGTGAAAATTCGCGGATAGCCTCGATGAATGCCAGGCCTTCATAATCTCCTACTGTCCCGCCTACTTCAACGATATGTACGTCGCTTTCACAAGCGGCTTCAGCTATTTTTTCTTGGATAGCATTAGTAAAATGCGGCACAACTTGCACGGTTTTCCCGCGAAGTTTACCGGCACGTTCGTCCGCAATTAGCTCCGACATAATTTTACCGGCTAGTGAGGCATTTTTTTGCGTCAATTCAATATCTAAAAAGCGTTCGTAGTGCCCCAAATCGAGGTCGGTTTCTGCACCATCTTTGGTAACAAAACACTCGCCATGTTCAGCGGGATTCAAAAGACCCGCATCTACGTTTAGATACGGGTCGCATTTTTGAATGGAAACGGTACAGCCTTTTGCTTGCAAGACAGCGCCTATACTAGCAGCGGTAATACCCTTTCCGACCCCCGACAGGACCCCTCCTGTCACAAATATATATTTCTGTTTTGGTCCACGTTTGAGTAACTCATCCATGGGATTTTATTATAGCATCATCGGCTGCATAAACACTACCTGTAGAGCGTTGTACTATTTTCACTACACTATATATAGTAATTTATAAGTTTTGGCAATCCCTGTATACTAGCGAGATGAACATTTATCACACAGACGGCTCAGCTAGCCCAAACCCCGGCCCTGGCGGCTTCGCAGTCATTCTAAACAAACAACCAGTCGCGCTGGGCGGCGAACCAAGCGGAGAAGAAACGACCAATATACGCATGGAGGGCTTCGCTATCATTGCCGCTCTGAAGCATGCAGGCGGTGCCCCATGCGAGATCAACACCGACAGTGAGTTCTGGATTAATGTCATCACTAAATGGTCGCTAGCGTGGGAGGCAAATGGCTGGAAGAAAAAAGGTGGCGATATAAAGAATCTCGATATTGTACAGGAAGTCTGCCCACTTTACCGACAATCGAAGGCAAAACTCATTTGGGTGCGCGGTCACAACGGCGATGAAGGCAACGAGCTGGCTGATGTATGGGCGAATAAAGCTCGCGAAGGTGAACGAATCTAGTCTTGAGGCTCTGCCGGCTGTACAACTGATTCGACGAGTGCAATTGCACGCTCTAACGCTTCGAGTTCATATGGTTCGCTGGTAACGACAATTGGCTCTCCTGAGCCGTCTTCTTTAGGAAGCCAAACGTCTACACTGTCAGTTATGTCAATCGCACCAAAGTATCCAACGCCCGGCACCATGTAGTCGATGTGAGCGGCAAATTCGCTACCCATTTCATCGGTTCTTCGCATCCATACAGGTTGAGTTGGTTCTCCGCTTGCTACAGCGGATTCAGTATCTCTTTTCCACTTATCGAGCATTTCTTTTTGATAGGTATCTATATCGGTTCGCAAATGAACATGTAAGTTTTGAAACCTTTCCGCTCGTGATTCGCTTGGACACATCTCAGACATTTGTCGTTACTCCTTTTGATTGTAATTTACTATTGCACTGCTTTTTAAAAAACGCAAGCATTAGCTCAAACGGACACTCAACCCTAGACCACCAAATTCTTTACAAACAAAAGTCGGCATCAGTTCTGTACTTAACAATTCGTAATACTCGTACCCTAGATCCCCGAAATTAATGATGTACTTTGGGTCTTCAACACGCGCTCTGATCATCCAGTTTGCAAACGCTCCCCTGGCTATCTTGGCATGAACTGTCACAAATGTCGGCTCACCTGTCTTCGGACTGACAGTCAAAAACCTAGGCGTAACAACACGACTTTCGTCGACGTACTTCGTCACCGTTTTGCCGTACTCAACGGCGGTAAGATTTATAATCATCTCTTGCTTCGGAAGCATATCAGCAATTTTCTCACCCCAAAACTCATACATGGTCTTGAACGACTGACATGGAATCTTATAACCCATTTCAAAGCGATACGGATAAATCCCATCGAGTGGTTTTAGTATTCCATACAGTCCCGACAGTATCCGTAAATGTTCATTGGCGTAGATACGATCCGATTCGGACCATGACTGCACCTGTAGTCCGCTGTAAATATCACCTAAAAAGCTATCTATCGCAGCTCTTAGATTTGACGGAGTCACGCTCCACTGCGCAATTAACTCTTGAGTTGCTTCAGCCATCTTTGGTGAAATATTCATCATTGACTCGATGTCATGCTTAGTGAGTTTTTGGAGCATACCTGCTAGTTGCTGCGCTTCAGAAAGTAGCTTCGGCTGACTCAGGCCTGGGGCGCCATCGCACGGCGGGCGCATTGTTTTCGAAGTATGCAGTAGTATAATCACTACACCAGACTCATTTCAACTTTTTTAGAAGTTACGGTAACGAATAGCTCTTTTGTCATGGCATTGATGACCATTGCCAGGTTTTCGAGTGACCCAAGCATGGCTTTCCTGACCATCAAATGCTCGATGCACTGGGCTAATTGCTGGATTAACTCTTCTCTTTGGTCTCCACTCCTACCAACAACCGCTACGTTCATAGCCCGAGCACCGTCAAAACAATTAGTGCAAGATTCAGCACTATGATAACAAGCGTTATCAGACTTAGCAGTATATTTATACTCATTGTATTCTTATAGGCGCCCATAATTCTGTTACTCGCTGAAATCAGGAGCAGCGGAATAAGGGCAAATGGTATGCCAAAGCTCAGTATGACCTGAGAGATAATTAATGCCTTCGTTGGGTCCACGCCAAACGCTACGATCACAAGCGCAGGAATGATCGTAATAATCCGACGAGTGAAGATAGATATTCGCCGCTTGATCATGCCATCCATAATGACTGCTCCGGCGTGAGATCCAACAGCGGTTGAGGCTAGACCAGATACTAGCAGGCTGAGACCAAATAATCCACCGACCAGAGGACTCAGCTCGCCGTTGAGATTCATATATATACCTTCGAGTGTATCAGTGCCAGGTAAGCCGCGAAGCGCCGATGCTGCCAAGAGCAACATCGCGATATTGACGCCGCCGGCTATGATCATTGCGACGCCGACATCAAGCATTGTTGTCTTGAGCAAATGATTCAGTTTCGCCCCTTCCTGCTTGCCATGTCGATCACGCGACAGTGCCGAATGCAGATAGACAACATGCGGCATCACAGTAGCGCCGAGCATCGCCGTTGCCAGTAGTAACATATCTGTATTGCGGATTTGGGGAATCAGACCAAGCACGAGTTCTCCGGCGTCTGGTGGCTGCATGAACAGACCGACAAAGAATCCTATAGGAATAATGAGCAGCAGTCCCACGATCACTCGTTCAAATATCTTTTGACCACGACGGCTATACACTGCTAGGAGTAGCAGCGACACGATTCCCGTAATCGCTGCACCCATCAGTAGCGGCAACCCGAACAATATATTTAAGGCAATCGCACCGCCAATGACTTCCGCAAGATCGGTCGCGATAGCGACGCCTTCTGCCTGTAGCCAGTAGGCTATTCTGGCTTTCCGTCCCAGCCGTTTTGCAACCACTTCAGGAAGTGACATCCCCGTCACGAGTCCTATTTTGGCACTGAGGTATTGCACCAAGCTCGCCATAATATTAGCAAACACGAGCACCCACAGTAGCGCATAGCCATATGTCGCCCCAGCTGAAAAGTTAGCCGCAAAATTACCGGGATCGACGTAAGCCACGGCCGCGACAAACGCCGGGCCGAGCAGCATCACTACCTTGCGAGCTTTACGAACCATGCACTTGCCTTTTTTTCATCTGTGATGGAACGTTATCTTCAAATCGAACCTCTGCAAGATCGATAATGCCTCGAAACTTTGCACTAAATTCATAATCTAGCTCGTATGCATTGTCTATGTGGCCATAGAATGCTTCTTTCCATTTGAGGCCAAGAGACAACGCGGCGGACCTCACAATCTCTTCATTTTCAGCCTCGATTTCAATCTGGGGGTTCAGCCATGGCCACTCATCAATTACAACTTCAGCTTCTCCCAACCTCCAGGATTCGCGTCGATTTTCTTGATACGTAATAGGAGGCCAGCCTGCTTCACGGAGTAACTCAAGCGTATCCTCAAAACTACTAACTTCAACTTCTATCTCTTTGGTGTCATCGATGCTCTCGCCATCAAGTTGTGCCCGCCGTTTAAATGTTAGCGTGGTCTTATCTCCTTGGTCACGAATACGCACAAAGCTATGTTCTTTCTTGTGCTGTGGCTGCTCAATCAATGCTCTTCGCATTAAGCGCATTGGTTGCTCCATTACAGCACCAGCTTCTAATAACTTCATACGTATCTCATCGACATCTACGTTTAAGAATTTTACTTCAATTTCAGTTTTCATATTGATACACTTCTCCTGGGTGCAAAATGGCGCGATAGTTCGCGCCATACATACGTTATATACTGCTGCTTATTTTTTCGCGCCACCAACTTCGTAGCTCGTATTGGTACTTTCAAAGAAGTTTACGAGTTCGAGTGTGTCATTGGCCGCTGCCATCCACTTCGCTGGGTTTGAAACTTTATAGTGCGCTTCAAAGCCAAGCTCTTCAAGCCGTCGGTCGGTCAGGTATTTTACGTACTGGTTCACGTAATCGGCATTAAGCCCCAAGATACCTTTTGGAAGCATAACTTTGTTGTATTCTTCTTCCATCTCAACGGCATCAAGAATGGTTTGTTTGATTTCAGCGGCAAATTCCTCTGTCTGAAGATCTTCATTTTCTTCCATAGTCGTCAGAATCAAGTTGATTCCAAACTTTAAGTGCAGTGACTCGTCGCGGACGACCCAGTCGATAAGACTGGCGAAGTTTCGGAGTAAGTTTCGCTGACGGAAGCTCAGTGCCACCATGAACCCACTATAGAACCAGATGCCTTCAAGAATAATGTTATAAGCGATGAGGTTCCGAATAAAGTCTTTTTTACCTTCTGTCGTCGTGATGTCGAGATGCTTCTCGGTCATGCGTTGAATCGCTTTGGTCTCAAATTCTTCTTTTCGTGCCATCACTGGCTCGTCGACGTGAGCTGCATAGGCTTTTTCACGATCGATTGGGAATGTTTCGAGGACGTATTCGAACGCCATACAGTGGTTGGCTTCTTCCCACATTTGTTTCGCAAGGTAGAGGTGACATTCGGCCGCATTGACGTACGGGTAGACACCGAAGGCAAGTGCTTTATTAACCAACAATTCGTTTGGGTTAAAGTAGCTCATCAGGAATTCAATGGCGTGACGCTCTTCGTCGCTCATTTTCTTCCAGTCAGCGAGGTCCTGCCCGAGCTGGATTTCGTTTGGAAACCACGTATTTGCGACTGCTTGGTCGTAGAGCTCCATCGCCCACGGGTAATGAATCGGCTTGAGTAGCAAACCGTCTTTTATGCCTGTTCCTAAAATTCCTGCCATGTTATACCCCCTTCTAAGAGATTAATTCCGTTACTGACAACCTTCACACATAGTGAGGTCTGCTGGATCAATCGGTGCTGACACCTGACCGTTTGCTGCTGCTTGGTCATCGGCAGTAGACTGTGCGTTTGCCATTGCTGCGTCGATTGCTGATAGTTTTTCTTCCAGTGTCATGTCGTCGTTTAGTAGTGCTGATGCGTTCATGTTGTATTCCCCTTATTATTTACCCTTTTTACGTACTTGTTTGTTTATGCGCAGCAATTGCATCCGCATGGACACTGATAGTTGTTCATCACTTCACCTCCGTTGTTTGTTTTTTCGCGAACCCGAATCCTGATTTGCGTGCCCCGCCGCTAGCTTTAGCCATCGCATCAGACTTATTGACTTTAGTAGTACTTTGCTCAGCCTGGTGACGTGGTTTCACGTGTAGGTAGTAAGTAGATTTTAGGCCGCGTTTCCATGCTTCGAGATAAATCTCTTCGTAGTCATCTATGTTCCTTGTTTCGAGGTACATGTTACGACTAATCGCTTGATCAACCCATTTCTGAGCTCGCGCCGCTACTTCAATGAAGGCATAGGGACTGAGCTGGAAGCTTGTTTTATAGACGTCTTTGATGTGTTGTGGGATAGCTTCAATTGATTGAATATCACCTTGGCTTGAAAGTACTTCGTCTTTGACTTGGTCCCAGAGGTCAAGATCCTTCAAAGTGCGCACCATGTTGTGGTTAATTTCTAAGAATTTTCCGTTCAAAGTTGCACGAGAGAATATTTGCGCAAACCGTGGGTCGATACCGGGAGTTGTACCAGCGACGTGAGCAATGTTTGCGGTAGGTGCAATCGCCATAAGGGTTGCGTTTCGCATGCCTTTTTTGACTTTTTTGCGGAGTGAATCCCAATCAAGCTTGTGCTTACGAGTTACTTTTACTTTGCTGCCGCGATTTTCGGCTAGCTCATCGAGCGTATCGATAGGCAGTATACCTTTGCTCCAACCACTTCCCTTAAACTGTGCGTAGCTTCCGAGTGTCTGAGCTAACTCTGCCGACTCATCGATAGCATGGAAGCTGACAAACTCTGTTAGTTGGTCGATAATGTCGTAGGCCTTTTCGCTTTCATACGACAAGTTTAGTTTTTCTAGAATATCGCTAAGGCCCATAACCCCGATACCAATTGCTCGGTTTTGGAGATTTGAGTTCATCGCCTCAGGTACTGGTGTGTTGGTAATGTCACATAAGTTATCGAGTTGGCGAGTCGCGGCACGAGCTGATTTTTCAAGACGTTCCCAGTCCCATGAGCCGTCTGCGTTAAGGTGCTGCGAAAGATTAATGCTGATTAAGTTGCATACAGAAATATTTTCTTTATCTTGCGGTAGTGTAATCTCGGTACACATGTTTGAACAGTGTATCGTGCCCGTGTTGTTATTAAGCGCACGCACATTAATGGTGTCTTTCCAGGTAAGCCACGGGTGGCTTGTTGCCTGTAGCTGGATCAAGATTTGGCGGTATTGCTGGCGAGCAGGCTGCTTGTGGAACACACGCATTTTTCCAGCTTCGGCCATTTTACAGTATTCTTCGTATCGTTTTGAGAAGTCTTCACCGTACAGCTCAGGGAGATCAGGCGTCTCTGATGGATCAAATAAATACCAATTTTGCTCTTTTTGCACTCGTTTCATGAACTCATCAGAAATATAGACTGCTGTATTCATGATACGTGTTCGCATGTATGGGTCACCTGAGTTTGCCCGTAGATCGAGGAATTCAGGGAAGTTATAATGCCAGTTCTCAAGGTACATTGCTGCACCACCCATTTTTTTACCTTTGCGTGACACGGCGAAGAGTGCAGTGTCGATCATTTTCATAAATGGAATCGGACCAGTACTCTCAGTGTTTGTCGTCTGCACTGGGCTGCCAGCCGCTCGGAGTTTTGTCATAGTGATACCGATACCGCCGGTACCTTTTGCGATCCACATGGTATCACGAACGCTTTTCGCAATTGCCTCCATGTCGTCATCTACCTCAAGTAAGAAACAGTTTGAAAGCTGCGGGAAAGCACCACCAGCATTCACACGAGTTGAGCCGCCAGTGACGTAGTCGAGTTTGCTCATGTGTTCGTAAAATTCGATAGCAGCTGCTGTCGGGTTTTTTTCGTTGTAGCTGAGGCCCATAGCGATACGCATATGAGTAAATTGAGGCACTTCAAGTGGCTTTTTTGCATCACCGTGTAGACGCAACGCGTAGCGGTTCATTGTTGTTATAACGCCAAGATACTGAAACAGTTCGTCTCGATTCTGGACGAGTGCATTACCAAGTGCAGTTAGATCAAATCTTCCATCAGCCATGCGCGTGTCTAGTAGTCCAGTTTTAACTGCAGACTTTATATAGGCTGGGAATTTTTTAGCATGGAGTTTTTTGAGTTCCGCGTCAGAGCTGTAATCACCTAAAATATTCTTGTATACGTTTTTGAGCAACAACCTCGCTGCGATTGTGTCAAAATCTGGATCGTCTTTGACATTTTGAAGCGCTGTGTGAATCACCGCTTCATCAAGTTGCTCGCTCGTTATACCGTCGAATAGTGTTAGTTGTAGTTCTGAGGCTACCTGGACTACTTTGCTGATTTGGTCTGGGAGACCTTCGCTGGCTTTTACCAACGCCAAGTTAATCATGTTTGCGTCAAATGGTTCGCTCGTGCCGTCGCGTTTTACCACATTGATTTGACTCATATATATACCCCTAGTTGCAGTTATTTTATTTTTACGCGCTTGTGCGGTGCTATTCGTTGGATGCGCAATGAACAATACATCATGCTATAGATGCTAAATCACCCCTTGTGGTTTGCATTGCTGTGTATTTTATTGAACGGCTATGTATGTAGCGTCTAACAAGTACTATAGTCCGCTATATATGGTTTTTCAAGCCTTTTTGTCTGTTTTTATTACCACAAGCATAAAATTCGATATTCACCCCTTATAGTGTTGTAAATAACAAACACTACGCTATATGTAGTGCTTATGAATCGTGAACCGGTCATTCATACCATTATACAAGGAGCTGGTAGTTGCAGATAATTGGCATACCTGCAAGAATAAGTCTGAATGACGTACTGCAACTACAGGTTGTATAAGTAAAAGACGGGGGAGTCACTACATGGCACAAACACGGAATGCACTTCTCTCAGTGTACGATAAAACCGGGATTGAAGATTTTGCACAGAAACTGGTTGCGATGGGATGGACGATTTATTCCAGTGGTGGCACCGCCAAGGTACTTGAAGCTGCAGCTATACCCGTTATAGATGTCGCTACGCTGGTAGGTGGCGAGGCAATCCTCGGACATCGAGTCGTCACACTATCACGGGAAATACATGCTGGACTACTAGCGCAGCACACAGATGTAGACCGCTCAGAGATGTCTGAGCTCGGCATCCCCTATCTCGATCTCGTATGTTTTAACTTCTATCCCCTCGCCGAAGAAATCGCATCAGCAACAGCAACCACAGAGAGTGTTATCGAAAAAACAGACATCGGTGGCCCAGCGGCACTGAGCGCCGGAGCAAAAGGTGGCCGCATTGTCGTCGCCGACCCGAACGAATACAACAGTATTATCTCGTGGCTCGAAGCCGGCGAACCAGACAAAGACGCATATATACAAACGTTGCGTGCAGCCGCGTTTTTTGCAGCCAGTCGGTACTATCTTCCGGCAGCAACCTATCATTCCGGCGGTGAGTACGATGGGATTTTTGGCCGAAGATTACAAGAGCTAACGTACGGCGAAAATCCATACATGAACCCTGCATCGTTATATGAGACCGATACCGATGATCCGCTTGCACTCGGAAACTTCAAACTTATTACCGGGAGTGGTAGAAGTATGATTGGCATTACCGATACGCATCGCTCCTTGCAGCTCATCACCCATATCGCCGCGGGATTTGATAAAAATACCGGCCGTGTCCCCCACATTGCGATCGGAATGAAACACGGTAACCCCTGTGGCGCTGCCGTTGGCGACAATGCCCGTGACGTTATGAAACGAATGATTGCCGGTAATGCACGCGCAATCTTCGGTGGGTTTGTCATGACCAACTTCCCTATCACACAAGAAATAGCCGAAGAAATGCTCAGTAAAGACGAATCCGCGGCACCCCGCTTGTTCGACGGTATTTTTGCTCCCTCATTTGACGATGCAGCTCCCGATATACTCAAACGGTTCAAGGGGAAATGTCGCATGATGACAAACCCGGCGCTCGGAACTCTCTCGATCGACTCACTCGACACAACACCACTCCGCCGATACGTGCGTGGTGGCTACATTTTGCAGCCAAACTATACACATGTACTCGACATCGACGCGAGTACGTCGTACGGAACACCACTGACGCAATCACAAAAAGACGATCTCACGCTGGCCTGGGGTATTGGGTCGGTGTGCAATAGCAATACGATATCGATCGTCAAACACGGCATGTTGATCGGCAATGGCGTTGGTCAACAAGATCGAGTTGGCGCTGCCGAACTAGCCGTTAAGCGAGCTATCGATGCCGGACACGACCTAGATGGAGCCGTTGCCTACAGTGATTCATTTTTCCCGGCTCCAGATGGACCAGTAGTGCTCGCGAGCGCGGGTGTCAAAGTTATATTTGCGACGTCAGGTTCGCGACGAGACGATGAAACGATTGAAGCCTGCAAAAATCTCGATGTCTCGCTGCTCATGCAACCCGATGCTGATGCGCGTGGGTTTGCCCAGCACTAACCAACAGATTGGCAATCATAATATAATCGCTCAGCAGGTGAGAAATTATCTGTATATGGCTGATTTTTGAGCTGCGGCAGTTGCTTTTGGATAGCGTCATTCGCCGCTTCTCTGGTATACGAGACGATGTAGTTCGCGCGGTCTTTCGCCGCCCCGGGCTGGGTCGAATAAGCAACATACGGTAAGTTCTGGCGATAGGCGGCGTCGACCGCTCCGAGTACTTCGTTACACGGACCAACATCGCCAGCGATGATGTTTACAATAACCGTACCACCAGGGGCGACGGCACGTTCTATCGATTTGCCGTATTCTTTTGTAATTAATGAAAATGGAATCGAGGTGTCCCCGTAGACATCAACAATAATCACGTCATATTGTTTCGAGGTCTGATTAATGTAGCTTCGAGCGTCCTGGAACACCGGGCGAACATTTGCCGGTGCTTCATAGTTAAAATATTCAGCCGATATGTCTTCCAACGCGGGGTCAATCTCGACTACGTCTATCTGGCTATCTGGTAGCTGTTCGGCCAAATATTGTGGCAGCGTGAATGCTCCGCCGCCAAGAATCAATAGAGTGTCTGGCTTTTCTTTCAGCGCCAATCTAGAAATTTCCTGTGCGTACCAAAACACCGGCTGACTTGAACCACTGGCATATACCGCCGACTGTATGCCATTTGGACCGGTAGTGAGCCCTCGTACGAGCTGGTCATTGTAGAAAAAATCAATAACTTGGTAATGCGAACTTGGCGTATCAATATTCACAGTACCCTCCACAGTCGACAACGGTAGAAACGTCACCAGCAATACAACCACCGAAAGGACTGCTCGCTGCATGGTTCGATACGACGGTACGACAATCCAACTATTCAGTAGCAACAGCACAATGATAATACTAAACGTCTCGCGCGATCCGACGTAACCGAATAAAAAGAACCCCGTCACGAACGTTCCTGCGATACCGCCCACTGAGTTTAGTGCGCTCAGAGATGCGACCTGAGAGCCGGAGGTCTTCAACGATACAACGTTCAGTTTTGCAAGATACGGCCCCAACGCACCAAGCAAAAAACTTGTCGGCGCAAACAATATCGTCGAGGCAATCACAGCTTGTAATCGAGGATCCCCGATAAAACTCACTACTGATTCAAGCGTACCTAGGTACAGCAATTGTGTCAGCAGTACCGTTATCGTCGTGAGTATAAGTAGCCACACCAGGTCTGTTGGCCGCGAGCGCAGATCAGCAATCCGCCCACCTACCCAATAGCCGAATGATAGTGCCGCAATTATTATGCCAATCACGCTCGTCCATACGTAGGTAGAACTTCCGATGCTGGGGGCTAGTACACGTGCAGCAACCAGTTCAAAGGCAAGGAGAGCGAACCCCGAGACGAATGAAATGACTTCTAACTTATTTGGTTTTTTCATAGCTCATTATAGTATACCGAAAAAAATAATCATTAACAAACTTAAGTATTTGCTGTATGATACATATATATTATTATCACCGAGGCACACCTACCTATGAAAAATAAATCAACATTACTATTAGTAGCTGGACTCGTTGTACTCGCTGCCGCGGTCACCGGTTACTTCATTGTGACGCAACGATCGCACAGTGGCGACCACCATGCATACACCTCGGCCACCGCGGAACAAAGCGATAACACGCAGAGCGCGAATATCCGCATGGATATTAAGGACTTTGCCTACGAAATGCCCAACATCAAAATCAAACAAGGCACGACAGTCACCTGGACGAACCAAGACACGACGCGGCATAACGTTATGGAAGAACACGGCGGAAATGGTGCATCACACGAAGCAGTAACCGTATCAGAAGTACGAAACGACGTATTTTCAGGCCCCGTCCTAGCAAAAGGTGAGTCGTACAGCTTTACGTTTACCGCCACTGGCGACTTCCCCTACCACTGCGCACCGCACGAGCGTACGATGACTGGCAATGTTACTGTCGTAGAGTAATTATTTCTTAGCGTTTGTAATCGTCTTGTAGCCGTACAATGTCGGCTTCGTCTGACGGATGACCCGGCTCGGTGTGTTGCCATATTTCTGCAACCAAACAAAACGATTCGTCGTCTTTGGCGCACAACCGATGGCGCTCGCCGCGTGCAAACTGTACCACCGTCCCGGCAGGTACCTCGGTTCGCTCTTGTTGCTCATCGTCGCTACTTTTTATATACGCACCACCGCTTAAAAACCGCCATCGCTCTGCGCGACGATCATGATATTGCCAACTCAGTCGTTGCCCTGGTAGCACTAATAAAAACTTAGGGCTCAGTTCAACACCGTCGTTGCCAAGTTTTGCTTCAGCAAGTGTTAAACCGGGGAAAAATTCTTCGATAAAACGATCTGCATCGTCATTTCGCATCCGATAAAATGCGCCCCACGGCTTCGACTCATCAACGTCCACCACCGTATACTCAAGCTCACCAATCATATCCTTTAAGCGCTGCATCGCGACTTCCTTGCTTGTCGAGCGTACCATTCCCGGGAAGTACGTCCCCATCAACCCATCGATTGTCCTATATACCGTTCGTACCGCTTTCCCGGCTTTTTTATCGGCTACATCGACATTTAGCACGTCTTTCCCGCCAAGTAGCTCGCGTAGATTTCTGCGTACGGTCCAGACAAACACGCGCAGTCCAGATGTTCTACCGAGGTGAATTGATTCAAGTTTTTCAACACTATTACTCATATAGTCTTAGTATACAGGTACAGGAAATCAAATTGTTGACTATATACTTAACATTATTAACTATTTCTGATATACTAGTATTATTAACGTTTAGGAGACATATGGATAAAAAATCAGGAATTATAGCAATCATCGCACTCGTCATCATCGTTGGTGGTGTGTTTGGCGTTATGGCGATCAACGACAATAGCAAAGACAGCAGCAATGCTGGCTCATCAAATAGCTCAGATGCAAAAAAATCATCGGGTGGAACCAAGAACTCAGCGGTCGACGAAGAACAAGTCGACATGACTGACAAAAAAGAAGTTGCTATCGACATCGTCGACTTTGACTTCTCTGAAAAGAACATCAAAATCGCCAAAGGCACAACAGTTACCTGGACAAACAAAGGCGACGTAGAGCACAACGCTCAGCAAGACGATGTTGGCGAAAAGTTCACTGCCCCAGAAAAAAGTGCCGTCAAGGACGATGTATTTGCGGGAGAACTCTTAAAAACTGGAGAAACATATAGTTTTACATTCAATGAAGCAGGTGAATTCCCTTACCACTGTGCCCCGCATGCAGACATCATGATGGCAAACATTACCGTAACAGAGTAAATATATGTTGCATATGTTACATATTTAGTGTATAATATATACAATGGATTACCATACCTACCCAAGAACCCGCTTAGCGGAACAACCTGCCGCATGGGTGAACCTCGATATAATACATGACGACTACGAAACTGAGATTCCTGCATCACTCGACCTAATTTCGCAAACACTAGTAGATCTTCCGATGGAAAAGAACCAGCCACTATCCTCAGAATCTGACGATGCTATTATGGTCGCCCAAAAGAGAGTAAATGCATCTAATCGGTATGAGTACTCTCTTGATTTCACATCGACAGCAAACCATCAGGAAATAGCAGCAGCTATTTTAGGAAAGTTAGCGTCAACGCCCGAACACACACCAATACCCATAAGATTAACAATTGATATTGAGATTGGTAGGTCAATCCATATTATGCTCTTCGCGGCAGGGAGGCGAATTGACCTCACGATGAAGACCGCTGGACGCACTTTTACGGCACTTGTGGATAAATCTATCGTAACAGAAGATTCAGATAAAGAACTGATCATATTGGTCTGTGACAATATCTATTCGATGCTTGATACAATTCGTCTTAAATAACCTGCACTTGTTTTTCTAGCTTCACTACGCTGGACCCGTGTTTTAGTTTGGCGGAGAGGATGGGATATCGCAAGTAAGCTTGCTCCTCCGTTTGCTCGAAAAACAAACGAGCTCGTTTTTATTCGCTGCACTACGCCGAACCCATTTTTGCTAAGCAAAAACTGCGTTCTCAGAGTTCTTCATACTCCGCCATGCAAAAAACCCACCTGACGGCGGGTTCATTGCATGGCGGAGAGGATGGGATTCGAACCCACGGTGCAGTTTGACCCGCACACACGCTTTCCAAGCGTGCGCCTTCGACCACTCGGCCACCTCTCCATCAGATAAGTATAGTACAAAGATCCGCTACAATCAGCAATCTTGAACTGTTATACGACTTTTTTGTAACTTCTGGAATCATCGTCCCGCAAGTTTGACGCGACTCGAATGGCTGTGCGGTAGGGCCACCCTGAGTATCGCAGCGATAATAAAAACAGCGATTATAGTTTCCTTAAAACGATGGTAGTATACGATTATTGACACCAATAATAAAAGTTGTCAAATTTACCCCCTGCTTACGGTTGCTTTTAGCGTAAGTGCATCTCTATAATAGAATCAATGGCAAAAAAAATAGTCAAAGAACCTGTAATCGAGCTTTTGGCGCTGGAAAAGCGTTTTGGGTTCGGTGATGCCGAGCATTTGGCTATCGATAATCTTGATCTGCGCGTTGAAAAAGGTGAATTTATCGCCATCATGGGTCCAAGTGGTTGTGGCAAAACAACGCTTCTCAACATTATAGGACTACTCGACACGCCGAGCGACGGAGATTACCGACTAGACTCTCAGTCGGTAGAAAGTTTGTCCCATATCAAACGGGCGCATGCCCGCGCCAAAAAAATTGGTTTCGTCTTTCAGGATTTTAATCTCATCGAACGCATGAATGTAATCGAAAATGTTGCGCTTCCCCTCACCTACAGCGGCGTGTCCCCAACAAAACGATTGGGATTAGCCAGCAAAATGCTAGCTAATTTTCATCTATCAGAGCGTGAGTATTACATGCCGTGGCAGCTTTCTGGCGGACAAACCCAACGTGTGGCAATCGCGCGTGCGCTTGTGAATAAGCCGGCAATCCTGCTCGCCGACGAACCAACCGGAAATCTCGATAGTAAATCGAGCCATATTATTATGGAAGAATTGTCTGACCTCCATAAACGTGGCAATACGATCATTATGGTTACCCACAATCCCGACCTTACGACCTATGCATCGCGGGTGATTACCATGCTCGATGGAAAGATCGATACCGACACAAAAGAAGACAAAGTTATCGAGAAAAACAGTGCGCCGAAGCGACCACTAAGTATAAAACAGCGAAAAGCTATTAAAAGGAAGAAGAAATAATGCGTATTTTGCTATTTGAGCACTTTCGAACCGCCCGCGAATCGCTGCGTCGCACAAAAGTCCGCACCTATCTTACGGTGACTGGTGTCGCTGTTGGTATCGCCAGCATTACGACCATTTTGGCACTCAGCGGCGGTGTAACCGATATTATCACCAGACAAATCAAAGATGCCGGCAACGACATTGCGCTCGTACGCCCCACAGCCAAGGAACCAAGCTTGATTGACCTTGGTAACCCAAACCCTGCCGCCGCATACACCACAAGCCCGCTCGTAGAACGAGACCTCGATTCTATCCAGTCACTCAAAAACGTAGACCTCGCTGCGCCTATTATGACCTTGAGTGGAAATGTATACAGTAAAGACGAGCATCCCCATAATTCGACTATCGTTGCAACGACACCGGAGTTTACAAAAACAGCGCCGATTGTTATGAAAGACGGCCAATTTATAGACGGCATGACGAGCGAAGACACTGTAGTACTCGGCGAGCAACTCGCAGTAAATCTGTTTGGAACCGACCAAGCGGTTGGCAAGCAATTAACCATACGTGGTCAGCCGTTTACCTGCATTGGCGTCATTAAACGCCAGAAAAACCCGATAAACTACAACAATATCGATGTCGATAATTCGGCAATCATCAGCCTCGATAGTGGCAAGCTCTTCAATCAAGGTGTCGCACAAATTCAGCAGATAAACGTAAAGGCTACAAAAAACACCGATATACAAAAACTGAAAACAAGTATTGAAACCGTGATTTCAAAAAATCACGATAACGAACGCGATACCAGTGTACTAGTAGGCGAAGAGATCACTCAACCAACCAGTAAGCTCTTTTTGATTATGACCGCGGTGCTGTCGGCTATCGCCGGCATTTCCCTCATCGTGGGTGGCATTGGCATCATGAACATCATGCTTGTCAGCGTTGCAGAACGAACCCGCGAGATTGGCCTACGAAAAGCAGTTGGTGCAACTTCAGAATCGATCGTTTCGCAGTTTATGATTGAAGCGTTTATCACGAGTGCCCTCGGCGGCATTATTGGTCTCGTTGGTGGTTATGCTCTGGCTTTCGTGATTAGCATGTTCCTTCCTTACGACCCCGTCTTGTCGTGGCAAGCCGGAGCCGTCGCACTCGCACTGTCGATCATCGTCGGTGTTTTGTTCGGTCTATATCCGGCGCTCAAAGCGTCTCGCAAGAACCCTATAGAATCACTTCGCCGTTCACGTTAAGCGTTGCAAAGCAAAAGCACTTTCGCGTATACTTACCTCATGAAGAAGTCTACAAATGGATTTACAATTGTTGAACTTTTAATTGTTATCGTGGTTATTGCTATTCTAGCGGCAATTTCGATTGTTGCGTATAACGGGATCCAAGCGCGTGCTCGCGATAATATTCGATATCAGGACGTAAAATCAATTACAAAAGCCCTGGAACTGTATAAAATAGACAACGGAAATTATCCTCCTACAAATGCTTCTCCAACGGGGAATGGGTGTACGGGAAACGGATACAGCAGTAGCTGGGCAACTGATGGATCATGGATGAAACCTCTTGTTGACGGGGGCTATCTATCAAAGGTTCCAGCTCCACCTGGAGGCGACTGCACAAATCATTATCGCTATCTGAACCCGGGAGCTACAGCATACAACTGCCCTGGACGAACGACTTCGTACTACGTCCTTTGGGTGCTTAACACCGACGGTACATTCGTTCCAAGCGATGCATCATCAACCGAAACCAGCAACTGGAAACCTTGTAGCGCAGCTACTGCAGGGTGGGGTGGCAACAAGACTAGCTGGGCATTTGCTAAAGACAACACCTAAGCAAGTGCAGCTTTTAACTTCTCAACTTGAGTTACAGGACTCGGATCTACGCCGTTTAGGAGCGCCAGATACAGTGACACAAACTCACCAAAAATAATGAGAAATAGCACATGTTCGAGCTCTGATTCCCCTACCGCTTGTACCGACATAGCTTTCGGACGCATACCAGAAAGTAACCGATCAGTGATTTCAAATCGCTTTTGTACACGTTCCTGCTCAAAACTTGATAGTAGATCGACAACCGCGAATGGCTTTTCACTTGGATGCGATGTCCAGCCAGTAAATTCATTGTGATTCATATCTGGTACTGTGCCTGTCCAGGCAGTATTTTTGGCACTTTCGTTTATTGAGATTTTCCATTTAAACGCCGCGGGGCTCATTTTTTGGCCTGCGTATATAATTGGCGTTTTGCCAACGAGTTGAAGTGCAAGTTGTTTTGCTGAATTATTGCCGGTCGTGACGTCACTCTGAATTGTTTGCACAAGTGTGTTCAACGGTGTCACAGTTGCCTCCAGTACTTCAACCAGGTCCGGTTGTATTAACTTGTAGGCAACTAATACGTCTATCAGTGCTCTATAGGCGTAAAAATAGCCAAGGCGTGGATGCTTTACAGACGGAAGCTCTATGAATACATCGTTGTTCTCTATAGCCATCTCACGCAATGGGCCGCCAGACGACATCACGACGACGGTAGCATTCTTTTTCCGTGCCTCAGCATACGCCGCGATTGACTCTTCGGTACTGCCAGAGTGGCTGGCTACGATGAACAGAGTATGTTCATCGACGAAGTGTGGAATTGTATAGTCTTTCGATAGTACAAACGGTATAGAGAGGTGTGGCCACGTTCGCACAAATTCCGCTGGCAGAGCGCTGCCACCGAGTGCCGAAAATACGACATTTTTTATTTCATGTTTTTGGCTGGGCACATCTACTACGAAGCGTCTTAACAACTGGTCTGGCAGCTCAGCAGCTGCCCCAAGCATATCAGCCGTGTCACGCTGCGCAATCACATTCATATCGTCGAGCATTATACCTCCGTTATATATTGCAGATTCTTCTCTACCTATGATACAGTATGAATAAATAAGCATAACTATGTTTAATAACGTAATAGGGGTGGAAATGGCAGACGAACCGGTAAATCAACAATCAATGACAGATGACCAAGAGCTTGCGAAGGTACTAGCTGGTGTAACGCAACAGGCAAACGATGCCTCAAGCATCCTGCCTGATTCAGACGAGAACAGCACACAGCCAACAGTTGACGAGACACCGATGGCGACGCCACCAACCGAGGATGATACGCAACAACCGCAGCTTGACCCACAACCTGTTTCACAACCTGAGCCGCAGCCATCGCCAGCCTCTCATTCAGGCGCTTCGCATGGCACGACTTCACCACTTGATTCGATCAAGCTTGAGGCCCTCAATGAGCTTCGACCCCTTGTCGATAAACTCGATGTCTCTGCCGAGGAACGATTTGACACCTATTTGTTGCTCCTTCGATCTACCGATGATAAAGAGCTGATCGCCCCTGCGCACGAAGCAGCTAAAAACATCGCCGATGAAGCGCGACGTGCTCAAGCACTTCTCGATATCATTAAAGAAATCGATTTCTTAAGCCAAAACTCGAAATAGCTCGTGCCGTAAACAAAAACCTCACATTTCGTGAGGTTTTTTTAGTTCAGCACCGAGCTCAATCTTTCCTCAGCTTCTGTCCGCTCAGCCATCATTTTAAGTATTTCATCGAGCAAGCCACCTTGTTCAGGGGTGACGGGGAGATTTGAGAACTCTTCTGTTTTTTGATTAATTGCTTCGTTTAATCTATCTCTCTCAGTCACCGTTTCGGTAGCTTTTCGCTGCGCCATAAGCTGCTCTATTTCGTATAGTAGCCGCTGTTGCTCTGGAGTCAACGATAGACCCATGAGCTGCTGAGAAGCTAGCCCGATTGATTCATTGATATCGTTGAGCTCGTCTTGAATTTCATCGGCCTTATCGAGTCGAGCGTTATAATCTCGAGCTTTTGCGTCTTCATCGTCGAAGCGGCTGCCATTTTCAAATGCTTTGAGCATTAGTGCAGCTTCTGTTTGCTCGGTTTCTATGCTTGAAGCGCTTTCAATACCCTCAAGCTCACGCTCAGGATCTGCGGCAAGATAACTTTCATGTGAGAATCTGTGTTCCATACTTTTATTATACTGTAATGCGGATCAGTCGATATATACTATAGGTATGAACAAACCAGAGCTTATTCTCATTCGTCACCCAGAGGCTGAGGTTAATAAGGAGGGTGCTATAGGCTTAGCTAATAGGCTATCTCCTCTTACACCGCGCGGTGTAAACGAACAAATACCAACCACTCGTGAGTTATTGCGAAAAAAGTATGGCATAGACCCATATAGCTATGATGAGCCTGTCATGACCTCTACGTACAACCGAACCCAGCAAGCAGCGCGAGAGCTTGGCTTCCGCATACTCCATCACCTCCCCTCACTAAATGAGATGGAGATGGACGGCACAATGGATGGTCGAATGGTCGTGGCTAAACACGCCGCCGAACGCTGGGCACCAGATGAAACACACGAGCGGGCTGAAAAACTAGTCCGCAGCCTTATAGAGGGAACATCTCCTTACAAAATTGGAGTGAGCCACGGCATGTTTATAGCATCCGTATGCCTTCATGCAGAAGCCTCTGGCCAATTTGATACATCGGAACTATATTTTGATAGTAGACGTGGATATGTGCCATTGCAGTCAGCCGTTACGGCCTTTCGATTAGCTAGGTAACTATACAAATATGTGCTAAAACATATTTTTACGGTGTCTGAGGTTACTAACGGTAATAATGAACCATTTATGGGGGTAGACCTTAAATGTATACTTATCGCTCGAGGGTTAATCGCTAGTCATAACCGATTGAAACCGATACAACATGCAAATTCAGCGATAACCGACCACGTAATAGATCCAGTTGTTAGTGCGTCCAATGCTGGCTATGCTGTTTCAAAAAGTCTACTATCCCGTCTCTTTTCTAGAGAGAATACTGGAGATTAGTGTATTGTAAGCAATAAAAATAGATCGGCAATTGCCGATCTATTTATGTAGTGTGACCTACCCTACATCATGCCGGGCATACCACCACCCATTGGCATCTGTGGCTCATCCTTCTCAGGAACTTCTACCACAAGGGCACCCATAGTTGCGGCGGTACTGGCAATCGATACGGCGTTTTGTACGGCTTCTTTTGTAACACGTGCTGGGTCAATGACACCGGCTTTCTTCACGTCGATAAGACCCTTTTCAGGATGCATCACGTTGATCCCAAAGCCAGGCTTGCTGCCTTCAACTTGCGCGAGTAATGCTGCTGAGTTTAAGCCAGCGTTTGCTGTGATCTGTAAGAATGGCTGCTTCAAAGCGTTTTTCAAGATTTGGCGACCAGCTGATTCGCTGTCAGCACCGTCAACGACAATTTTGTCAGAAAGATTCACTAGTGTGACGCCACCACCAGCTACAATGCCTTCGGCAAGTGCTGCTTTTGTGGCCGCGACAGCATCATCGACACGGAATTTCTTCTCATCGATTTCGGTTTCGGTCGCACCACCAACTTTAATGACAGCAACTTTACCCGATAGCGCAGCTGCACGCTTCTCGTACTGTTCTTTATCGTATTCACTCGTGGCATTGTCGGCTTGGGCGATAATCTCTGTAATACGAGCTGTAACGGCCTTTACGGCACCAGCACCCTCGATAACAGTGGTTTCGTCTTTCCCAACAATCACTTTGCGAGCACTACCAACAACGTCGAGCTCAACGTTCTCAAACGTCAGACCTTGATCTTCGGAAATAACCGTTGCGCCGGTCAGTGTGGCAATATCGGCCATCACTTCTTTACGTCGGTCACCAAAGCTTGGAGCCTTCACAACGACGGTATTTAACACACCTTTCAATTTATTGAGCACGAGGATAGACAAGGCCTCACCCTCTACTTCATCGGCTATCAAAACAATATCTTTTTTTCCAGCTTGAGCTAGTTTTTCAATCAATGGCAAGAGTTCTTGCGCAGTCGAGATTTTACGATCGGTAATAACAATCGATGGCTTTTCGTACACCGCTTCTTGTCGTCCAGAGTCCGTCACGAAGAATGGACTTGCCCAGCCTTTATCGAGTGAGAACCCTTCGACAACTTCGCTCTCCATCTCAAGACCTTGACCAGCTTCAACAGTCACGACGCCGTCTTTACCAACCGCATTCATCATCTCAGCGACGATGGTACCGATACCTTGGTCGCCTGCTGAAATCGCGGCAACTTCTGCGACGCGGTCTTTCTTTCCTTCGATGCTTTCGGATAATTCATCGAGTGCCTTCACTACTTCCCGTCCGGCGCCTTCGATGCCATGCTTGAGTTCCATTGGGTTGTGTCCAGCAGCAATCAGTCGATTTGCTTCTTTCAAAATGCTGTAGGTCAGTACCGTAACCGTAGTGGTGCCATCTCCGGCGACCTTATTGAGCTTGGTAGCGGCAGATTTTATTAATTCTGCACCAACTTTATAACCGAGTGTTTCATCATCGTTCTCAGGTAGGTCAACGCTTTCGGCCACGGTGACGCCGTCGTGTGTAACCGTTGGGCCACCATAGCCTTTTGCAATGACCACGTTACGTCCTTTAGGACCGTAGGTTACTTTTACTGCATCGTAGAGCGCTTCAGCCCCACCGAGAATTCGCGCTCGGGCGTCTTCATCATAAAATACTTTTTTAGCCATTTTCTTTCTCCTTCACTTCTTGTGATTTATCGGTTGCTCGTAATTTAAATTCAAGTTCTTTCATACGTTTGGTCTGGCGATGGACAAGCACCAAAATCCAGCTGAGAATCGCTACGAGTACAAGCCCGCCGATGATAACCATCATATTTTGAACTGTTTCAAGCATCAGCCCAGTGTTCCAAGGACGTCTTCTTCTTTAACAATAAGATACTCGGTTCCATCAATCTTTATCTCGGTTGTAGAGTATTCTTTGTAGAGAATTTTGTCGCCGTTTTGTACTACTTTTACGTCTGTACCGACGGCCAGCACTGTAGCTACGACTGGTTTTTCTTTGGCGTTATCGGGCAAATACAACCCACTTGCCGTCTGGGTTTTTGCTTCCTCTTTTACCGCAACGATGCGATCTGCCAGAGGTGTAATAGGTGAACTCATGCGTATTCCTCCTGGTTAAGTTTCGTATTGCTATTGTAACGAACCAAATTAGCACTCGTCAAGTGCGAGTGCTAATTTGCCAAGAATACTTCTTTGACGACCTCAACATCATTCCACGGAATCTTTTTCCCCTTTACGACACGAAATTGCTCGTGACCCATGCCGGTGACATACACCACGTCACCTTTTTTAGCGATGCTAAGAGCTTTTTTGATTGCTTCCTTGCGGTCGGCAATCTCTGTTGTTTTGGCTTCACCACCTTGGACTTGTTCGATACCTTCAAAAATTTGACGCCGGATTTGTTCCGGATCTTCGTTATAACTTTCTTCGTCGGTCAGAATAATCCTATCGACGTTTTCTGCTGCAATCTTTCCCATGATTGGGCGTTTGGACGCATCCCTATCGCCACAAGCCCCAAACACTAAGATACGCCGCCCAATCTTTGATTCGCCAATTGGCTGCAATAACTTGTCGAGCGCATCCGGAGTATGCGCATAGTCAACAATCACGTCGTACGGCGCGTCAGTATCGACACGTTCGTATCGTCCCGGAATGCCTTCAAGGTTAGCGACGCCCTCGACAATATGATCGAGCTGTACGCCCAGTAAGTAGCATGTGCTTGCAGCCGCTACCATATTGTATGCGTTAAACCGTCCAGGAAGCGCTGTAGTGAGCGTAAGCTTCGTCTGATGGTCGATGGTCACCATAGCTTCCGTACCCTTCTTGTAGAGCACGATATCGTCGATCTTTGCTTCGGCAGTATCCGATACACCGTAGCCTATCTTATGAACTGAAGCCTGATGCTTGTCGAAATAGTCGTACCATTCATCGTCGGCGTTCAATACGATGTATTTTGGGGTATGACTGAACAATTTGGCTTTCACCGCCGCATAGTTTTCCATGGTTCCGTGGTAGTCCAAATGGTCCTGGGTGAGGTTTGTCATCACCGCAACTTCAACCGGCACAGTGTCGAGCTTGTGCTGGTCGATAGCATGAGACGGAAACTCCATGACGACGTAATCGACTTTTTTACGTTTAGCGCGTAAGAAAAACCGTTGCATCAATGCCGTATTACCAACGGTGGCATTGAGCGTGTTAAGACTTTTTTTGCCATCAATTTCTATCTGAGCCGTGCTAAACATTGCTGTTTTAAGCCCAGCTTCTTTCAAGATTTCGTTAATGAAATTAACAGTGGTCGTCTTGCCGTTCGTACCGGTGACAGCGATAACTTTCAATTTTTTCGCCGGGTACCCGTACCGTGCACTTACCACGTGAACACGTATCTTGCGATACGCAATCTCAAGCCCTTTCACCAGCTTGGTTGGAAACATCTTTCGGACTCCCTGTACTAACGCCTCTTTCATACCCGTAGTATACACTGATATATCGTCGTGATACAGTAGTAACCATGAAAATTCTTGGGATAGAAAGCAGCTGTGATGAAACAGCAGCGGCAGTTGTTGAAGACGGTACAACATTACTCAGCAACGTCATTCATTCGCAGATTGATATTCACACCGAATACGGTGGCGTTGTGCCCGAGATTGCCGCACGGAGCCACCTCGAGGTAGTCGGGCCAGTTATCTCAAAAGCGCTCGCCCAGGCCAACCTTGAATGGAGCGATATCGATGCTATCGCTGTTACCTATGCACCAGGGTTAATTGGGTCACTTTTGGCCGGAACGCTAACGGGGCGTGGTCTTGCAATCCTCCATAAAAAACCCTTGTACCCAGTGCACCACGTGGAAGCACATGTCTATGCAAATTTTATAACCGACCAATCAGACGCGGTGAATCTACCACTCCCCTCCTCAGCTCCAACATTCCCGCTACTTGCACTTATCGTATCGGGAAACCACACTCAGCTGGCTCTCTTCAAAAACCACGGAGATTACGTGCTACTCGGACAAACCCAAGACGATGCGGTCGGAGAAGCCTTCGATAAAGTCGCCAAAATACTCGGACTCCCCTACCCTGGTGGTCCATCTGTAGCCAAAGCCGCCCTCGCCGGAGATAGCAGCGCACACACCATCGCGAGAGCTCGGCTGCAAAACCCCTACGATTTTAGCTTTTCAGGCCCAAAAACCGCAGTTCTACGGGCTATTCAACGCGAGGTTGGCGTCGATTACACCTTCCCTTCTCACCAGCTTTCACAACGCTTAACGCAGAGCCAAGTCAACGATTTTGCGGCTAGCTTTCAGTTTTCTGCGGTCAAGACCCTGGTTGATGCCACCCAAAAGGCATATATAGAGCACTCACCTGCTTCGGTGGTGATTGCCGGTGGCGTCGCGGCAAACACAGAATTGCGCAAGCAGCTGTCTGAGCGTTTACCTATCGATGTGCAATACGCCCCTATCCAACTCTGCACAGATAACGGCGCCATGGTCGCCTCACTCGGCTACTTTCAGTCGCAAACGGTATCTCCATCTGATCCCTACGTACTCAGCACGCTTCCTCGACTATCGATGAATGACACAACCTGGGTGTAACAAACTATACATCACAAATCGTGATATAATACGTATACAAATCAGAGGGAGACACGCTTATCACGTGAAAAGCGTTATTGAACATGAATCTAGCAAAAACATACCAACCAGACCAGTACGAACCAAATATATACGCCATGTGGGAAACATCGGGCGCATTTCGACCAACCGGCAGTGGTGAGCCGTTCGCTGTTATTATGCCGCCGCCGAACGCAAATGGTAGCCTTCACATTGGTCATGCACTAATGGTGGCAACTGAGGATGTTTTAACTCGTTTTCATAGAATGCAGGGAAGAGACGCAGTATACATTCCCGGCGCCGACCATGCCGGCTTCGAAACATGGGTCGTCTACGAGAAAGAGCTAGAGAAACAACGAAAAAGTCGGTTCGATTTTACACGTGAGCAGCTATACGCTCAGGTCTGGAATTTTGTCGACAAGCAACGGGGGAGTATGGAGCTGCAGCTTCGTGCACTTGGTGCGAGTGCCGACTGGAAAAACGGCGTATTCACCCTCGATAAAAAGGTAATTGAAACAACCTACAGTACCTTTAAAAAACTATGGGACGATGACCTCATTTACAGAGGTGAACGAATCGTAAACTATTGTACAACACACCAAACTGGATTTTCAGATATCGAAGTAAATCACACAACTGAAAAGAGTACACTGTGGAACATCGCGTATCCGTCTATCGACCATATCGACGAGATTATTGTTGCAACAACACGACCCGAAACTCTTTTGGGAGACGTTGCCGTCGCTGTACACCCCGATGATGAGCGGTATAAGCATCTGATTGGATCAAAAGTTGTTCTTCCTATTTTGGATAAAGAAATCCCGGTCGTTGCTGACGAGTACGTAGACGCCAAGTACGGCACCGGTGCAGTCAAAATAACCCCCGCCCACGACCCAAACGATTACGAAATAGGGAAGCGGCACGGCCTCGAGTCTGTGCGAGTCATAGGGTTTGACGGCAAAATGCAAAATGTCCCTCGACAGTTCGAAGGAATATCGATTTCTGATGCCCGGAAACGAGTGCTAGCGGCGCTGAAGGCACAAGAGCTACTGCGCGGTGAAAAAACGATTGAACACCAGGTTGGCCACTGTTACAAGTGTAATACCATCATCGAGCCTATGCTCAAAGAGCAATGGTTCATTCGCATGGAATCACTCGCACAGGATGCGATTCAAGCACTAAATGACAATCGTATCACTTTCCACCCGGCTTCGAAAAAGAAAGCGCTTGTCCATTATCTGGAAGGGTTGAAGGACTGGAATCTTAGTCGTCAAATCCCGTGGGGGATACCGATTCCAGCGTTTCAGAACGTGCGAGATACAAACGACTGGATTTTCGACGAACGAGTTGATGAACGAACGATTACTGTCGATGGGAAAACATATAGTAGGGAAGAGGACACCTTTGACACCTGGTTCTCTAGTGCGCAATGGCCATTTATTACTACCGACCAGCAAACGAACGGTGAATTCGCCCGATTTTATCCAAACAGCGTTCTAGAAACCGGGCACGATATATTGTTCCCGTGGGTCTCACGCATGATTATGATGGGCCTAAAGGTGACCGGTGAAGTGCCGTTCAAAGACGTCTATTTGCACGGCCTCGTACTCGATAAACATGGTGTAAAGATGAGCAAGAGTAAGGGTAATGTGATTAACCCGCTAGAACTGCTGAGCGAATATGGCTCAGATGCGCTCCGACTCGGCCTACTCGTTTCAAGAAGCGCAGGGCAGGACCAGGCGTTTTCAGACTCAAAAGTTATCGCTGGACGAAATTTCTGCAACAAGCTATGGAATGTGGCTCGATTTATTGAAGACAAGTTAGACGACGAGTACCAGATGAAGACGCCAATAACGAAGACATTAGCCGACCACTGGATTGTCCGCGAACTAAATACTGCCGCGAGTAATCTGCAGTCACACGTTACTGCGTACCGTTTTGCTGAAGCTGCCGAGACAGTCTACCACTCACTGTGGAGCAACGTGGCCGACTGGTACATTGAAGCCAGCAAAAGCCAGCACGATCCAGACATGCTGGCGTGGGTACTCGATACAACACTGCGCATTACACATCCCTTTGCACCGTTTGTCACCGAGACTATTTGGCAGACTGTTCCCTGGTGCAGCGGCCAACTTATCTCAATGAATTGGCCAGAACCCCTCGAATACGACGAGATTGCCGCTGCCGAATTCGGCCGAGTGCAAAAGCTTGTTAGTGAAATTCGTTTTGTTGCCAGTGAGATGCCCGGCAATGACTCGTTCGATTTGCTCTATGGCACCGACAGCCTCATCGAAGAAAACAGCGATTTGATTGCTTCGTTAGCGCGACTAAAAAACATTACGCACACTGATCAGCCACGCGGCGTTCGCCTTGCAAATTCCGGTAGGGAAGCATGGCTCGACATCGACCAGAAAACACTAGACGATCATTTATCGAACCTTGAAGTTCGCTTAGCGCAAGAGCACCAGCAAGCAGGGCGACTAAAAAACCGCCTGGCGAGCGAAAACTATATTACAAAAGCACCTCAGGCGCTGGTTGATGAGTCGAAAGCAGAGCTAGCAGCACTCGAAGAGCGAATCGTACGGCTACAAGCCGAACTCGAATCGTTGCACAACTAATCGTTTCCTTTATTGACGTTGCACAGCCTACGCTATGATTGGCATATTGTAGTTATCAAACGGGTGATAACCCTTTGGCTCATTGGTAACCTTGCGGGCTTTCGAATCTTTTTCTTCACGGGCTTGCAGCTTAGGGGAAACACCGGTGAACTTCTTTACGGTACTCTTGAGCGATACGCGTTCAACGTGCGTATGTGAATCACTGTTTAAATGAATAAACTGTGCACCTTCATACACGGCCATGACGGCAGGCAATGCGATGACAAATTTTGTCAGCGTATCGAGTTTGGTGTCGTGCAGCGTAATACCAACGAGCACAATAAACGCGAGTGAGAATGAGGCGATCTTTGTAGTGTCTGCTTTAGTCATATGTTTGTTTTTTATGGTTATTACAGTTCGTATATTAGCATAAGCTATTAATAATGTCAAGTATATGTCTTGCATCAGTATTTGGCCATGTAGAGTGCATATGGCACAATAAACGTATGGATAAAACCAAGAGCGGTTTCACTATCGTCGAACTTCTAATAGTCATCGTTGTTATCGCGATACTAGCGGCTATCTCTATAGTTGCGTATAACGGTATGCAAAACAGAGCCGATAACTCCAAAACTGTTGCTGCCGCAACAGCTTATATCAAAGCCATGAAGTTATATAAAGTTGATAATGGAACAGTGCCCCAGGTAACATCATGTTTAGGAGAGGGTTATACTTCAAACGGAGATTGTCATAGCACTTCAGCATCATACACTGAGAATAGGAGTAACCTAAATTCTGTGCTACTCGAGCCCTATTTTAAAGGCAACATACCCACTCCCACCCTCAAAAGTGGAGACTTCGATGGAAGTGCAGTTTTAACGGGGGGTATATACAACTTCAATAACTATATCAGCAACGGAGGGGGGATAGGTCTGCGTATGAGCGGCACAACCAATTGCCCAGAGATTGGTGGCGCAAATTATTTATCAACTCAGGTATTCGCTGATGGAACTGCACGATGGTGCAGATACACAATCAACTAAACGTGGTGGTATTTCCCGCCACTTGCTATCTCCTGAGAGCGGTAGAGTTGCTCAGTCAGCATGAGCCTTACTAGCTGATGAGGGAATACTAACTTCGATAGGGACCATACATAATCCGCTCTACTTATAAGTCGTGCATTTACACCGTACGCTCCACCGATCACGATAACTACCGACTTTGCATTTACAAATTGTAGTTCCAACAGGGAAGCGATGTCTGGCGTCGAAACATTTTTACCCGTTTCATCCATTAGCACAACAAATGCGTCTGTAGCTAGCTTCGATAGTATTCGCTGAGACTCTTCCTCGCGGGCCTGGACGTTTTCTAGCGACGAATGTGGTAAAAGTACCCATTCAACATCAAACGGCTTCTTCAGGCGCTTTTCGTAGCGCTGTATACCGTCTTCTACCCATTGCTCGTGCTTCTTGCCAATAGCGACGATTGTTATCATTCGAATCGTAACCGTGCTGCCAGTGCCTCGAGCGTCGCATCCTCTGCTTGTGCACTCAGCCCCTCCGGAGTGTACGTTTGCGTGGTTACGTCAAATGGCACCAGGTGAACATGTGCATGTGGCACATCAGTACCAACAACCCGCTCATGGACATAGGCGTACGCCAACACATCACGAAGTCGTAGCGCCACCTTTTGTACGGTACTCATCAGCGCCAAATATGTCTCGCTATCGAGGTCCCAGACGAACTCAACTGGTTTTTTGGGAATGACCAACGTATGGCCTTCGTTATCCGGGTGGATATCTAAAAATGCCAGCGTTTGCTCGTCTTCATAAATTTTGTGACACGGAATGTCTCCGTTGATAATCTTTGTAAAAATAGTTTCTTCCATGCAATTAGTATACCGCGCGACACCAAAACGGTATACTAGAGGTATGAATGCAACCACTCTTGCCAGTCGCGCCGTCCTTTCAGCCTATGCCACGAAAGCACTTCGACCATTTGAAATTACCGCTGCACTCGTATTTGTTGTCGCACTTGCTGGCACTGCCTACCTGATAGCCGCTGTTAGTGGCTGGTGGTGGTTATTGATGATTGTTGTGATAGCCTACGGGATTATTGGTAGCATCGTATGGTTAATCCTGCATTTTACGATCGATAAGCTGCGGCCAGAACAAACAGAAGAACAACAGCGTGTCGTCAAGAGTTTTATAGATAGAACTGAAAAAATTGCCGATACTATTGGACTGACACGGTTTGGCTTACTACTACGAATTGTTCGCGACGTCGTAACTCGGCGGAAGGACAACGTGCTGACAGATTTTGCGTACGATTCTAAGGGGCTCAAGGACGATTTTAATAACGTTGTCCAGGCGTTCAAGTAAACAATCTCAGAGTCAATCCTGGCGGAGAGAGAGGGATTCGAACCCTCGGAACCATTGCTGGCTCACTTGTTTTCGAGACAAGCCAGTTCAACCACTCCTGCACCTCTCCGTATTGCTAAATTTTAGCACATGTATCGGTCTGAATACGACGAATCATATAGATGCAGTCCGAGCGTGGTATAATATACATAAACGGTACCTACACAAACATGAAAAAACATTCTCGCCTCGCATTACTATCTCTCATCAGCTTGCCGCTTATCGCACTGGCGTTTGTTTCGGTGTCAAAAATGGGACCAACCGACCCAAATAGTATAGCTGAAGCACCTCAAGATGGTAGAAGTATCGATACGGTCGTAACTGACGGTTCGGCTCTGCAGAAGAAATCAGCCCAAGCCCGATCGACCACGCAAGATGGTACCGACTCGACAGATAGTCGTACGGTGACTGCATCAAACACTCCATCTCAGAAAACAGATCCTGCGTTTGTGCGAGATGAATCAACCACACCCAAACTCGTTCGAATCGATAATCAGCTGTACCCACTGCAAACGTACAAACCAACGGCTATCCCAAACGACCCGAACGCGAATCAATGGTGGGTTCAAAACACAAAACTGCCACAAGCATGGGATATTCCACAGGGCGACAATGAAACGACATTAGCAGTCATCGACACTGGATTTGGCCTCAAACACGAAGAATTTGCCAATCGCTGGGCTACGAATGCCGGCGAGCAGGGAATAGCAACTACCGAATCGGCCTCAAAACTAAATTGTACAGATAGAAATTTGGCGCTCGATGCGTCGTGTAATCTAATAGATGACGATTTCGACACTATTGTCGACAACGAATCTGGTGCAACCACGCTCGAAAACCCATCACGGCTCAATTGCACCGCTCAGTCTAAACCACTGACAAAGAGTTGCAACCTTATCGACGACGACAGCAATGGCTATGTGGATGACGTCACCGGCTGGGATTTTACAAACTATGATAACTCGGTACAAGCCGGGGAAATCAATCCAAACGGCACTGGCACAACCCACGGTACACTGACGGCTGGCATCGCAGCCGCAACTGGCAATAACGGCAAGGGAATCGCGGGAGTGGACTGGAAAACAAAAATTTTACCAATCCAAGCCATTGATGACGATGAATACGGCGACACCCGCACAGTTGGACGATCGATTTATTATGCTGTATCACGAAATGTTGATGTGATTAGCCTTAGCCTCGGCGGCGCCGGCTCCGACCCGTACGTGCGTCAAGCGGTACAGGCAGCAATCAAACAGGGTATCACCGTGGTTGCCTCTGCGGGGAACGATGGCTGTGACTGTATTGTCTACCCAGCGAATTACCCCGAAGTCATTGCTGTTGGCGCGCTCAACGAGTCAAACCAACGAGCCTCATTCAGTTCATACGGCGCCAACCTCGACTTTATAGCACCTGGTACCAATCTCACTAGCCCAACCTGGAGCGCGAGTAATGGCACGTCTGGATATGCGAGCAATATAAATGGCACCTCATTTTCTGCCCCATTAGTATCTGGATTATTAACACGCCTCCTGTCTCAGAGCCCAACCATGACACCGCAACAACAGTATGCTGCCGTATCCGAGAACCTCAATCGCCTATCTATTTCCACCAGTCGTTCAAATACGCTTGGGTTCGGTACCGTCGATGCTTCTGCGGTGACAAATCGCGTGACAGCCCCATATTTTCGAGATATACAATACGCCTTCGCCCAGGTTTCGATGGGCGACTATCTGTCGAGTAGTTCGCCGACCGACGAAGTTGGAACATATTACACGCAAAAATGTGACAACAATAAATATGGCACAACCAAGCTCTACAAGCTCACAAAAAGCGGTACCAAACCGTTCTATTCGGCCAGTCACGTCGAGGCCGCCAATGCTGTCAGTAGTGGCTACGTAGCATCACACTTCGCCTACCTATGCACGCAACAACCGCAGGATCAAACTGATACACTGCGGTTATTACACATTGAGCGCGAATTTTAGCTAGCGTCTATACTTCAGGATTTTTTTGTCCGAGCGTCAGTAGCTTTGCAACACCTACCGTTAGCAAGCCGTAGATGATAATCGCGACAAAGGTCGACGTTTCAAACTGTGAGTTGCCATAGCTTGGATCACCAAAAATACCAAAGAATGGTGCTACGAATACACCGCTAACACCGTACAGCATATCAACAAAGGTACTACCTTGGTTTGCGCCAAGTAGCTGGAAAAGTAGCCGAAGCGCCAAAACAGCAATCAATAATCCACCGAGGTAATAGATGACTCTTTGCGCCACAACGACACCCGATGCTTTGTTATCGGTGCGCACGTGTTCAGTCTGAACATTTGTATCACCAACCTGTTGGTTCGTCTGTCGTACTTCAGTTTTCTGTTCTTCGTCCATGATAGTCTCCTAAATAAATAGTGTTAGATTGATTATTGTCCGGTAGTCGGGGTAACTTCAACATTCGGCGTTGAACCACCGCCTGTGAGCATCGGAAGTCCGTATATAGCAATCACGATAAGTACGACTACAACGACGACACCAACGATTAATCCAGTGTGCGAGCTGCGCTCTCGTTCGACAATAACTTCTTTTCGCGGTTCTTGATCTGCCATAGTACTCCTTTAATTCTTATTGTTATTTTTAGTATATCATCGTTCTACAATTATACTAACCACGTCGTGGCACACCGAGTTCAAGAGGTTATATCGTTTCAAGAGGCTGCATTGTTTCGGTACGTAGGGAGTCTTTAAGGATTGCAATCAGCTCATTGCGTGCTGCTCCCGTAAAATTGTGGTCAGCCGGTAAATCGATTTGCTGAACCGTGATGTCGCTGAACGATGTGTTGCCCACTAGCTCATCATCGAGTGCGTTCACAATTACCGTCGGCGTGGTGCTCGCGACGATGTGATACAAATTTTTTGGATCAGTGTTCATCATTTCTTCTATGTACGTCGTCGAAACCAGTGTATTGGTGCCGTCTTTACGAGGAATCAGAATAATTTCCTGTGGACGAGAGGCGTTGCTCTCGACCCGCGCCGACAACATACTCATAACAGATTGCACGCTTTCAGATAGTGGGGGAGCCAGCATAATAACCTTTGCGACTGAGTGCAAGTCGACCATGCCGGCAATCATACTACCCTGAGAATGACACAGAAGGACCGACTGTTCTGGAGCAGCATCAATAACACCTTGCAAGGTGACAGCTTGCTCATCGAGCGTCGCTACCTCGATATCTCCATTACCGTGCACGATATTGTAATCAAATAGTTCAAATGTGTGTTCGGGCAGGGCGGCGGCAATATCGGTAAACAACCCGCGTCCAGTTTTGGTAACGCCAAAGCCGTGTGAGCAGATGATGTGTGTCATGCGTTCCAGTGTACCGGCTAGTACACGATAACACCACGGTTAGCATAAAACTTCTTAAAGTCAGCAAACGATATTACTACATTTGATTGCATTTCGGGAATAAACCCGGAAGGATTATGGAAGAATAATGATTTCTTTTCTAGGTCGTAGCCATGCACCAGAACAAGGTGACCGCCTGTTGTAAGTGTACTATTTTGATGCCGAATATGTGGGCTGACTGATGCTATGATGAGGTTTCCGTTCGACAATTCATCAATAATTTCTTCAAATAATAGAGGCAAGACGGACTCAGCAGTTAAGCCGTATTCTACCTTAAGAAATCGTACAAACGGTTTGTAGATTAAACCCGCAGATTCTTCGAGAGGCTCAGTGTAACCTCCGTACGATAGACACGTGCTACCTAGTTTCACAAGCGGTATAGTTCTATGATTTCTATACGCGATTATCATTTTGGTGCAGGCCATTCCACAACCGATTGCACTCCACAATTCATATTCCTTTTTTGTTTTTGCGCCTGAATTTGTCCAGTTTGGGTCGTCCTGCGCACTTATCTTATTAGTCAAAATTTTTTCAATTAACTCCGGGGACTCCCACTGGGCAAAATAGGGTATGTCGTGATGAATGGATTGTTTATTAACAGCCTGTCGTTTGGAAAATCGTTTAGTTCGTTTGAGCATAATCAAAATGATATTTTTAACTTTTCGCATGTCTTCATGATAACAAACAAAAAAGAGACACTCGGCAAGATATCGCTCGCATGGCTCGCTCTTTCGTTCATTCACGAAATGGATAAATCCCTTTTCATTTCGTTCACTACACCGAACTTGCGACGTACGTCAGCCATAGACTGCCGTGTCGCAAGTTTGAATCCAACAGAATACCAATAAAAAGACCCCATCTTTCGATGAGGTATTTTTATTGGTGAACCCGGCAAGATTCGAACTTGCGACCTTTGGCTCCGCAAGCCAACGCTCTATCCAGCTGAGCTACGGGTCCATGCTCGTGAACTTTCGTTCACGATTTTTATAAGGTACTTTTGCTACTAGCAAACTCAGACTACTGTATCACGACAGGGGTAATACTGGCAATATTAGATGCGTAGTTTATGAATAACTTTGTCGACCATGTCGACGTGCAAGTCTTGCATTGGCAAATATGCACCAAGCATATCGACCAACGGTTCACCAACTTCTTCGGGAAAGTATAACGTGACACCGGGGCGAAATCGTTTTACCGGCACAAGCATTAGCGAGTGTAGCTCGCTATCTGGCAGTACGCCAAATGATTTGAATTCACCCATAGGATGAAGCTGGTCGTTGATTGTTAAGCCTTTTTCGCTCACGCTATAGGTAACGATCCGCGGCGGTCGGTGAGCGTACACAGCAAGTGCCGCCGCCATTATAGGAACGAGCACGGCAAACGTCCATGCCTGTAGCCACAGAGCAACGCCGACGAATGCTACGACGACGATCGCAAATAATACATACCACAGCGGTGGTTTATGCTGTTGCAAGTACTCTTTTGCTTGCCAAGTAACTGGCGCTACCGCCGTCAGTTGAGTTGGCTGGTCTGCATTTACTGGTTGGGGCTCAACTGGCTGTATCGGCTCTACGTCCGTAGATTGCGGCTGCGGCTGTGCCTCACTCACGGTTGGCACGGGTTGAACGGCTGGTTGCTTGAAAGGGGTAGGCTGTTCCGGCGGATTGTACGGCTGTGATTGTTGCACATTCACCGATGAGGCAGGCTGCTGGGCAGGTTCTGGCGCAACAGGGGCGGGTGGTTGTTGGAACTGCACTGGGGCAACGGCCGGAGTTGGCTGCGCTGGCTCCTGAATTGGATTGGGTTGCGGCTCAAATTGCTGAACGGGAGTCGGATCCGGTTGAAGCACCGGCTGAGATTGATCCTGAGATTGTTGCGGCACAGGTGGAACTGGCGCAGCATATGCTTGCGGCTGCTCCTCTGGCAGCGACGGCTGTGGATCGTTCGGTTGCATAAAATAAGTATAGCATGAGCAGGGTTCTTAGGCGTACAGATATCGCTATGTGGATCTAGAGACTACCCAAAAAACAGCTCACTTGCTTAACAATATAGCGCACCGTATGATTAATGCAGGAAATGAGGTACACATGCAAAATCATTCAATGTTCTCCTTCATATTAGGTCTAGCGTTTGGTATAGGATTAATTGCAATTGCATCAGGAATCGCTACTGGTTACCGAGTTGATGCCGAGGGCACATCCCCTGCAGCGTCAGAGATGGTAATACAATGGGGTGGAGTCTTAGTCGCTGCGGTATTGTTGTTTGGTCTCTACGTTTACAAATCTGTACATTCGAGGCGATAGCGTTATATACATTACTCATTCGTGACTTCATTTTAAGTATAAGCTTCGTAGCGGAAGTTGTATGACCGGTTGCGAACCATCAAAAGTTAGTTCTACCTATCCCGCAGTGCGTGTCCGTACTTTTTGATAAGTGGTGCAAGATCTGGCTTGCCAAACTTTGCGGTCAATGCTGCAAAACTTGCGCTAGATTCCTCACCGAACCGTGCAGTGTAGTCTGTATAAAATTCGTGGGTGTTGAAATACGGCGGCTTAGTCTTTGAATGAAACTTGTCTGCATACATCACCAGTTCTTCATCTGTCGTTTCGGCAAGAAAGTCTTCATGAGGGAGGGGTAACTTATCTGCCACAATTTCTTTTTTAGTTATACCAGCGCCAGTGTGATGAGAAGCAAACCGCCATATAGACTCACTAAATCCTTCATTTTTCAGTATTTCCTCACCACGAACCCCGTGTGTAATATACGCTTTAACGTTCTCGAAGCCATTTTCATCAAACAACGAATACACACCGATATCGTGTAGTAGGCAGCCTACCTGAACTACATCACTATCAATCGTTACGCCAGAGCTTTTCGCGAGTTGCATTGCAATATCGCTGACAATGCGGCAGTGTGTCCATACCAGTTCAAAAACAGCTTCATTTGGCGCATGTTTTTTGTGTAGAGCCTCAATCTCCTGAATTGTCGGAAGCATTACCTCAGCCATTTACGAGTCAGCTTTCTTAGCGATAATTTGAATCCCAAGAGCCCGGTCAGTCCATACTATGACGTCGTCGTAGCCTTTACTCTCTAGCAGTTCGTGTATTTGACCTTCAGTCCAGTAGGTAAAGAATCGTGGTGCGCCAAGTTTATCTTCAGACCATTCTTCACCTTCGCCTGGCCTCAGGGTAAAAGCGAACGTTCCGCCTTCGGTAAGTGACTTGTATACCTTTTCGATAACTGTAGCCGCTTCATCTCGCGTGAAATGGAGGAGCACGGCATTTGCTAGTACAACATCCGAACCCTGCGGCAACTCATCTGTAATGGCATTCAGCAAACGAGCGTCAAACCCCTCTTCTTGGAGCAAACTTACAAATCCTTCGGCAGCATCCGTGCACTGTACGTGATAGCCCTTCGTTTTGAGATACGCGGCATCTCGACCAAAGGCACTGCCGAGTTCAAGTATGTGCGCATCGGTCGCGACGTTTTTAAATGTACGGTCGAGCCATTCTTTGTTCGTACCTGAAACTTGGCGCACAGTATTATCAAGATATTCTTGAATGTGGCTATTGTACGATTCAATCGTACGGCCGTTATTTGTCTTTGTCATGGAATTATTATAACAACAAAGATGAAGCTGTAATGAGGATAGGTTTCGTGGAGGGAAGGATGATGAGTTGCGAACCGAGAAGTAAGAAAGCATGTACTCTGTTGACAATATGCCATAATTATGCTAATGTTTTAATTAGTTGAATAAAAAACAAAAAGAGGACACTAACATAATGACCGAGATACCCGGACAAAACGACGAAGATGGCGAACGTACTATTTCACCTGAAGAGATTGCCGAAGTGTGTATGCACTTAGGTGCTGAAGCAGCAGATAAGACTATAACAATTGATAGTGAAGCTGATGCCACTATCGATGCTGTGCCAATTGCAGGTCAAGAGACGGCGAGCATGATTGATGCCTACCTAGCAGAGCACGGCTCAGTGAAAGGCCTACAAATGGACGAATTATTAGAGAGTGGATTTGACCCAGACATGATTCTCCGAAAAATCGGTGGCCAAAGACTAGAAGAAAAATTAGAAATTGTAAAAATTAGCTATGGTGCCGAACGGGGAACAGAACAATGGCAACAGATGGAAAAAATCGAAGCACGAAGTATCCCAATATCCGATAAAGAAGTAGATGCACTCCTCGAAGCTGGAGCAAATCCCCAACACATCATAGACGCAATCCAGCAAGTAGAGCCTGAAGATGATAAAGATAACTACTCCTCATCGCGAGTCGCAGCACGTATAGGCAAGTTAGTAGAAGCAGGTTTACCGCCATCCACAATAGCAGCCCGCTTAAACCCAAGCTGGCGAGAACATGTTCGTGACGAATTAACCGATGCTGAAGAAAAATGGCGTCAAGCAAACAGACTGAAAGCAGCCGCTTAACAAGCGTCTCGATTAAATCTAATCAACGTGGTGCTTATGCTCGGCGGAGGAGAGGAATAAAATTCGAGGAGATATCGGCCTTAGTGCCTCTTCCGCTCATTTGTTCTGCCATAAGCGAGCTTTCGCAGAATTTCACGTCGCTGCACCGAACTCCACGCTAGTTTTGCTTCGCAAAACGCGGGAGTCTCGTCACCGCTCGGAAGATTCGGCGCAGCGAGAAAGGAAACTCGTGCTTGCACGTGTCCCTTTCGAGCGGAGGAGCGAAGGGCTTTAGCCCGAAGCGATACTCCCGCATTTTGTGAGCAAAGCGAGCAAAATCAGCGCGGAGTTTGTATCTCACCACCACCGGTGGTATGAAAAAAGCCCGATCATTTGATCGAGCTGTTTTCATTTGGCGGGGGTATGTGGATGCGTTGCAAACAGGTGCAATTGAACTCAAAAACAACCCTGCATTCATGTCACTATTGGCAGAGAATAGTTTTTTAAAAATCATACCATCGTGCAGTGAAACTAAGTTGCTATAATAATCTTCAAGGAGAATACGAAAGTGAGCACCCTAAGTAAAAGACAAAATAGTGACAAAGCGCTTGAACTGCTTTACATCCAGAGAAAACTTTACGACAGGTCGAAACACTGGGGGAAATTGCGCATCATAGGAGTACTCATTCTTGGTATAGCTAGCCCAGTAATCACATTCTTTCTGTTATCTGCGGCATTTTATATAGCTGCAGTATCCGCTGTTTGGTTGACGCTCTCTCGTACGTGGTTTGCTAACCGTGAGAAAACCTACTCGCGTCAAGCAGCACTCATTCAAAATGAGTTCGACTGTCTAGTCTTTGGTATCGAAAATAATATTAGAAAGCTCGACCCTCCAACACTAGAGGAACGAGCCGACTTGCTTCCTAGCAAATCAGATTTTGACGCAGCAATTGATAATGAGCGTCTCCGTGACTGGTATCCACTTAATACATCAAAAAGCGATGCACTAAATACTGCTGTAGCCCAACGCGCAAACGCTGCGTACACTGATAGGCTCTTGCGCGCAAATTCGTCATTGGTTCTAACTCTTACGATACTCTGGCTCATATGCATAGTCGCATTCGGAATATATCGCGGACTATCATCGGCGAACTTAGTGCTAGGTATCATAATCCCCATTCTACCTGGGCTATTAGATAACTTCGAGAATTGGCTTAACGTGATAAATGCCAGCAAGCAACGAAGGTCTCTCGCTAAAGAAATTGAAGATGTCATCATCAATAATGAAGATGTTGAACCGCACATTGAACACTGGCAGCAACGAACATTTGAATTGAGACTTACGACACCTTACCTACCTAATATCCTTTACGGGGCACTTCGTGATAAAAATGAGGCTGCGATGAATGCAGTCGCCGATAATTTATTCAACACAGGGGATAGCCATGGCAAACATTAACTCATCTTTTAAGCAGTTCATAAAAGATATCACGCCCAGTGATTACTGTTACGAAACGATTTTTCCAAGTCGCCTCAAGGAAGCTAAATCCGACCTCGGGGCGTCCTTTCCCGTGACGAATGAGGTCACGTTTGTGCAAGCAAAATACATGGGCTCAGCATCGAAGCGTACAATGATTACACCCGTCAGTGACCTCGATATTCTGTCGGAGTTTTCATTTAACATGAATGCTCAATGGAAATACAATTCTGACTCTTTCTCATTTATCACGCGCGTTCGCAATGCTTACAACGGCTACAGAACCCAGGTTGTTGGCACGCGCGGACAAGCCGTTAGAGTCTTTTATAAAGCCTACGGACATGTAGATATAGCACCAGTAGTGAGAGTAAACACAACCACTTATAAGCTACCTGACGGTAAAGGCGGTTGGATTTTTACATCTCCAGAAACGGCAAATGATTGGTTTTTCTCGCGACATAAACAACTAGACTATCGCTTGAAAGACCTTGTAAAGCTATTAAAAAAATGGAACAGCGAGCACTCAAGTAGACTATCGTCTTTCCATCTTGAAACTATGGCAGCCGCTATGTTTGAATCTATAGGAACATACCAAGACCTAAATCTTCGAGATTTTTTTCAGAATGCAACTGGTCTACTTGATGTTAATGACCCAGGTGGGCAGTCTGGAGTACTTAGCAAATACCTTACTTATACTGCTCGTGCGAATGTTATTAGCTCTTTTCAAACTGCATACAATATCGCAGTTGAAGCAAGAGAATGCGAACAAAACAGTGACCATGCATCAGCCATCGTAAAGTGGCGTCGTATTCTTGGTTCTGATTTTCCATCACTTTAGTAAACATATTTTCATACGAATTAAATGCTTTTTCAACCCCCGTTATTCGCAGTATGCATGTAGTAAAGCCCCCATGTACACCTAACGCTGTAACAAGCGCGATAATTGTGGTAAGTTTAAAGAGTTGAGACCTACAATCGGACATTAGACCCATTTTTATGGTTCGCATCGCACTTAGCAATGCAGCCATAAGTGAATACAGTTCGAGTGTGATGCTCGATTGTTGGTCTCAACGCCTAAACTTGTGGCTGCTTTTTTGTTTAGCAGCCTCATAGCAGATAAGGAGTTTACTGTGAAAAATAATAAAGACGCCACGCCACCCGTCAAAAAAGCACTAAGCTTTGTAAAAAATCATAAAAAATTTATCATTTCAGCCGTTGTTATAGCAGTTCTTGCGTGGGCTTTATTTATACCCAGCAGCGGCAACTCTCAAAATAGCACCTTCGATAACCCTGACTACGAAAAAGTGGATGTAACTGGCTTAACTGTTCAAGAAGCATGCAAGAAAATCAAAGAAAAAGGCTGGTCTACTATTAAGGTGGATGGAGCGTACGGTGATTATATAGTCAGAGATAGCAACTGCGAAGACGAGCATATTGCCGAATACGCAAATTATACCAATAAAGACGACGATTTTGGTCTGGACTCAACCGCCACGATTGTTTTTACAATTCAAGACGAATCCGAACTAACTAGCTCAGAGAAAGCCGAGTACAAGTCTTTGAGCAATGATTCACCTGAATCAAGCTCTAGTGTCTCGAAGAATGATAGCGTAAAGTCAAAAAATAACGCGCCAAAAAGTTCGAGAGAGTTCGTAACAGGTGGTAATGGCACAGATGATACAACTATAGCGAAGGTCGAATCTTCAGCTTTAGATGGGGGACTGTGTCGTTTTAAACAAGCGCCAGAACGCGTTATAAATGTTGACCAGGTTGGCACATCGGCTACGACAGAGTTTATTAATATGGGAATAGCGCTATTTAAGCGCAGTACATGCAAGCAATTCACATATCAGCTTGCGTTACTTACCGACGATGGGCGCGGCAACAAAAGCCGTAATGTAGTACTCCAGTTCAATACAAAAAAGAGCCAATTCCAAAATTATAACTGGCAAAGCCTTGAAGGTCGCGTAGTTGGTACACAGTTAAAAAACGACGGTATTATCACGATGGTAAATACAGACATCGGCTTAAACCCAAATAAGTTTGAGCTGTATTCGTTAAATTAAACCAACCGCATTATACTAGGATTTAAATAGTGTTTAATCAAATATAGGATAATATCATGGGACTCTTTAATACGAGTGATGAAGAGAAAGCGCGGAGAGAAGACGTAAAAAAACGCAATGCTGCCGCGCAAGAAGAGGCTGAATTTAATTCTTCACCCGTAGGACAAGCACGACTAGCTCATAAGGATGGACTGAAGTACTTCCAAACGTCATTCGATTTGGAAGAGATTGGTCGTAATTTGCTGAATATCCTGTCACATTCGATGGATACGAGAGTAAAGCAAACGAGTGACCCTGTCGGTTCAATACTTACCGCAATCGAAGAGGAAGGCTGGCAGCTAATGCAAGCTGGCTTCACCTATCGTCAGACACATCAAGATAGTCGCGATAAGTTACTTGCGAGTGGTCAGCAAATTGCTATAAGCGGTCAAACTGTTGGTATTTATTTGTTCCAACGCAAGCAATAGTTTATAGACTAGCTGAAATTAGATACTCTCTTACTGTTGGCACATTCTTAGTATGCAATAATAAGAGCATAACCATTAAGGCAAGAGAATGGCACCAGAATCAAATACATCACTCACTCCAAATAATCTCGAAATCATCAGAAGCTTTGTCGAAAGAGTATATGAAGGATACAATCTTTTACCTAACGAACTTCCGATTCGCGTAAACTCCAGCGTGAATAACTACGACAACGACCAGCAAGCCATTAAATACCTCCAGACTCAAGAAATACTGATTTCCTATACTCAAAGTAACTCTCACTTTCCCGCTTACTATTTTGTTGCGCTAGATTTAGATAAATTCATGACGCTATACGATAGTTTAGTTGGTACTGTAGTTAACGCTGTCGCAACAAATGTCATCACACCAAATAGTATTCGTTTTAATGATACCGACGAGCCTGTTCTTATGTGGGACGACGTAGCAATAGCAATTCCGAAGAATAGTCTGCCTTACTGGATACTGAAGAGACTGTTTGAAGCGTACCCAAACCATGTGGAAGTGGGAAGTGTTTTGCATGATTGGGGCGGAAATGAAAACAGCGGCACTGTTAGCGACGGTGTTGGACTTGTAAACAAAAGAATAAGAGCCGCGCTTGATGCTCAAAAAGTAAAGATTGCTCTCGTGGGTCAAAGTGATAGTTACTTTCGATTTCTTGATGATTATTTCGAGTCGATATCGACTGAGTAATAGATAGGTCGATACTCGCTCTATTTCGACCTGCTAACTTCGACATGAGGAGAAATCATGTCGAGCATGCAAAACAACGATATAAATTTAGACCAGCAGTCAGTGGAGGCTGTTACTGCTCTTTATGACGTGCTTATCGAGATGAGCCTCGAATGTAAAAAACAACGCAAGGAGGATTCAAATGGTAGACACAATAAAGATTCTACTGCCAGTTCTCGACCCGATGAAAATTGACTGCGGACGGTTCAGTCCTCTTACAGTACCGCAGCTTACACGGAGTCGAGGGTTCAATAAAACAAACCTTAATATGACGAAGCAGTATGCCAAACTAGGTAAATATGTACCAAAGTTAACGCTGTACAAACGTTTCGACGGCACTACTTCAAGTTATGAACTTGGTGTAGAGTTTTCTGCACCTAAGCTGCTTCGAGGCAACAATTTTGAGGAGCTAACGGGTGCTGACCTTCCTTTTTTAGTAGAGGCGCTCCAGCGTGTCTTATACGAACTCACTGGCTACACGTTCCCACTCGAAGAGATAGCTAATTCAAATGTCTCGGTGTTCCATCCGTCGAAAAACATAGTACTGCCGCATGTTACTGCGTGTCGTGCCGTGATTGCAGCAATTGCAAAACTAGATATTACTATGACTTACGATGTGCATCGCACTGATTATCGAGATGGGTACTTATTGCATCTTCATGCAAATACCATCGACATTGCATTCTACGATAAACTAGCCGACCTGCGTACGTCGCGTAAAAGTGTAAAACGCTCGCACGAGCAGGAGCCAATATTACCTTCAAGTATAGTAGATAAATTGATAGTAGGGAATGAGCGAGACGTTTTGCGCTACGAGATTCGTTTAAACAACCGCAAGAAAATAAAGCAAACCTACCCTGAACTCGATGAGTGGACATTAGCTAATATGTTTCATGAAGAGATATGCCAACAACTGCTCGTAAAACACTGGAAAAATATTACTAAATCAATTGACTTAATTGATATGGATGCAGACAAACCTTACGAGATTTTACATAATTTGCTGGTAAGTAACAACGGTCAAAACCTTAGACAGAATCTCGCAACCGTTGCTGGTCTTACAATAATCAATCAAATCGGCGTTCGTGATTTTCGTCACCTCGTTGGTGGGTCGTTCGACACGAGTACATGGTATCGACTTAAAGCATCATTGGTGATGCCTTCTAAGATACGCTCGAACTGGGTATTAGCAGTTGATGAGGCACTGACCGAGTTTAATCCTATAAAAGCAAGTGACTTGACAGGAGAAGATTTTGATAGAATGGTAGATTTTGGTAACGTAGTCTTGCAAGATTTCGATAAGGAGGATGAATTATGAAAATGATACTAATAGCCCGCGTTTCAGACGAGGAGCAACGAAAAGCTCTGGTAGCGCAGGAGCGACGTTTGAAAAAGTATGCAGATGATAATAATTCCGAGTATGAGTATCATGAATTCGATGAAAGCGCTTTTAAAGACGGTCGCGTGAAGTTCACAAAACTTGTCGATGACATCAAAAAGCAGTGTCATAAAAATAAGCTTATCGTAGTATTCGACAAGATTGACCGTCTTACACGCGATTCATCACAAGCAGTTGTTGCAGACATGAAGTCGTTGGTGAAACAAGATAAGATTGAGCTCCATTTCCCACACGACAATCTAACAGTAGATGCATATGCGCCTGCACAAATTTGGTTTCAGCTCGACATAGGTATGTCACTTGCGCAATATTACGCTCGGTCTACTAGCGATAATGTTCGACGTCGCTTCGACCAAATGCTAAATGATGGATTTTGGCCACATAAAGCGCCGATAGGCTACAAAAATGTCAGAAGGAGTAAACGCAGTACGACAATCAAGATTGACACTGAACGCGCACCATACATCGTAAAAGCATTTGAAATGCGTGCAAAGGGAATGCCGTATCAAACGATAGGTAAAACACTTGATAATGATGGTTTACGCAGTAGCTACAAAGGTAGCGGCATTGTCTGCACAGCCAATATAGAGCGAATACTGAAAAATCCATTTTATTATGGTGTTATGATTCACAACGGCAAGGAGTACGGTCATAAATACCCACCCATAATCAGTAAGGATTTGTTTGACCAATGCCAAGATACGAACGATAGTCGCGGTGGAGGGAAAGCCACGAAGTATGATTCAAAATGGTTTACATTTAAGTCCATTGCACGCTGCGGAAAATGCAAGACCCGTACAATGTCCCCATATCAACCTGTCAGAGGAGGTCCATACTTAAAATGTCCTCTCACTGGAAGTGAACGTTGTGTAGGAAGCAACGTATCTGAAAGACACATACTCCCACCTATAGAACGTACAATCGAGGCGGTAATTATACCGCCTCACTTTGTTCCCAAGGTTATTCAAGCGTTAAAATCTAATCACGATACTCACAACAAATACCGCAAACACAACCTCACTCAAACACGTACGCAGCATACTCGCATTGGGAAGACCATTGAACGAAACTACATGAGTTACATCAAGGGGAGTATTACAGAGGAATTATATGAAGCAGCAGCAAAAACACTAGAGCGAGAGAAATCTCAGCTCAACGCGACACTTCGACTACTTTCTAACACTGATGAAGGACTAGAAATCACCGAATCCTATCTGTTATCGCTCGCAACCCAAATGTCTGAGCTTTTCAAATGTTCGAAACCAGAGCTGAGACAACGTCTTCTAACCGTACTAGTTTCTAACATTGAAATTACTAACAAAAACATCACTTTTGATGTTAACGACCCCTTTAAAACGATGATGGAAATAAAAAAATCAGACCCCGAAGGAACTGATTCTTCTACTTGGCGGAGGAGGGGAGATTCGAACTCCCGCTCCAGATCTCTCCGGACTAACGATTTAGCAAACCGTCCCCTTAAGCCACTTGGGTACCCCTCCAATTTCACGAGACAAACCAGTGGTTTTTCTCATCGCGCGGTGCGTCGAAGTAAATTCGCCGAGACCGGCTGCTCTTTTCCGATGCTACAAACAACGGAGCTGAACTTGCAATATTGTAGCACGAAACAGAGGCCGCGAGTAGACTTTTTGGGGTAATTTGGTATGATGAAGGTATAAACTTTGATTCGTTTCAACAGAAAGAAGACTATGTCAATAAAAAATGAGTTCAAAAAAATTACCTCTTTGGCTACGGTTTCAGCACTGAGCCTCGCCGCAATCATTACCCCAGGCGTCGGCGCCATCGGAACCGTCCAAGACGGCGCTGAGGCGGCACGCGGTCAAGATCAGACAGGGAATCTGTTTGGCAACACTGGCGTGTTCTCGACAATTACCGATGTACTACTGTACGTTCTCGGGGCGATATCAGTGATCATGATTATCATCGGTGGGCTTCGCTACGTGATCTCAGGCGGCAACTCAGCCAATGTGACCGCAGCGAAAAACACTATCCTCTATGCAATTGTCGGTATCATCATTGCTATACTTTCGTACGCGATTATCAACTTCGTACTCGCAAGCTTTACTGGCGATGGCGGCAGCGGCGGCACAAACGTTTAACGCGAACCGACCATAAACATACGGTTTGTACGTATTTCAGTTTTTCCTAATCAACCAGATTGACAGCAATCCCGTCACCGCCAGTTGCAACAACGGACTGATTCCTATGCCAAATACTACAGGCATCGCCTCATTATAAGACCATTGGTCCAGTAGATATACACCCTTTATCTCGATTGCGATTGCGATCGTAAGCGCCAATAGCACCACATAGGCTCTCTTTCGTTGATCCATGACGTTGTACCACGAAAAATTTTTCCAAATCATCGCACCAACAGCGAAAACGCCAAGCAGTAACAATGCGTCGACAAGTGAAACGTACGCAATCATACCGATATACGCTTTTATTGAGTAGGTAGCATGCATTTCATACAGATACACGGCGTGCCATGTTTCCCAGAAAAAGTTCAAGAGATACGCAATGATAAAATATGATGCCACTGTTTTGATTCGCTTGGTATCAATTGTTTTCATAGTACGATTGTATCAGCTCAATCTGCGTCCGGCCTTTTAAAACAAAAAATAACCACTCGTCGCGGTTATGTATATGGCAGAGAGGGAGGGATATCGCAATCGAAAAGTGCTCCTGCACTTGCTCGAAAAACAATCAAGCTTGTTTTTCTTTACTGCGTTACGCCGAACCCTCGGTTTGCATCAGCTGAAGCTGTTGCCCGAGGAACCAGATCAATCCATTCGTCAAATTAAAATACCAGCCTTTCGGTTGGTATTTTAATTTGGCGGAGAGGGAGGGATTCGAACCCTCGGTAGCTGTAACACCACGCCGGTTTTCAAGACCGGTACCATAAACCACTCGGCCACCTCTCCAAATTGTTAACTCGCATAATTCTAACAGATACAGCCGCTATTTGTCGAGAGGTTGTCGAGCTATGACAGCGACCCACACTCTGGAAGCGCCAGCCCCTTTCAATGCGCGAGCGGCGTACTCCAGCGTAGAACCCGTTGTGGTAATATCATCAATCAATAAATACACACTGGTCTCCGATACAATACCGCGTACATGAAAGGCCGCTTTTGCTTGAGCGATACGTTTTTTTCGGTTAGCACCAAGCTGCGCGGCCGATGTTTTTCTGGTTAGCAGGCGAGTATCGAGCGGAGCGTTACGTAACCGGGCGAATCGGCGAGCTATTAGCATGGTGTGATCGTATCCGCGAATGCGAATGTGGCGCGCTACAGTCGGAATAGGCACAACAACGACAGGTTCATGAGAGAAATCCGATACGTGGTCATCTAGTAGCGCCCCGAGCGCCTTATAGCTTGATCGTTGTCGTTCAAACTTGTAGCCATCGAGTACTGCCTGCACGACATCGGTACGCTCGCTTACACACCAGGCACGTTCAAACGATGGGCTGCAGGCGCCGCACACGCCACGCTCGCCCGCAGGTTTTTGGCAGACAATACACCCAGAAAATGGCTCACTAATGATGTTGTATTTACAATTGCTACATAACGTACTGCCGGCTTTACGGCATCCGTAACAGTAGTGAGGAGCAACGATTTTGAGCAGTTGGTCTATCATTGTATTATTTACGTTTAAGGGCCTCCTTTGGTTGATTATAGCTTATGCATTGGGTATACTGAAGAAGACAATCTGTCAATAGCCTTAGATGGAAGTGGAGGAAATCAATGGCACGTAAACAAAATGACGACTTGTTGATCGAAGATGAATTAGCAGCAGCTTTTCTAAACGACGACGAACTCACACAAAGCAGCTCACAACAACAGTCGACTCCGGTCGCTGACCAAGCACAACCAAGCGACGAAAGCTGGGACGACGAGCAAGGGGACTTTCCGGGTCAACTCGCAGTAGACGTATACGAAACAGATGACCAGTTGGTCGTAAAAGCTCGCACAGCTGGTGTTAACAAAGAAGACCTCGATGTTAGTATCTCTGACGGTATCCTTACTATCAGCGGAACACTATCGAGCGGTGACGACACAGCAGCAACAAACTGGCACATCCAGGAATGTTACTGGGGTGAATTTAGCCGAACCGTCGCTCTACCGGTAGCGGTAAAAGAAGATGAAGCAAACGCAGCCCTCAAAGACGGCGTGCTTTCTATCTCTTTCCCGAAGGTACAACAAGAGCAAGCTAAAAAGATTGCTATTCAATAGCACTTCACTAGCACAAATAAAAAACCCGGTAATTACCGGGTTTTTTATTTCGATAACTTTTATTAAATAAAGCTTGTGATAACGAAGTTCACGAGGGCGTATGCTAGAATCGCTACGACAAGACCAATAATTGCATACAAAATAGTATTTTTTGCACTGGTAACCGCACCGCTGTCACCGTTTGATATTGTGTAACGAATACCACCGATGATAAGCATGATCACTGAGATTGCTCCGATCAAGAACAGTAACACGTTAGTGATTGTTTTGAAGATCGGCTCATCAGTACATGCCGAGTTAGCGTTTTCGACAAGACAATCAGTCTGATCGTCGCCTCTTGCAGCATCTGCACCGCCTTGTATACCTAGAGCGCCCACAGTAGCCACCGGAGCCAGTCCGACTACAAAAGCGAGAACTGGGATAACCATCAGGCTCTTAAGTGTATTTTTGATTGATATTTTCATATTTTTAAATTGTTCCTTTCTTATAGTATATCTATGTTTATAGCAGAGTTATACCGTTTTGTTAAGCATATATGGACCGTATTAGAACTGTTGAAGCACAAATCGAACGATTGCATAGGCAAGAAGCGCAACAACGAGGCCGATAATCGCATACAAAATAGTGTCTTTCGCCGATTTTATTTGTCCGCTATCACCGTTTGACGTCGTGAACTTGATACCACCAACGATGAGCATGATCACCGCTATCACACCTAGTATGAAAAATAGCAGGTTGACGACAATCTCAATAGTTTTTGGTAATGCCTTTTGGCCTGTACCACCAGATTGATTAACTCCCTTCAAGGCTTCGCCTGCCGGGTCTAATGCCGAAACAGTCGTAGCCGAGAGCGGGGCGAACACCCCGAGACTTAGCACTATAGCGATTAACAGCGTTTTTATATATTTCATATGTATCCTTTCTTTTATTTATTGAAATCGATCGAGCACGAATGTGGCGATAGGGAAGGCTAAGACGGCGACGATAAGTCCGACAACCGCATACAAAATAGTGTCTTTCGCCGATTTTATTTTTGCACTATCACCGTTTGAGGTGGTAAACCGAATACCGCCAACAATGATAACAATAACACTTATTATACCGATAGCGACCATCAGCAAACCAATTATCTGTTTAACGAATGTTAGGGTTTTTGCCTCACCATTTTTTTGCTGGTTACACACCACCGAACTCGACCCACTGCACGCTTCTTTAAACACGCCATTTGCCGCGTACGCCGGCGTTGAGACAGCAAGTACGCCCAGTAGCGCAAACATCGATAGTATTAAAGTTTTCAGTGTATTCATCGTTAAAACCTTCCTATTATGAACCCAGTAATTGCAAATGCCATCAAAATAACAACCAAACCGACAATGGCATACAATATAGCATTCTTTGCTTGGGTGACCCTACTGCTATCGCCGTTTGAAGTCGAGTATATAATACCAGCAATAATAATAACGATAACGCAGATTATTCCAGCCAAAAAGTACACAATCTCAAGCACATCACCAACCACGCCGTTTGCGCCATTCACCGGTATACCGTTATCTGTGGCGTTAATCCGGGCCGCAAGAATAGAAAGCATATTCATAGCCCTATCCTACTAGATACGAACGAAACAGCAAAGACGGCTAATAATGAAATGACAAGGCCAATGACTGCGTTTAGTATCATCTTTCGCGCCGACGATATGCCGTCGCTGCTGTTGCCATTAGTCAGATACACGAACCCCCCGTACATAATAAACCCAATGGCGATGTACGCAACAAGCTGTATCATTATTTCGAGAACATTTAGCGCGATAATCGTGATGTACCGTGATACTTGTTTATCCTTATCGACACCCGTTAAGTCGGATGGGCTCTTTAGCTCACATCCTGGATAGGGTTTTGTTAAGCCATTATCATACCAAGCAGGGAAGGTCAGAAATCCCGAGTTACACTTCGTAGCGGCAGATGCCGACTGAGCCGGTACTACTGCGACCGTGAACACGGCAAACAGTACAAAGAACATCATCTTTATCGATGCGAAACGGATCATTGAAATACTCCTCCGGGGATTAAGAATTGTAAGAACGCGTACATCAAAGCGAAGAGTACGAGACCAAGTATGACGTTGAAGATGACTTCCTTTGCCTTCGTTACTTGAGCGGCTTTATCTTGCGCTGTCGTATAGAGTATTGCTGCATAGATGATACCGCCGACAGCCACGAGGCCGATACCTGCGGTCAAAATATTTATAGCTATCAGTAGCAAGCCCCAAATTGCGTTCGATTCAATGTCACCACTATTGTCTTGGTCACATTTTATTATCGATGTACCAACGCCACCACATGTTCCCGTTGCACCTTTGTTTAAAGCTTCCGGGTTTTCACCATTACCAGTACTGGCTGGTTTCGTGCCGTTCCATCCCGCGTTACCGTTGTCGTACGCACCATCGGCCTTTTGGCATCGAATAGACGCGCCGTCTTCGTACCTGTCCAATTTACAAGAGCCCTTGTTATCTTCATAGCAATTTGAATTTTCAAATTTCTTCAAACCATTTGCATCTAATTTTCTACCGTCACCAGAACTACCTGTGTAAGCTCCTGCCCATTTTTTATAGCAATTTTCTTTTTGAGTTTTGTTCAATGCGTTCGCTGTTGGAGTGGGTGCGAATACAGACACGAGTCCGGCTATAAGGAATGAAACTGCGAATATAGGTAAGACTTTTTGTTTTATGTTCATAACTATTCATACGATAGTACATCACAAGCATTTTGACAAGTGGAAAATATCTCTGTAAAGCATTGACTTTTGTCTCTTAAAATGGTAATGTAAGACACATATGTGGGATGTACTCGTCAGAGCCCCGCTGGGTAGTAATACACAGCGGAAGTTTGTCACGTTTATAGCCAGTTTACTGGTGGCTTGTTTTGGGTACGCTATTATGGCGTCTGCGCCGGTATCTGCCGCCTACGAAGCCAAATGGTCTGGCGATGACACGCTCAGCTACAGAGGTCGTGACCTAAAGGGGCCCGTAACAGCTACCCAAAACGACAAAACGACGCTGCCAATAGGCACGATATACTATACGTCATATGATGCGGCAGATGCTCGAACCGGAGAACCCGCTGTGGGATACGTCATATTTTTTCCACCAAGCACAAACCTTGCAAAGGCGACCAGCGCAACCTATCGGCAAGGTGATTATGACGTTACTACCGGCAAGTTTAGCAACCTAACCGCGCCAGAAAATGTCGAAATAGACGCTAAAACTTGGGGCTCAGACCCCACCCTGCAGCCGTCCTCTTGTGATGTTGACGGTATTGGCTGGCTGATATGCCCCGTATCTAGCTATATAGCGGGTGGCATGGACTACCTGTACAGCTTACTCAGTTATTTCTTGGAAGTTTCACCCATTACGGGTGGCGATAACAGCATCTATCAGATGTGGAACATCGTAAAAGGCGTTGCAAATATTTGTTTTATCATCGCCTTTCTTATTATCATTTACGCGCAGATATCCGGTGCGTTTGTTTCGAACTACACCATCAAAAAGATGTTGCCTCGCTTGGTCATCGCGGCGCTGATGGTTAATACATCGTATTGGATCTGCTCGATAGCCGTTGACCTCTCAAACATTCTCGGTGCATCTGTACAAGAAGTATTTCAAAATATGCAACAGCAAATCGGTGCAGCTAATTCAGAAGCGTCCGAACTATCATGGGAAACCGCAACGGCCTACGCACTCGGTGGTGGTGCAGGAGTCATAGGACTATCAGGCCTTGCCACCGCCACGTACTTCGGCGGCGGAGCATTCGCATTTCTTATTATCGCCGCGCTCATACCGGCGATGTTTGCCGTGTTTGTCGCAGTAGCCGTACTAGCTGCTCGTCAAGCATTGATAACCGTACTGATTGTGCTCTCACCACTAGCATTTGTTGCGTACTTATTGCCAAACACCGAAGATATGTTCAACCGCTGGAGAAAACTATTCATGAACTTGCTGATTATATTCCCAGCCTTTTCTGTCATATTCGGAGCTTCGCAGCTCACGGGCGTCCTGATTATTCAAAATGCAACTATCTTTCCCGTCGTCATATTAGGATTGCTCGTCCAAGTTGCACCGCTGTTTATTACTCCATTCCTCATCAAATTGAGCAGTGGACTATTCAGCACGATCGCCGGTCTGACCAACGACAGAAGCAAAGGGGTATTCGATAGAGCCAAAAACTGGGCAACCGAAAACCAGCAAATGCACCGCGAGCGTGCCCGTCGAAACAGTGTCGATCCGGCGCGGAAGGGAAGACGCCCTCTCACGAGTGCTGCTCGCATGCTGGGAGCAAACGGCGCAGAAGACAGAAAACGCAAAACTGCTACCTATAAGTCACAGGGTGATGCCTTTTATGATCGTACACGAAAAGGCCAGAAAATTGCCATGCAAGAACGGTTTGGCAAAGACTACCAGCACGCCAGTGATGGATTGAATGACCAGCTATTCCAAGACCGAATCCGCGGTAATTATTTGCCAACCTTTGGGAAAGGTCAATATAATCGACATGTAGAAGAAGAGATCCACAAGGGTCATATCGCTAAACTCGCAAGTACGGCGATGGTCGACGGCCACAACGAACATAGTGAACGAGAGTTCTTCGAGATAGTCGAAAACGCCCGTGCCGGCAGCTACGAGGCGGGGCTACGTACGATTGGCGAAGGTCGTGCGACTGATAAAAAGCGAGCACAAATAGCTATGAAGGCCATGACCGATAGAGGCGAAGCCCAGTACGAAACACTTGCGCAAACTGATGCAGCCGTACAACAAGTACGCACTCGTGGGCACCTAAATGAGAAGCAGCTCGATGGGGCGCAAGGTGCGACTAAAGAAATGCTGATCGATATGGAAACAAGCGGCAGCGCATCTGTTGGTTCTGGCGCATCACAGGTGACGCGAGACCTCGCCGACGGCATATTACAGGTGAGGAAAGATTCAGCTGTTCACCAAGCTCGCTACGCTACTAAAGAACAACAGCTCAAGGACGATAACGCGAGCATCTGGAGTGTAGAATCCGAACGGAACCCAGAAATTCAAAATCTCCGTATCGCCGCAGAGCAAGCAAAAATACAGGCAGCAAACGACGAGCAAGTATTCAATACGCGGCTATCGAACATCCGAGCAGAAGGTGCTCATGGAATTGATCCAGATACCAATGCGCACATCAGCCATCTAATTGACCCTAGCAATAGCATTGCAGTGGATAACGCGAATGCGATACAAGAAGCTATCATCAACACCGAGGCCTACAAAGAAGCTGAAAGCCGAGCCGAATACATGCAAAAGAAGTCTTACACAAAGCGTTTGCATAACGAGAGAGACCTGCGAAAGATAGCCGGTGGTATCGACCCTAGTGGAGCGTCGAAAGTATATGCACGTGCTACCCAGGAAATGACTGATATTCTCATGAAAGACTCCGCAGAGCAAGGGTCTATCTATAGCAACGAAGGCTATGAGCAAAGCGAGCTCCTTAAAGCTATTCAACGAGAAGTCGACCGTGATACTTTAAAATATGATAAGGAACATGGACTTAAGCCTGGCGATACAAAGATTAAGAAAGAGCAACGATACGGTGCGATGATGAACATCGTGAAAAAGGCTCAACACATTACGCATACCAAGCTTGCTGATACCGTGGCGAACTCCGGTATCTTCACCAAGACAGACGCAAATGGCGAAGAAGTAAAAGATGCCGATGGCAACAAGGTATATTACGTACTCAACGACCCACTCAACCCCGACCACGAGACTGAGGCCGGTAGAACCGAGTTTACCGACCTAGAATCCGATACAGCTGCTACTAGTCGAGACCTACAGCAAATGTACGCCGGAGAGCTTCAGAAATCTGGCGTGCGGCTCGATCAGATATCTGGAACTGACGCGGGGATGATGGAAAACGGCCGGTTTGTACCAGGGACACACAAATACGTCGATGCACAAGGTAACACGAAGATTCACCGCTATACCACTCAGTCTGAATATGGTTTCTACCGCAATATGCGCAAGGGTCGCATGTCTCAAGAAAAGCTTGCTGGATTCGATATAGACCAGACTGTTCGTTACATCAATATACTGAAAGACAGCAGCGATGACCCAACCAACCCTAACTACATCAGCAACGAGCACAGGGCTGTATTCTTGAAGAACCTTGCAGAGCTGAGGGAGAATGAGCATGTATGGAGCAAGGTGGCACCTCGCGTTAAAGCTGGCCTTGAAGTGATGGAAAACTACATTGACCCGGCTTACATCGACTTAACTGACCGCGAAAAGCGTCAACCACTCGATATATTCGAATATGAGGACTGGTACTTCGACACCTATACTATTGATAAATCTGGCCACAGCTAAGTAAAACTATAATAATCAAGTCTTGACGTATATATTACATGCTTGCAATTTATAGCATAATCGTGTATAGTAGTAACACAAACCAACTGAAGTTTAGCAGAACCTAGAAGGAGCTACCAATAGTTATGAGTACACAACACGAATCTAGAGCACGAAGTAAAGACAGAGTCGCAAACCCATCAAGAGTAGGCAACGAATTTGGTGGTAGACCAGGTCATCTCTCATGGATTGTCGGTGGCGTTGCGAGTGCAATTGTAGTTGGCGGGATTGCTTACAAAACCATTGGTGGTGGCGATAGCGATGCTGTAGAGAAATCACCGTTCAATACCGAGCCTGGAGTATCCGCACCCGCCGTTCCTGGACCTAGTGAAGGAACATCATCAGAAGAAACAGAGAACCTTGAAACACCCGAAACACCAACTGCTCTCAACTATGAAGCCCTCAAAGATGACCCCCAAGGAATCGCTGATGGTTTCATGGAACTTCGCAGTCAATGGATTAATTCTGGCTTCTCGCTAGAAGCAGCCAAGTCTGAAGAAGCAGCAGGGATGAGTAATGATGAGTTTGGCGCCAAGCTTGCACAAGCTACAGACCAATCATATATCGACGCTATTATGGTACCGGGCTGGGAAAATAACCCCAAGCTAGTTGAATTTGTCGAAAACGATACCAAGATACACGAAAATGTAATTAAGATAAAGCTTGGCACGACCAACCCAAAGTATGGCGACAAAGAAGTCTACGAACGGGGATTTAGTACATTCGAAGGTAGCGCTTCATTCGAAGAAAGCGCCGAACCAGGTACTTTAGTAGCAGTATCCGTTGAATCGAAAGAGGGCGATAATAGCCCAGAGATGAACGCTGGCGCCGAGCAGTACGAAAACGGGTTTGATCCCGACAATGTAGTCGGGCATGCTACTTGGGTATTCGAAGTTGTGGACGGTGAACTCAAGCTTGCCGACTTCCGTAATTTAGCAGAATAATAGAACAGTAGCTTACAAGATATAAACAAAAGCGCTTTCATGGTAAAATTATCGTGGAAGCGCTTTACGTATGATTAAAAAAAATAGCCTAAAATCTTATCTTGTTGTCATCGGCAGTTTTTTAGTCTTATCAAGTGCATTTTCTTTTGTATTCGACCCACAGACGGTATCCGCTGCTGTCGCGGATGATTCTAAGAACAACCCAGACAATTGGTACCCCCAAACCCGTGCAAAACGCTGGGCGTATTTAACCGGTTTATACAATTGTATCGATGATGCAGACGCGGGTCCGTATTGGTCCGACCGAGATACCATATCTCGTAGTCGAGTCAGCGTTTCAAATACTGCGAGTGGAGACTGGATGTGGAACCCCACCGGACCTAGAGACCGACCAAATCATGCGGCTAGCTATATAGATATCGAGACAAAAAGTAGCGGCAATGGTAAAGCTGACTGTAATGTAATCGTCAAATCTGTCATGAGAGAGTATTCGATGAGCGGCAAAGAATTGATGTGCGCGCTTGGGGGCAAAAAAGAAGATGGAACTGGCTGCCTAGATAGTGTTACAGACAGTAAATATATTCCTCCCGACGACAGTGCACGGCTCGACCTCACGAAAATATGGGGGACTAAAGATTTATCGCAAAGTGCCAGCGGCCCTGCGTACGCAGTGCTTAACTATGAAGCATTTACCGATAGTAAGGGCTGTAATGCTAAAGAAATACCGTCTAAAAAGACTGGTGATTCGTATTATACAATAACCACCATCAGCAATGAGACCGGTAAACCACAAGAGCGGTATTTTAGCGCAGAGAAAAAAGATCATGAGATCAACGTGTATACCAGTTACCCTGGCCTCAACGATCAAAAACGTTCATGTGAAACCATTGCGGCTGACGCTACCAAGTACTCCGTAGATTACGCAGAATGGGTCAAAAACCATCCCGATGCTGATTATGAGGATACTATCGGGTCTACTAACACGATTAAAGATACTGACGAAACATCGTGTGCCGTCGACGGCGTCGGCTGGATTGTGTGCCCACTCATGAGTTTTCTCGCTGACATAAACGACCAAGCATTTGGCTATTTAGACAATCTACTCACTATACGCCCAGCGCTTATCACCGACCCATCTACCACAAAAGCATGGAGTGCATTTCGTGACATTGCCAACGTGGCGTTTGTTATCGCATTTTTGATCATCATTTATTCACAAATATCTGGAGTTGGTGTTTCAAATTACGGCATCAAAAAGCTTATACCGAAACTAGTAGCTGCTGCAATACTAGTAAACGTTTCGTACGTCGTATGTGCGATTATGGTTGACCTCAGCAATATTGTAGGCACCAGCGCCTACGAGCTATTAAACTCTTCTATTGATATTGGCGAGGGTGGACCAGCAAACGGCGCCGTTTCAGATACGTGGTCTGGTGTTATTAGTGCTCTTTTGAAAGCAGGGGTTGTGATTGGGCTCATCGCAGCGCTATTTTTAGCACCAATGGTACTCCTTGCGCTTGCGATGGTATTACTCATTCTCGTCGGGCGTCAGGCGTTCGTCATTCTTCTTATCGTCATATCTCCCCTAGCTTTTGTTGCATTCCTACTCCCAAATACAGAAGATTGGTTTAAAAAATGGTGGAAAGCATTTACTGTTACGCTCATGGTGTATCCGGTTGTTGGTATCGTATTTGGCGCAAGCGCCCTCGCATCAAACATTCTCATGAATGTTGCGAACGATGGGGGGAGTGGTGACGACGAGAACATGCTTAAAATTGTCGCTCTATCTGTACTAGCCATACCGCTTTTTGCTGTACCAGCGCTCATTAAAGGATCACTCAGCGCGCTCGGTAGCGTGGGCGGAAAGTTGAGTGGGTTGCAAGATAAAGCGAACGGTGTGGCGAAGAAGAATGTGATGAACGGAAGAATTGGTGAAGCAAAAAATGCCTTTGGTGCACGAAGGCAAGAGCGTAAAGTCAAACGAAGACGAGGGGAAGGTAGACTAGCTACCTGGGGCTCAGACGAGAGCCGAAAAGACACACGACGAGGTAAAATCGCTGCATTCGTTGGTACGCGCCAAAAATACATAGACGAGAGCCCTTTCGGTCAAACCATCGGCGGCGACAAAGGAGCCGCTGCCGCTGTGTATCAGAAACAAGAGGCCGCAAGCGAGCGTATTAGAAACACGAAGGCGCTATTAGAGGATGATGACCCGGCTACACTTCCTAAGCGAGCGAGCGAACTGTTAATAAAGGCTAACGCGCGAGGCGACATGGACACAGCCAGAGCCGCTTCACAAGTACTTCGAGATGGCGGCAGAACTGGTCGTGAAAAGCTTAACGAAACGCTCCAGCAACTTGAGACAGGTAAAGACAAAAACGGCAACGATATACCAGATTCAGTCAAGCTTAACGAAACGCTCAAGAAGGGCATTCAAGCTGATGGCCTTGGTAAGCACAAGGAACACGATAGTGTCATGAATCAATGGAGCGAAGGTAAAGGCACATTCGCAGAACTAGCCGCCGCCGACAAAACTATCTCAAGACTCAATCAGCAGCAGCTTGCATCACAAGATACAGCTAGACTTGAAGATGCACTTGGTAATAACACACTACAAAAACACCAAGCAGAGGCTGTGCTCGACGGGTATAGTAAAGGAACGATATCCCTTGATGATGATAGGCTAGAGATATTCAGAAAAGCGGCCGCAAAACCAGCTCGGCCACCTAGTCCGACTTCACCTACACCGCCATCACCTGGACCTACCGGGCCGACGGCCCCTCCACACAATCCGTTCCCACCTTCTAGCGGCGGAACTCCGTAGGCAACTAATGGTACACTTTTACTATGGCACAATATAAAGTTCCTCAAGACGTAGAAGCAGACGACAAGCTGATTGGCCCGTTTAGCTTCCGTCAGTTCGTCTACCTCATCATCGTCGTTATAGCCGGTGCGCTGGCATATGCGTTGTCGCAACTATTCATCGGGCTTATCATTATACCTTTGCCAGTTATCGTATTTTTTGGTGCACTCGCGCTGCCGCTTCGTAAAGATCAACCAATGGAAACATATCTTGCTGCGCTGGTATCGTTTTACATAAAACCTCGTAGACGACTGTGGGATCCGGACGGTCAACAAGCACTCATAGAGATAACCGCACCAAAGGTAGTCGAGACACGCCGTTCTAACGGTCTATCAGAGGCTGAGGCCTCAAAACGGCTCTCGTACCTAGCGGATGTTGTCGACAGCCATGGCTGGTCAGTACGAGGTGTGTCTGGTGCTGCCTTTGATTCTCAGAACTCCATGAACAACGAGCTTCTGGCTGAAGCCGAGCAAGCACCAGATATTTTCGACGATGCCAGTACTACATCGCATCAAATCGACAGCCGCCTCGATCAATCGAACGTGCGTCATCGTCAAGATCTTGTTGCCAAGATGTCTCAACCACAGAGCACCACCACGGCCGATCCGTACGCCGCACTACCATCGCCGCAAACGCAACCGTTAGTCGACGACCAAACACCGCTGACGATAAACCCGTACCCGTCGATGCATCAATCGGTTATCAACCCAGCTTCGCAGCAACAACAGCCTGCTGCACAGCCGACAACAAACCCACCGCAAACCACTAGCGAAAACACCCCTTCAGCTGATATAATGAGCCTTGCAAACAACTCTGATTTTTCAATAGAAACCATCGCACACGAAGCCAAGCGCATAAAAGACAAGCAAGGCCTTCCGGACGATGAAGTAATGATATCATTACATTAGAGTAACTACCCGGAGTGGGTAAGAGAAGTGGGAAAATACGTGCCGCCGAATACACAGCAGCCTCAGCAGCAACCAGTACCTCAGCAGCAACCAGCTGCACCTCTTCAGGTACCGCCACCCCAAGCGCAACAAAATCCGTTTCCTCCAGCTCCCGAGAGCCAGCAACAACCGAATCAATCACAGCAAGCAAACAATTCATCAGATACAGGGTCGAAGAAATCAAACCCTAACAGCACGCAGAATACATTGCTCATCTCTGAGATTCGCGACAATATGGTGATTATGAAAGACGGCAGCTTCCGTTCGGTGATTGCCTGCAAATCCATCAACTTCGACCTTATGAGTTCGCGCGAGAGGGAAGGCGTCGAGTACAGCTACCAAAACTTCCTCAACTCACTCAACTTTCCGGTCCAAATTTTCATTCGTTCCCAGCGAGTTGATATCGGTCCGTACATCGATCGACTCGTAAATATCCGTCGATCGCAGGACAATATGCTTCTTAACGTCTTAATGGACGATTATATTGAATTTATCGGGCTATTGTCGGAAGAGGCAAACATCATGGATAAAAGCTTTTTCATTATCATCCCCTTCTTCCCAGCCGGCGATTTATCGAATGTTCGCGACCAAGCAAAAGGATTTTTCGGAAAAGTATTTGCAAAGCCCCAAAACGGTCCGCAAAAAATCGACCAAAATACCTACGAAAAGGCCAAGACCGAGATTCGTAACCGCACAGAACTCGTGACAAGTGGTTTATTCCAGATGGGTGTTCAGAGTGTACAGCTCAATACTAAAGAACTCGGCGAATTGTACTACAACATTTACAACCCCGATACAGCCGTTCGCGAACCACTCGGTCATTTCGAGAATACAACCAGTACATTCGTACGAAAAGGCGATGGTGAAGCAGTTCGCCCACACCTGCAAGAGGAGAGAATGTAATGGCGAAGAAAAAACTAGACGCAGTCGATATTGCCGCACAGCAGCGTGCTCGTGAACAAGAAGAAGTTGAGCAGGCATTCTTAAAAGGAATCACAACCCTCCGCGATCTTATCGCCCCGAGTAGTATCGAAATTCACTCGAGTTACTTCAGACTTGGTACAAAATACGGCCGAACTATCTATGTATATGGTTACCCACGGCAAATTTACACTGGCTGGTTAAGTTCTATCATTAACATCGATGAAGTCCTCGACCTCAGTATGTTTATTTACCCCGTCGACACAACGGTCGTGATGAATAACTTGCGTAAAAAAGTAACCCAACTCGAAGCTAGTATGTCGATCAATAGTGAGAAAGGGAAAACACGTGATCCAGGCCTCGAAGCGGCCATCCAAGACGCCGAAGAGCTCCGTGACCAGCTGCAAGTTGGCGCTGAACGATTTTTCCGATACGGTCTCTATATCACCATCTACGCCGATAGTATCGATGAGCTCGGCGAAGTCCAGCACAAAATTGAAACTATTTTTGGCCAGCAATTAGTGTTTAGTAAGGTTGCTAGTTCGCAACAAGAGCAGGGAATGAATAGCACCATACCGCAGATGACCGACCAATTGCAGATTCGCCGCAATATGAACACGGGTGCTATTTCCACTAGTTTCCCGTTTACATCGGCTGACTTAACCGACAATTCTGGTATATTGTACGGCGTAAACATGCACAACAACGGCTTAGTAATTTTCGACCGATTCCGTCTTGAAAACGCCAACATGGTAGTATTTGCAAAGTCTGGTGCTGGTAAATCATTTACTGTCAAACTAGAGGCACTCCGTAGCATGATGACCGGCGCTGATATTTTGATTATTGATCCGGAAAACGAATATCAAAAACTTTCCGATGCCGTTGGCGGCAGCTATATACGCCTGAGCCTCAACAGCGACACACGTATCAATCCGTTTGACTTACCACGAGTCATCGACACCGAAGAAGCCGACGACGCCTTGCGCGCAAACCTCGTGACGCTCCATGGATTACTCCGGTTAATGCTCGGCGGTAGCCAACAGGCCGCGAATGGACAACTCATGGCCGGCCTAACACCAGCTGAAGAAGCCGACCTCGATCAAGGACTTATTGATACCTATGCCCGGGCAGGTATCACCTCAGACCCGTTAACACACCAATCGCTTCCACCCACTATCTCTGACCTATATGACACACTGTTACATATGGGTGGTACAGGCCCACAACTAGCCCAGCGACTGCGAAAATACACAACTGGTACGTTTGCGGGTATCTTCTCGCAGCAATCGAACATCGATATCAATAACAATATGGTAGTGTTTAACATTCGCGACCTTGAAGACGAGCTTCGCCCCGTGGCAATGTACATCGTACTGAGCCACATCTGGAACACGGTTCGTAGCCAGCAAAAAAAGCGTATGCTCATCGTGGATGAAGCGTGGCAGCTCATGAAATACGATGATTCAGCTAACTTCTTATTTAGCCTCGCGAAACGAGCTCGTAAATATGCGCTTGGACTCACCACCATCACTCAAGACGTCGAGGACTTCATGGGCAGCAAGATGGGTCGCGCAATCGTCGCAAACTCATCGATGCAACTACTACTCAAACAATCATCCAGCGCCGTCGACGTATTGTCCGACGTGTTTAAGTTGACCGAAGAAGAACGAAAACGACTAGCTAACTTCCCAGTTGGACAAGGCTTATTCTTTGCCGGCCAAAACCACGTGCACATTCAAATTATTCCGTCTGAAACCGAACAACAACTTGTCTCGACAACGCCTGTATCTCAAAACACACCTCCGCCAAATCAGCAACCGCCGCAGCAGACTCAGCAGCCACAGACGAGCGGCTATATGAACCCTGGTGAATACAGCGTACAATAAGGCTTGAAATGGAAGACGAACCATCATCACGAAAACACGATGAGATACAACCCGATATCCGTCCGGATCTCGGAAGAGCTGGTTCGAACTCCAATCCTGATAGAAGTACAGGAAATGAGTTGTCTAAAAATCTCTCGCGAGCAGAAGGTGAATATGGGTCTAAGCAGAATGATCAAAATTCTGACGTCAAAAATAAAGAAGAAGCAAAACCTGAGTACCCAGATGGGTATCCGTTTAAATGGTCACCTGGAAGTGACAATAAAAAAACTGTATCAAGACGTAAGATATTCAAAAGAGCCGGTCCGGTTGCCGGAATAAGCGTCGGGCTACTTGGTCTTGGCACCCTCATGACCGTTTTTCTATCACCAGCACTCCTACTTGTACAACTGTCTGAAACGATGACAGAAGAATTTAACGATCAACTCAGCGCACTCGATGTACGTTCTACTGCACTATTGAAGAAAAAACTCGGCACCACAACGACAAAGGGAATTTGCGGAAAAGTGGTGACGATAAAGTGTAAATACCGAACCATTGGCCCAAAACAGCTAAAGCGACTCGAACGAGCGGGTATCAAACCAGTTGGTCAGACAAGAAACCTTGGAATTACCACCCGGACTAAACCGACAGCGTTTGAATTTAACGGAAGAACAATACCTGCTTCTGAACTCCTTCGTGAGGCCAGTACCGACAGTCAGTTACGCAATGCTCTCCGGCAGGGTTATAACCCAAAGTTCGCTGGATTCTCTGATGCTATATCTATAAAGGCCAGGGCCCTAGCGGGAGGTCTACGGAAATCGCCTGAATTAAAAGGTAACACCCCTGATGAGCGAAATGAAAGTTTGAAAAAGTTAGCCTCTGGCGATATCGAAGAAGTTGGTGGTGGTAAACTAATACCAGTAAAAGACGACAATGGAAAGATTGTAGAATACGAAGATGCTAATGGCAGAAGGTACGACATAAGCACAGGTGAAGCGTTGAATTCGCGACTTACCGAGCTCAATGGCCGAGCCGACCTTGAGAACCTTGCAAAAAAAGCGGCCATAAAAAACGGTATAAGGAGTGCACTAACGACCAGTGCTCTCGGTGCCGGTGCTGCCGACTCTCTATGCACAGCTTGGGTAATGGTCCGTGTGGCAGGTGCTGCTGCAAAAATATATCAAAAAAAGCAAGAAATACGATATGCGTACGAATTCATGAAGCTTGGTAGCCAAATACGGGCAGCTCCTGTTTCCGACATCGAAGATCAACCTAAACCAGAAGATGTAGAATTCTTCGCTAATAAACTAACTGAACCCAACAGTATTGGTGCTACAGCAACCGACTCCGATGGATACAAGTTCGCTGCGTATAACGACACCTTTCAGGCAGCGAAATTTAAAGACTTAGACGGTTACACACCAGGTGGGAATAATACTGATGAGGTTGCCGAAAGCATAGCACTCGAAAACGAAACTGCCAAATACGTAAACGGTCAGATACTCCCAAAAAACGTCATGTCGTCATTTGTCAGTATTGTTGCCGGTCAAGAGGGTGGTGGTTCGACTATTGATAAAGTAGATGATACCTGTGGGTTCGTGAAAAGCTGGAAAGGGCAGTCTTTGGTTATTGGCTTAGCGGTAGTAGGGCTTGCAGTCGGAATATTTACCGGTGGCGCAACATTCGGTGCCGGTGCGGCACTTCAAGCCGGTACAGCGGTCACTATATCAGTTGCATTTGCTATCCTCATGCCAAAACTATTGGCCACCGCAAAGGGTGAAATAGTCACTGGTAATGAAAATGGAAACGAAACAGGTAACCTTATTACGTCTGGGATGGGCGGATTCAACGAAGCCAACTCACAAGCAAGTCTTCTCGCACCAAACACAAAGAGTGAGTACGCCGAGTACAACGATTTATCCCAAAAAGTAGCTGCTGATTATGCTGAGACAGAACGAGCAGAGCGCAGCCCGTTCGATCCGACTAGTAAGCACACTTTTGTTGGCAGTATTGTCTCATCGCTCATACCGTACACATCTAAGACAAAAACACTCGGATCGAAGACGATGGCGTTATCATCGCTTGTCGTAGACTCGTTCTCTAGTATCATCAGCAAACCGTCTATCGCAGCACCCTCTGCCGAAGAGAAGTACGGCCAATGTGATGATCCGGAATATGAAAAATATGACCTCGCAACGGATCCATTTTGTAATTTACGATACGGCATCAAACCAGACGACCTTTCAATAGATCCAGACAAAGTACTTGATTATATGATCAGTAATGGATACATTTCCGAATCAGATAGCACGCCGCAAGGTGAATATAAAGATTACGTCGAGCTCTGTGCAGAACGAAAAACGTCGATAGGAGACAAGTTTACAGACTATAAATCAGGAAGCGGTGACACGGGTGGCGATGCGGGTGTAGAGTGCATACAAGGGAAAGGCAAGGACGAAGAACGAAACAAAATATTCAGATTGTTCTTTATTGATACGCGCATACAAGATGGTATGGATAGTGATTTCGAAATTGGCACCGAAGCAGACCCAACCACAATTGAAAATACTGGCGCCGGAACGAGCTTTACAATAGCAACTTATAACCAGCCAAAGAGAGGTAATACGAAGGCGGCTCTTGATGCGATTACCTCTGGTACACCAAAACACCCTACTTTCGATATTATCGGTATGCAAGAACTTGCAGGTACGAACTACAGTTATCTACGGAACAATCTAAAAAAGGCAGATAATTCCAAGGATAAGAACGGTGAAAGTAAGGGATATGGTATATACCCCGACTGGAGTAAAGCAAGCTACCCGCGTCATTGTAGTAGTAGCCAAGCCATATTCTACAATAAGGATAAGTTCAAGTTTATAAAAGGTGAAGTATTCGATTTCCCGCGCTACAATGACCCTGGATCTCAATGTGACGATGGGGAAAGTACGAAAAACGGAAGAGCTAACGCTCCAGTTATTTGGCTCGAGGACGTTGAATCGGGACAAACGGTTATTGCTATGAACACCCATAACGTGGCGTTCTCACGTAACGAAGAGCGACGATTCAAAGCAGCCGAAATCTATGTTCAAAAAATCGAAAATTTAAAAAAGGCCAATCCTGGCGTGCCAATATTCTTCACTGGTGATTTCAATGAAGGTACAGGGGTTAGAAGCAAAGCAGGGACAAACACTACATATAAACGAGATGTTAACAATTTATTCTTCTGTATATCAGCGAAGAAAGAACTATTAAAAAGTGCTGATGGTCCAGAAATGAAGTGCAATGGCAACGGCATCGGAGGTGTCGACTATGTCTACGTGTCACCTGAAGTGAAGGTTGATAGTTCGGGAAGCTTCAAGGATCCCTCAACAAACAGCAGTCCGCACCCTGTTGTATATGCAACCGTAACCGTGCCAGGCAATGGTGGTGGTGAAGGTGGCCCTGGATGGATATGGCCAATAAAAGCAGAGGATTCGAAACCGGGTCCATGTTTTAATACCGGAACCCACGCTGGTTTCGATATAAACTCCGACAAAAACAGTGACGTATACGCGATACATAAGGGTAAAGTAGTCGACATCGCAAGCGGTGGCGACAGGGGCAACTATATTATGATTAAAACTAATACAGGAATTTATTATGCATATCAGCATCTACTCGACAATTCAACAATCGTAAAAGTAGGTCAGGAAGTTGAAAAAGGCGAGGTGGTTGCAAAAATGGGAGCGACAGGATTTCTAAATATATCGAGCAAGGCCCATCTACACATAACGACATCAAAATCCCAAACTGTCGGATCACGTTCGAACACGTCACTAATGATTAACCCGATGAACTTTGTAGGTAGTGCGAAGCCAAAAAATTATGAATGTTATTAATACTGTTTTCATTAAAAAAATCACTGTTTTTTTTGTGGCGTGTTTGTTCTTGTCTCTTCAACAATACTCAATCGTCAAAGCCTATGATGTACAGTATTACTCGTCGAATGGTGTATTGTATTTTAATCCTGAAGACGGAGTTGTAAACGAGTGTTCCACAGCGAGCGTAGGAAGTGAGTCAATTGAGGTGAGTGTCGAGAAAGACTTCAAACTAGGAACTAACGCCGGTTTGCGACCAGTAAATCTACTGAAGGCACTTATAAATGATTTTAATTTTAAAGATTTTCAGGCAGCTGGTATTGTTGGTAACTTTATGCACGAATCAGGTGGGTCGGATGTGCCACCCGACATAAATGAGGGTGGAGAAAAAGGACCGCCGAAATTCTCTGGAGGATACGGCTGGGCACAATGGACTGGTGGGAGACAAGTAAACTTTATCGATTTCGCAGTCGAAAATGGCTATATGAGTAGCAAAACTGTCAATGCAACAGATGCGGCGAACTACGCGTGGTTAACCTTTGAACTCACAAAAACAAGCGAGAGTGAAGCGGTGGCAGCGGTAAAAAATACTAATAATGTCAGCCAAGCGGCGGCGACATTCGAAGAAGTATTTGAGAGAGCGGGTGTCGTGGCAAACGAGAGTCGTGATTCTAAGGCAAAGGCAGTGTTAGACGCTTACAGGAACAATACGGGTGTTAAAATCGGCTCTAGTAGTTCATCGAGCAGTAGTAGTGGATCGGTGTGTAACAACCCAAGTTCATCTGCCACACTCGGTGAATCAGCTGATTTTGGTGAAGTTGCGTTTCCGATAACAGGTGGAAAATCGGTGGTTAAAAACCCGACTATATTTGCTAATAAAACTACCACGGGTGGACACCCTTATAGCCCGTACGCATACGACATAGAAGCACCAGCCGGCACAGAGGTAGTAGCTTATGCGAGTGGTGTTGTAACGAGACTCTCTGAAGATAAATGTGGATCCGCGTTGGTTGGGGTCTATAATAAAGAAAATGATACGGTTATATCCTATATGCACATGAATAAACCACATGGTGTAAAAGAAGGCGACCCAATAAAACCGGGTGATCATATCGGTACAGTGGCCTCCGTATCCCAATATGAATGTGTTAATGTTGACCATTTACACATTGATGCAATAAAAGGGTACTCTATTCGACCTGGCTGTACGAGAGAATCATGTCCATCAAATGTTGCCGATAATTTTGTTGATTTAGGTCCTGATTTGTTTACGTTATATACCGGCATAGGAGGGTAAGTTGTTGCCATTAGATTTATTACGAGAAAGAAAAATCCGGAACAGTATACTGGTGTTTTTTGGAATTGTGTTTTTATTTGCTTGTTATACAGTTCTTACTAAAACCGAGGATTTCAGTATCACAAGACTTGGTATAAAAGGCAGTAATCGCTCTGTATATGTTTCCAGTGATAGCGTACGAGCTTTTAATGGTGCGTATTTCTATAAAATAGACCTCGCAACAGATACACCACCTGTTGTTCTTAGTAGTGGTGTAAAACTACCAGTTATTACGAAAGCATTGTGGGTGGACGATATCGGTGTTGTGTTAAATTTTGATCAATCAATTACAAATACCGCTGTTGAATCGGTAGCTACCAGTAATGATTTATCATTCACTGAAAAAAGAACGTCTACGTGGTATTTTGATTTCAAAACCAGTAGTTTATCGTATATAGGTAATTATTTAATTGATGGTAATGCATCATATGTTGATAATACTAAAATTTCCTTCATGTCACGAGAAGACGACACCTATCAGTTTCATACATTTAATACAGAAACAAAAAAAGACTCGATTCAAAGTATTGAAGTAAAAATTAGTGACATCGATGTAATATCGCGTTGCATAGAGGTCGATAGTGTATGTATTACCGGGCCAAAAATAGGTGATACGCGATCAACAGAAACGTATGCCATTGGTTCGTCGGAAAAATTATCAAAACAAACTAGTTTTGACGGCACAATCTATCCACTTGCTGGATCGAGGATATACGCTGGTCTTCGCAATGACAACGAAGTACCCGGTGACGACGATGGGTTACTTAGAGAATACAACGCTATCGATATAGTCAATACGATTACAAAAAAACAACGTACTATTAATATGTCAACCACACTTGATGGTTTTTTATACACTATGTATAACGACCAAGTCGTCGTATTAAATAATGATCCGAATTTTTATACAGTCACTAAAAACGTATTATTCTTTAATAAAGTGTCGAATAAAAAACTTAGGTATAGTGACGGTTCTGACTTTATGGATGGCATTATATTCAAAACAAGTACATCAAATAATCTTATTAATTTCATGTCAACAGACGGTGTATATAACGTTTTAGCCGCAAACGGGTATGTCAAGAACCGTTTATTTAGTACAGAAGGTACAGGACTTTCAATCGATAATGTGACAAAGTGTGTTGCAGCGAATGATGTAAATATTGAAAACACCGATGATGGGATTACTATTTTAGTTCTTGATGATGACAAATTCAAACAACGTGTCAAAAGCGTGTCTCTGTGTATTGCAAAAGATAGTGGATCAACCTATGCACTTGACTATTCATTTGTATCTATTAGTCCGGTAAACGGACGCCCAACGTCGTACTAGCTTTTTATTGGCATAATAATATGCGTGTATGATTCGTCTTTTGTTTGAGGAATTAATTGGGACGGGGCTAATTTTCCGGAAAAACATATTTGAACAGTAGGGCTATCGATAACCGACAGTGCGTCGATCAGGTATTTTGAATTTAGACTAATTGAACCATCCTCGCCATTGTTATCTCCGTCTATTCCGAGTGTACTTTCGCCTGATTCTGACGCAATAGAGGCTGTTTCAAGTATCTTTTTTTCTTGATCGACACGGACAATAATCCCGCCGCCGGTATCTTTAGAAAAAATTCGTGATATTTTAACAATTCTTGTTAGTTCGGCCCGGTCGATAATAGAGGTGGTTGTCGGGTTTTTTGGGATTAATTGCCGATAATCTGGGAAATTTCCGTCGATTAGCCGACTAGTTATTTCGTTGTCGTTAAACCGGAAACGAACTTGTGTATCGTCAAACAATACTTCAATAGCTTCTGTTTGGTCGTCTACGGTGCGTAAAACCTCTTGTAATACATCGACAGGGATAATTGCTTGTATTGTATTTGTTGTTGTTTTCAGACACTTCTCAGCCAGTCTGTACCCGTCTGTTGCCGCGAGGTATATACTGTTATCATGTGAGTGCCAATACACCCCTGTGAGTACTTGTCGTGATGCATCAGTACTGGCCGCGATAATTGTTTGATTCACTGATTGTTTGAAATCGTTGATTGGGATTGTTTCAATAGTTACGTTTTTCTCATCAATAACCGGAAGTTCTGGAAATTCTTCGTCGCTCTGGCCATTAATTTTTGATTGTCCGTTTTTTGATTTGATAGTTAAGATATTATTTTTTACAGAGAGGGTTATTTTTCCTTTGGGTAAATTCTGTATAAAATCAATCACTAATCGTGCCGGGATTGTAATGGATCCTTTTTGAATAATTTTTACACCGATTTTTTGTGTTGAAGCGATTTCGAGATTTGTTGCCGCAACTAGTAGTTGACTGTCATCACTACGAATAAGAATATTACTCAAAATAGGTAACCCTGTTTTTGAGTTTGCTACCCGACCTATATTACTTAGTGCTTTTGTCAGATTTTCTTGTAAAACTTCTACTTCCATTATTATCTCCTTTTAAAATTGTTTGATGGTATTAATAGGCGCTGTGGAAATGGTGGATAACCAACGACATACCCCTGTTATAACATGTATAATATCAGGTGATAACGTCGTGTAAAACATGTGTTCTATAGTGGGTAAAACCACGACTACTCCACAATATATCTGCATACATCGTGTATTGATTAGTTGTACACTTTTTTGTTCACATTGTTTTCCCTGTGATATTAGGAGGTTTGTCGCAATTTGTGCACTTGTTTTACACATACAATTTCTCCCGTATTTCTGCCACTTGTTCACGTATAGAGAAATCAAGTTTCACGGCTTTCTCTATTTTTTCAACTGAATGTATGGCCGTTGTGTGATCTTTACGCCCGAGCTCGAGCGATATTTTTGGAAAACTCATATGTAGTTCACTTCGAAGTAAATACATCGCTATCTGACGAGGGGTGACAATATGTTTATCTCGTTTAGGACTTCTAATCTCATCGATTGATAATTGAAAATATTTAGCTGTTTTATCGACAATTTGTTTACTTGTCAGATAATGTGGTCGGCTACGACGAACATTACCAACAAAACCCTCAGCGGTTGAGATATCGGGAGTGACACCACGCATTTCAGAAAAAGCCAAAAGTTGATTCAATACACCTTCTAGTTCACGGATATTCGTTTTTACATTTCCCGCTAGATACTCTATTGTCGCCGTATCAAGCTCAACACCTGAATTTGCTGCTTTCGATTCCAGTATCGCGCACCGTGTTTCAAAATCAGGCATTTGAACATCGATAGTCATACCCCATTCAAATCGACTCTGTAGACGTTCAGTTAATGTCGGAATACTTTTTGGTGGTTTATCACTACTGATAATAATCTGTTTATTTGCTTGATGCAGGGCATTAAAGGTGTGGAAGAATTCTTCCTGGGTCTTTTCTTTGCCGGCGATGAATTGCATGTCATCAACAATCAGTACATCAACATTCCGATACTTGTCAGAAAAACCTTTTTTCTTAAACCGCATACTCTCGATATAATCTTTTACAAATGTCTCGGTATTGATATACAGAATACGTGAGTCGGGTTGTTGTTTTGCTATCTCGTTACCAACTGCCTGCATTAAGTGTGTCTTACCCAACCCAACACCACCGTATAAAAATAGTGGATTATATTTTGTTCCTGGTTTATCAACCACCGCTTGACACGCCGAAAAGGCTAAATCATTACTAGATCCAACTATAAAACTATCAAATGTATATTTTGGATTTAAACTCGTTGTTGGTTGCGAGCTGCCGGTATGTTGCTTTTGCTGTATCTTTTTTTGTGTAGCCGCCGATTGCTCTCGTGAAACGCCGTGGCGTTTGGCGGCTGTTTTTACGACGTATTCAATATTTTGCAACGAAACGCCGTTATTTTTCAACACTTCTTTAACTTGATCGTTAAATTTTACTTCAAATTGCCGCTTCGCGAAGATATTCGGCACAGAAACAATCAATGTATCGTCTGTTTGGTCAAACAACTCGGTATTTTTAAACCACGTCACAAAGGTAGCTCGTGATACCGAAAGTTCAATTTCCCCGAGTACGCTTTTCCACACCGCTTGGTCCATAGACCAAACCCCCTTAATTACTTAGATGTTCCAATACCCCTATTGTAAGATACAAAAAAGTTTTCCACAAGACGAAGTCTAACGGGTTGGGGAGAGGGGTGTACACTAGTGGAGTTGTCCACATCTAGTACTGTACAGATGTAAAGCTGTGGATAGATACGCCGTTTCTGTGGATTCAGAATAACCCTGAACACTTGAGGTGGCTGAAGTTTTATAGTACAATATGGAAATATGCCAAAACGTACACACCAACCACACACACGTCATCGTGCTCGAACGCACGGCTTTCGTGCACGCGTTGCTTCAAAAGCAGGCCGCGCGCTATTGAAACGACGACGAGCGAAAGGCCGAGCACGGCTGAGTATCTAAATAAAATAACCCTCACAATAATATGTGAGGGTTATTTTTACTGAGCTAACAGGGTATTATTAGAAATGATGCTTGCTTATAAAAATCGGTTTCATGGATACAACTCGCTTCGCTACGTGTACAAACATGGTCACGTCGTGAGATCAAAATATGTGACATTGAAATATTCGCATAACCCACGCCGCACCACGCCGCGTGTCTCAGTTGTCGTCAGTAAAAAGGTATTGAAAAGTGCCGTTGGCCGTAATCGGATCCGTCGTCGAATGTATGAGCAGATTCGACTGCTACTACCATTTTGTCCACCGCAGCGTGACATTGTCTGTATTGTTGTTGCCGCAGAGGTTAAAACGATGACCACTGAACAGCTCAACACCATGGTTCTCACTCTGTTTAAAGAAGCTCACCTCTACACTGAGGCATGAGAAAGTGGTATACTAACCCTAGAAACTAGCTCGCGAATACATCGAGTGCTATAACGTGAGTTTTAACGACACTATGAATATTTTTCAAATCCTTATCGTCCAACCAATCTTCAACCTACTTCTCGGGCTTTATAGTATTATCCCCGGTGGAGATTTTGGTGTTGCGATTATTATTTTTACAATTTTGGTGCGGTTTGCCATCTACCCACTCACACGAAGTATGCTTCACCAGACGCGAATAATGCGAAAACTTCAACCCGAGCTCGTGAAAATTAAAAAGCGCGCCAAAGGTGATAAACAAGCCGTTGGTGTCCAGATGATGGAACTCTATAAGAAAAATGGCGTCAATCCGTTTCGTCCAATTGGTATTCTGTTAATCCAATTACCGATTTTTATTGGCCTGTATTATGTTATTCGAATTTTTACGCTCGAACGCGAGCAAATTGCTAAATACACCTACGACTTCCTTGAATCAATTGGGCCGATACAGCAAATTATCGATAAACCAAGCGAATTTAATGAAAAATTATTTGGTTTTATCGACCTAACGCAATCAGCGGTTGGTAGTGGTGGTGTACAGATATACCTGGTGCTACTAGCGGTGATTGCGGCGGGAACCCAGTATATTATGTCGAAACAAACGATGCCACAAACACAAGATAAGCGTCGATTACGTGACATTATGGCCGAAGCAGCTGAAGGAAAACAAGCCGATCAATCAGAGATGAATGCTGTTGTGATGCAAAAAATGACCAAAGTGTTGCCATTTTTCATGTTTTTCTTAATGATTGGATTTCCTGGGGCGATCGCACTATACTACGCAACATCGAACATTGTAGCCGTGTTGCAGCAGTCGTACCTACTACGCCAAGACGAGCATGAACTGGAAGAAATTGCCGACGAAGGAATTACTGAATCGAATAAGCAACATAAAAAAGCGACCGCCAAGGCAGCTGCAAAAGCAAAAAGCAGCACGACTGTATCTGGAAAATCTCGAGAAAAGTCTGCTAAAGAAGCGACGGTTACACGAATCATCGCTAAGGATAATAAGAAAAGGGGATAGTATGGATGATGCAACGTCGATAGCATTTGCGAAGAAATTTCTCGAAGACATATTGGCATTCTACGAGGTAAACAGCGATGTAGACGCCACTACGAGCGACGAAATTATCGAACTTTCTGTACCGTCAACTGAGCATAATAGTATACTAATTGGGCGAAATGCCGAGACACTTCGCGCTATGCAGTACCTACTATCCACCGTTCTAAGAAATAATAATGCTTCACTGTATCGGGTGAATATCGATATTGCTGGGTATAAAAAACAGCGAGCCGAGAAACTCGCTGTTGAAGCCAAAGAATGGATAGAAACCGTTATTCGTACTGGCGATTCTCACATTGCCAGCCTCAACGCTGCTGACCGTCGAATCGTTCACCAGGTTGCTACGGAGTACCAGGAGGTTCAGACGTTTTCTGAAGGCGAAGGCCGTGAGCGCAAAATAATCATTGCTCAAAAAAGCTCGTAGGTTACTTGTTCAGCGCTCGCAGATAGATATCGTGCGTTTGCTGTGCTGTGCGTTGCCACGAATACTTTTTTAATTGCTTGCTGCCATTAGCGACGAGCGTGTCGGCGACCGATTTGTTTGAAAGTACGGTGTCGATTGTAGAGGCTATGTCATCTACATCTAACGGGTTAAAATACACTGCAGCGTCGCCGTAAACTTCAGGAAGACAGGTTGCATTACTACTCACCACTGGTGCCGATTGCTGCATAGCTTCGAGACCAGGCAGACCAAACCCTTCCATTAGTGACGGAAATATATAGGCGCTTGTATGTGAAAAGAACCAGTTTAGCTGCTGATCGCTCACAAAACCAGTAAAGATGATATGTTTATAACGCTTTAATTCAAATAGTCGTTGATTTTTTTGAGCGGGTCCATCTATCTTACCGACAAGCACAAGGAGTAGGTCTGGGTGAGTGCTGAGTAGCTGCTGATGTGCTGCCGCTAGTCGCTTTATATTTTTATATTCACTTTGCTGACCAACACACAGGATAAATCGTCTAGAAGGGAGCTCAAATGGCTCCTGAGCGGTTGATTTCATCTCGGCGGCCAAGTAAGTACGAATGATTTTATCAGAGGATACTGCAAAACGTTCAAGTATTTCCTTTTTCGTAAAATCCGTCGGCGTGATGATATATTCACTGGTCGCAATCACTCGTTTGAAGACAAATTTTCCAACCAGTTGTTTAAAATGATAGACAAGCCAATTTTTATCTGGATTGTAGGTTTTAAGAAGCGTTAAATCGTGGATTGTGGTAACTTTTTTACCACGATACAGTACTGGTTGTTCCGGCTGACAAAAATGCACCAGGTCGGCATTGAGCCGGTTGAGGAGTCGTAAAAAACCGATTTGTTCGTTAAATGAATAGTTTTTGTAATCGGCAACAACAACAGAAAAATTTTTATTGGTCGGCGTGTAATACTGCTGATCTTTTTTCTTGACCAAAATCGTATACGTATTGGTGGTGTCGATTTTTTCAAGGTAATGCAACAAGCGTTCCACGTAGCGTCCAGTTGTACTACTAATAATACGGGCGTCTATGGCGATATGGCTCACATCGGTACCTCGTTATCTTTAAATACAACCCGTGAGTAAAAGAAATAATTCCAGAGGAGGGTAACGAATGTCGCTGATAATTTGGCGACCAATAAGAGTAGCCAGTCTGGTGATATTGTGTCACCAACACTCGCCGACACAGCCCATATAATCACCGGCTGAATCCCCCAAATACCCGCAAAGGTGACGATGAAAAAAAGTGCTAACTGCTTCTTTAGATTGCCATTGGTGGCCTTAAACGCAAAATGTCGATTGGCAATAAAACTAAAACAAAATCCAGCACCGGTTGAAATAAAATTTGCACCCACGGGAGATAGGCCGAGACCTGATAGTAGAAAAAGCACTCCAAAATCAATCGATGTACTAATGAAGCCGACTATGCCAAACCGAGCTTTTTGTCGTTTATTTCGTACCACTAGTGTCCTTTGTGACATAGTCATCAACAAAATACAGTGGTCGGCGCTTTGATTCTACAAAAATACGGCCCACATACTCACCGATGATGCCAATTGTTAGTAATTGGACGCCACCGAGAAATAAAATCACCGCCATCATTGACGGGTAACCCGCTAAGTCGGTACCAAAAAACAGAGTGCGGATAACTAAAAATACAATGTAGATAAACGCCAGTAACGAAATAATCATCCCAGCGTACGATGAAATCCTGAGCGGGGCGGTGGTAAACGATGTAATGCCGTTTATTGCTAAGTCGAACAACTTTGCATAGTTCCATTTCGTCGTTCCAGCCGCTCTAGGGTCACGGTCGTACAAAATTTTTTTCTTTTTAAACCCAATCCAGCTGAACATGCCTTTAGTGTAGCGTTCTGACTCTCGAAACTCTGTTAGTGCGTCAACTGCCCGTCGACTCAGTAGCCGAAAATCACCGGTGTCACGTTGAATCGGTACATTCGTTGATCGTTCAAGCAACGAATAAAATGAACGTGAGGTACGTTTTTTGAACCAGCTTTCGCCTTTACGTGATCGCCGCGTGGCATAGACATCGTCAAACCCCGCTTCCCAGTGCTTAATCATTTCCGGAATCAACTCTGGTGGATCTTGCAGATCGGCATCGATGACGACAACAGCGTCACCTTTGGCGTGATCAAAGCCAGCAATCATAGAGATTTCTTTACCAAAATTACGCGATAGATTGAGGTAGCTGATGGAACTATCACTGCGTGCTAGGGCCTCGATTTTTTCTAACGTATCGTCACTACTGCCGTCATTGACGAATAAAAATTCGAAACGATATGCTCGGTTATGCTCACGGAGCGTCGTTAGTCGTGTGTGCAATAAATTGATTACTTCAGATTCGTTATAGACAGGAATAAGTAAGGTGATCAATTGTTTCATAGGGGTATTATAGCAGTATTTTATGACATCGATTGCACCAGGTCGACGATGTTTGTCGACATCTGAACACCGGCTTGCATGAGTGCGGTAGTTTTTGCGCTGGCTGATTCGTCTTTACTCCCTAAGATAGCACCGGCGTGACCAAGCTGCACGCCTTCGGGTGCATGATGGCCGGCGATGTAGCCATAAACTGGCTTTGAAACCGATGAGGCGATATACGCCGCTGCGGCTTGTTCGGATTGACCACCAATCTCGCCAATGAGGGCAATTGAAGTTACGGCTGGGTCTGATTCAAACAATTCGAGGCAATCGCTGAACGTCGTACCGTGGATGGGGTCGCCGCCAATGCCAATCACATACCTTTGCCCAATACTAGCACGGGTCAGGCTCGCCATTAGTTCGTAGGTGAGTGTGCCGCTGCGGCTAACGATACCAACCGAACCCGGCATAGATAGTTTTTTGGGAATAATACCAACCTTTACGATACCTGGAACCAAGTATCCTGGGCAGTTTGGGCCAATCAAACGGCTTGTACTGCCACGTAAGCGAGCTCGTACCTCAATCATGTCGTGTACCGGGATACCTTCGGTTATACAGACGATCAGTGGGATTCCAGCATCAATCGCTTCCAGTAAGGCACCTTTTGCAAATGCAGCTGGTACGAACAGCACTGTGGCATCGACGCGTATTGTTGCTGTAATTTCGGCAATCGTTGTATATATCGGTATATTATCGGCTGTTACACCGGTTTTTGTTGGCGACGTACCGGCAACAATATTGGTACCAGCCGCGAGCATAGCTTTGGTATGAAAACTGCCGTGAGCGCCGGTGATTCCTTGTACGATGACCTGTTTTGGCAGCATTAATTCGGGTGTCATACTGTAGCCACTTTCTTTGCCGCGGCTATACACTCAGCTAGCGTAGCGAGGACGGCAATCTGTTCGTCTTCGAGTAGCTGAGCAGCTTGCTCATAGTTAGTTCCATCAAGTCGAATGAACAGTGCTGGTAACGCATCGATGTTTTTCTTAGCGGCTATTACGGCGCGAGCTACTTCATCGCATTTTGTAATCCCCGCAAATATATTGATGATAATCGCCGCGACATTGGGGTAGTGCATGATTTCTTCAAATGCACGGGTAACACTAGCTTCATTGGCACCTCCCCCGATATCAAGAAAATTAGCCGGTTCTAGTCCAGTATCTTTCGTCGCATCAACGGTAGCCATTGCCAGACCGGCGCCGTTGGCTATCGTGGCAACCGTGCCTTGGTTGTTGAGTGTGACGAAGTTCGCGCTACGAGACTTGGCTTCAAAATCCCACTCTGGGTGACGAAAGTTTGCTGCATCGTCGAGCTCTAGTTTGCAGTCAGCCGCAACTAACTCGCCAGATTTCGTCAGAACAAGCGGATTAATCTCGAGGAGTGTGGCATCATTTTTTACAAAACAACGATACAGCTTCTCGATCATATCGGTAACAATAAATGCCTGAGGGTTAATGTTCAAATAGTCCGCCACGGTTTGCCCTATGTTATCGAGGTTGTCACCATTAATAGACTGCCTGTAAAAACTATCGGGTGTATGTGACTCTATGTCGACGCCGCCATCTGGGTGGGCCACGAGCTCAATTTGGGATGATTCACGATTAATAACAAGCGAAAGATACAATTCGCGTTCCACTTCGAGTAGTTCCTCGGCGTAGATGCAAGATGGGGTAAATCCACCAACGGTAACGGACTGAAGCTTCGTAAACGCGGCGTTGTATTCATCATTAGTTCGGACGACAATCACCCCGCCAGCTTTGCCGCGACCACCGATTGGCACCTGCACTTTCAGCACCCTCGGTAGCGACGGCTCATCCTCTGTATTCACCACGACGCCATCAGGAGTAGCGACCTGGCAATCGCGGAGAATTTTCTTGGCTTCGTATTCGAGTAGTTTCATGCTCGGCCCGTGAAAATCTTACGGAATTTACGCAGACCAGTTTGGTTAGGCATAATGTCGTGAATGATTATTGAATTAATATAACTAGTACTAACACTTTTTAGCTTCTGAACATGACGCCGCTGCTGGAACATATACACAAGATACCGCCAACTCATCAAAAACCCTTTTATCGCCGGCCAGCCATTTCCATTCTTGACAGCACTCGCCAATATAAGTGAATAGGTAAGGATAAACCGTGGGTAGATTGTCGGCCATAATCCTAGTGGTACGTTTTTTGTAAACAAAATCGGCAAGTTTTTGAACGTATTATAGACAGCCAGACCAGGTACAGTATCCGCACTGGCACCTCGTTTGTGGTAGGCAATAGCATCGGGGCAGTAGCGGACTTTATATCCAGCCAGTTGTGCACGAAACGCAAAATCAACATCTTCGTAGTACATAAACATCACTTCGTCGTAGTAGCCAATGTCGTCGTAGAGCGATGTGCGGGCAATAAACCCGCCACCAGTCGCACCAAACACGTACTCGGATTTGTTTGGTGCTAGTTTTGCTATGTCGTCTCGGTTTCGTGGACCCGGCAACCCCCAGGTTGTATAGAAGTCACCGGTACTGTCGATAGTTTTCCCATCGTGGCTCAGTATTGCGCCAGTTACAATCGCGGTGTCGGGGTGCGTTTCGAGTTCACGAACTAGCGATTCACACCAGTTTTTATCGGCAACGGCGTCGGCATTCAAGGCACCAACATAGGTAAAATCGTGTTGTTTCGCCCACTGGGCTGCGGCCGTAAACCCACCAGCGGTGCCGCTATTTTGACCGGTTTGGTGTAGGTGAATGTCTGAAACGTTGGTTGTATCAATATAGTCTTGCAGCATCTTGACGCAATTTTCTTCAGAATCGTTGTCAACAAACACCACTGTCATATTTTTTAGCGTCTGAGCCAGCAAACTCGATGCGCACCTAGTCGCATCATCTGCGTTATTCCATACCACGATTGCGATAACAAGCCTATTCATAAACTACCCTATATCTTATAATGGATTGAAGACTTATGAAACTAGCAAACATTTTTAGTCGCAAAAATCGTATCTTGCTTCGTGAACTCGTCGTGACTGATTTTAAACTCCGCTACCAGGGCTCAGCGCTTGGGTATTTGTGGAGTGTGTTGAAACCACTATTTCTATTTGCGATTCTCTACGTAGTATTTGATAAATTCTTAAAACTTGGTAAAGGAGTAGAACACTATCCTGTGTATCTGTTGACTGGAGTTGTTTTATGGAGTTTTTTTGTCGAAACGACAAGCCAAGGCCTAAATTCGATTATTAAGCGCGGAGGATTAATTAAAAAAATTAATTTTCCAAAATATATTATCGTTATCTCCGGGACACTTTCAGCATTTATTAACCTACTCATAAACTTTGCTGTTGTTTTCGTTTTTATTCTATTTAATGGCGTTGAACCTAGCTGGAGCGCACTGCTCGTTATACCGTTAGTTGTAGAACTGTATATTTTCGCACTGGCGATTGCCTTCTTCCTTGCAGCACTCAATACAAAATACCGGGATGTAGGGTACTTGTGGGAGATCTTATTGCAAGCCGCTTTCTATGCAACCCCCATTATCTATCCGATGCAAAGAGTGCTTGGTGAAGGGAAGGACTTCATAGGTTATATTTTAGTCAGCCCGCCGGCTCAGATAATCCAAGATGTACGACATGTACTTATCACCGATGATGCTATAACGATCTGGCAAATTTTACCACTAGGTGCAACATTGATACCGTTTGGGGTAATAATTCTATTTAGTTTACTCGGTGTATATTATTTCAAGAAAAATTCTAAATATTTTGCGGAGCAACTCTAATGTCAAAACCTCAAGACGAAATTGCAATAAAAGTTGAGCACCTAACAAAATCGTTTAAGATACCCCTTGAGTCGAGCAACGGCCTAAAGCAGAAGCTAATCAATACAATTAAAGGTCGCAAGGGCTATCGGACATTCACACCTTTGAATGATATTTCATTCGAAATCAAAAAAGGTGAGTTTTTCGGTATCGTTGGTCGCAATGGTTCGGGTAAAAGCACGTTACTCAAGTCTATCGCTGGAATATACACTATCGAATCAGGTAAGGTGAGTGTCAATGGCACGCTGGTACCATTTATTGAGCTTGGGGTTGGGTTTAATGCGGAGCTTACAGGTCGTGAAAATGTATACCTAAACGGAGCTCTCCTTGGTTTTAGTAATAGCGAAATGGCTGCCATGTATGATGAAATTGTTGATTTTGCGGAATTGCACGACTTTATGGAAGAGCGGCTAAAGAATTATTCTAGTGGAATGCAAGTCCGTCTGGCGTTTTCTATAGCTATACGAGCAAAAGGCGACGTGTTACTACTAGATGAAGTCTTAGCGGTTGGTGACGCCGCATTTCAACAAAAATGCTATGACTATTTCGAGGAATTAAAACGGGAGAACCGCACTATTGTACTGGTTACTCATAGCATGGAAGCAGTAAAAAGGTTTTGCAGCAGTGCGCTTCTTCTTGAAAATGGTAACATAAAACTCATCGGGACACCCGAAGAAGTAGCTGACCAGTACATAGTCGATAATATACAAAAGTCTAATAAAAAAACAACGAATTCGGATGCAGAAATTGAGAGTAAGTATATCGATCTACTAGAAGGGTCAATCGATAAAGTGGAGCTCAATCGTGAACAATCTCTATTATTGAATTTAACGTATAAACTAAAAAAAGAGATAAACCCTATGGTCGGGATGTCTATTATATCCGCTGGCAGGTCTATAGCCGAACTAAATTCTATTAAAACAGGATTATCTAGTGAATTAGGTAAAATGCATAAAGTTGAAATGAGCATCCCTATGAATATGTTCAATCCCGGACTATACTCTGTAAACATATCTATATTTAAAAAAGAAACCAGAGAGCTCATAGATTATAAACTAGACGTAGGTAGTTTTGTAGTGGAGGGTAACGATCAGTCTAGGGGGGGTGTAATCTATCTGCCTACAAACTGGAAACAACATAACGACTAGAAGGCAACAATGAAACCACCACTTTACATCCACGTCGGCAGAGCCACTCACTTCCTTCGCTGGGAAATAATAGAATTCAAAAAATACTTTACTTTAGCGGAGCGTCCTTCGGCAGAAGTAGCTTTATTGTCATTCGGGCCAGACGTGCTAGAAGAGGCTTCTAAGCTTCCCGCATTGAAACGATTTGGTGTGTTGTTCCCCGGTTTTGGGAAAAACCCCGTTCACAATTTAGAGTTACGCGAAGCCCAACGTAGAATCATCACAAACTGTTTCGACCAAATATTTATCAACCCCGGTCCACTAGAGATTGCCTACGACGGACTTATAAACGTCTCACTCTACCCCTTTAGTGTAGATGTAGGCATGATTAAGTGCAGGTCATACAGAAAATCTATTAATTCCGTACTGCACGTATCAAATGATGGTCCACAGAAAGACTGGCAACGAAGCCAAACGGCTATGCAAGCTACAGGATTAAAGTATGAAGTATTTCCGCCTAGAGATAAGGCATACCTAGATAAGCAAGTAATACGAAATAATTTCAAGAACAAACTTCGAACTTCTTTGAAGATGCAGACTAAATATTACTTACCGCACGGTTATGTTGACCACTCGATAGTTATAAAAAAATATCAACAATATGATGGATTCGTACATATTGCAGGCGAGATAAAAAATAGAAGCGTGCTTGATGGAAAGTACACTGCGTCGTTCATAGAAGCGGGTCTTACTGGCGCAATACTGTTTTGGCATGATACCTTTAATCTAGGTAATGATCTAAAAACAGTTTTTAGCTTATCAAAAGACCCTATCGAAGCCGCGCAGGAGATATTAGAGATACGCAGCTCTATAGATGTTCAGGAACATAGTAGAAGAACAAGAGAAGAGCTGCTTGCTACATTTAATCCTCAACATTCAGTGAAGGTTCGTGCAGAGAAAATTTTGCCTTTACTTTAGGAACTCTCTGACAATATTCATGATTATTCTGAGAGGACGGGTAAGTCGCCAACTTTTAGAGGCTTCAATGTCGTTGACCTTTTTCTGTGTCTCGGTTACTTTATTCTTGTAAAAGCTGTTCTGCAGCTCTAGAGCCTTGAGTCTGTGAATATTTGAGTCATTTTTGGCAAGAGCTTCATTAAGCTTAGTGGCTATTTCTGATAAACTTGAGCCGGTTCGACGAGTTAGCCTTTCGGCGCTGCTATAGGAAGGGATATAGTCGTAAATTCCTTTGTAAAAATCAGTCAGATTCTTAACGTACCTACTGTAGCTATACAGGTCGGTTAACTTTTTATACATACTTTGATTGACCGAATTGTAGACACCCACAGTATCTGCATGTTTGATATCTTGAACTATATTTTCATACATATTTTCATAACTTGGGTATATGAAAGATTCATTTTTAAAATTGTGGCTAGGAAAGAAGTCTTTATTGTAGACCGCAACACCAATACCGCCGCTGAAAGTCGATTCAATCAGGTAACCATCTAATCCTTCACCGAATGTAATGACGTACTTAGCTTTACCGATGATTGTTTTGTATTTCTCATACGTCATATTGTTAATTTCTATGAATTCATAATCCGGAAGAGAGTCTACAAGACGCTTAATGACTAGCTCTTTCATATTACTTTTGTCTGGGGAATATGCAATTAATTTTTTCTTTTTCTCGTAAGGAACAGTTTGGTACTGGATAGGGTCGATAAATACGGATAAATGCTTTAAAGCAAGAGAATATTTGTTTGAAGTCTCTTGGGTAGCGTACTTATCGTGCGCGGTTGTTTGAGTTACGTGATCCGCAAGTTTGTATATGTCGGATATATTTTTTAAGTTGCGCATGTACTTGATGTTTTGATTCAATATATTGAAATGTACATCTGAGATGTTCTCAAAGTAGGTAATATATTTAATGAATGCAAGATTTAATTTGTCGACAGCTAGCTCTGGTACATGTATAAGAATTCGATCAAGTTTAGGATATTTCTTCATGATTTGCTCGAAATCGTAAACGTATTCTTCATTATCAAAAAGATCATTTTTCTTATAACTTCTATCGCCAGGATAAACACATAACTCAACGCTTGAATTGTGTATATGCTGTAATTTTCTGCTTTCTTTGGTGAGTGAGAATATAGACATTACACCACCGTTAACCACCTTTTGTGTAGGTGTGATAAAAAGAATGAGTGATTTTGATGACCTCGAGACCATTATATGTCATATTACCACACCTATACTGGCTTAAAGCAGTTAATTATCATATAATTAATCTCATATGAGAATCGAAACAGAGGGTATTGGTTTATTAGGCTCCGGCGGCCAAGCTGACGAAGTGGAGTCTTTTCTGATAGCTAGTAAGCAACACGTTAAGTTCAGGGCAGTTGAAGCAAAGTACAGAGATAACAAAAGTGTCGATATTGATAATTGTACTGTCGATCACAGACAGACTCCCGTAGTGGCAGCCATAGGTTCACCTGCGATCCGTAAACAACTAATAGAGAAATGGACGGGTAGAGAATATATAACAGTTATATCAGAACATGCAATTATAGGTGATGACTCCACGTTAGGAGAAGGTTGTATAGTCGCCCCTAGTGCAACTCTCACTACAAATATAAAAGTGGGAAACCATTCTATTATAAATACGGGCGTTACCATTGGTCACGATTCAGTAATTGGAGAATATGCTACATTGAGTCCGGGTGCGCATATCGGGGGTAATGTTACATTGGGTGATGGTGTTTTTGTGGGAATTGGTGCATCTATAAAAAATGGTATCACGGTTGCCAGCGGTGCAGTGATAGGGGCAGGTGCGACTGTGATCCAGAGTATCGACAACCCTAATAGCGTTCATGTTGGTACTCCTGCGAAAGAAATCTCAGTAAATATAGGCTGGCTGCGTGAAATATAAAATACCATTTATTAAACCAAATTTCCCTAGTGTAAAAGAAATGACCGAGGACTATGAGGCGATAGTTGCCTCAAATTGGTACACAAATTTTGGTCCTTTCGAGCGTCAACTATCCGTAAATGTCGCCAAGTTTGTTGGTCAAGGAACTTCTGCCACGACGGTAGCTAATGCGACTCTTGGACTGGATATTGCAATACGTGCATTATTTACTAAAAGCGGTAACAGAGATGAGGTTATTATGCCGTCATTCACGTTTGCCGCAGGAGCTGATGTGCTACTATCGGCAGGATACACTCCTGTATTCATTGATATAAAAGAAACATCCTGGCAGCCTGATATTGACCAAGCCGAGGAGTATCTGCACCAGAATACCGATTCTGTACGAGGAATCTTACTATGTAACATATTTGGTGTGGGTAATGAGGATATAGCGTCATGGGAAGAGCTAGCAAAAAGATATTCAATTCCGTTAATCATTGATTCTGCAGCCGGATTTGGATCTATGTATTCACATGGTCAGTTGCTCGGTGCAAGAGGGGACTGCGAAGTATTTTCAATGCATGCTACGAAACCGTTCTCTGTCGGGGAGGGAGGTTTAATAGTAAGCAAAAGCATCGACTTGATAAACAAAACTCGATCACTGCAGAACTTTGGATTATCTGACGGCACTGTAGTAGCTATTGGTACGAATGCAAAACTACAAGAAATTAATTGTGCGATTGGCTCTCGTCAACTTATAAAGTTAGAAAACCGACTAAAAGCAAGAAGGCGAGTGTTACGTAGGTATAAATCTAAACTCTCAAGCTGCGGGTTTAAGTACCAGGCTAACGATGAGACTTCAACCGTACCGTTTTTATCTGTTGTGTCCGTTTCAAAGGATGAAGCCAATAAAGTAAAAGCCACACTTCTTGATAGTGGGGTCGAGGTACGTTCATATTATTCACCCTTACATCTGCATCCTTATTTACAATCTTTGAGTGTAGAATTCGGTAAATTATCTACCACTGAATCGATAGCAGAGAGGATTATATCACTTCCGGTTCACGATGATATGTCGAATGACAGTGTTGACGAGATTACGAAGCTAATCGTAACAGTATTGGAACAGGATACGAACAATTGATGAAAAATAGCTCAAAGGATACTTTATCTGTTACAAGTCGAAATGAGTCTGAATATAAGAAGCTTCGAAGCGAAGTAATGGGTTTAAAAAATGAAAATATTCAACTTCAGTCGCGACTCAGTGATATGAAACAATACCGTCATGCATACTACGGAATCAAGAAGTCGGGCAGTTATCGGATTGGTTTGATACTACTGTACCCTATCAGAATTGTTAGGCAAATATATAAAGTCTTGCGCGGTAAGCTCGGTGTCACGAAAAATAGTTACAATCTTAGAACACGGATTGATAAAGTATATAGTGTTGAGCGCAAAAGTACACAGTCAAAACTTCGAGTCGATATCTATATTCGATCTTTTTCTCAACCAACAAGCTCCACGTTCATACGATTAGTTTCTCCCTTTGCTAATATCACCCTTCAAGGGATAGCAATCATGAGACTGAAGGATGGCGAGCATCCAAGGCTTAAGAAGCGTACAGAAGCTGTGATCGTCCAGCGAACAGCCATAGCTCACCTTGATGATGCCATAAGGCTAGTCAAACACATAAAAGAGAATAATACAAAACTGTTCGTAGACACTGACGATGCGTTTGGAGAATTAGACAAAGGCCATCCGCAATATGAACTTCAAAAGGAGCGGGTTGATGCTCTCAATCATATTATTGCTAACGCCGACGAGGTGTGGTTTTCAACTGAGCAGTTGCAGAAGCTTTACGATGTGTCGAACTCGAAAGTAATCCGAAATACACTAGATTCAAAAATATGGCCAAAGCTACAATCGAAAGACATCACGGTTCCATCTAGAGAGTCACCACTTCGAGCTGTCTATATGGGCACGGTTACGCACAACGAAGACTTTGAAATGATTATTCCTGCACTTGATAGATTGCATCAAGAAATGCCCGGTGAATTTAAGCTCTATGTCATCGGTGTAGCGGCAAAGCTTACAGAAAAGCCATGGATTGAGATTTTAAAACCGGAGAGCGCGCTTTATCCAGACTTCGTAGCTTGGTTTAGCGGTCTACCGCAGTTCGATATTGGCTTGTCGCCACTTGTAGATAACTCTTTCAACAGGAGCAAATCGGATATTAAATGCCTGGACTATTTAGCCAATGGGATTAAGCCAGTAGTGTCAGATGTCGCCGCATATGAAAATGGCGAACTAGATGAACATATCGTAAGAACTGCCAATACGACGGAAGATTGGTTTACTACTCTCAAGAAAGAGGTAGAACTGCGTGCAGAGTCTCGGCAGCATATGTCCAAAAAAGCCAAAAATGGTTTTGAGTATATCAGTAAACATCGTTCGACGGATATCCCTGCAAAACAAATCAAAGAAAGCATTGAAGAAGCTAATAATCGTTCGAGAAAAGAGTGATTGATGAAGTTTAAAGCTAAACAATTCGTTAGAAAGCTATTGAGTAGACGAAAGGTCAGGTTAGGCCTATGGATTTTGTTTATACCAATTTCGTTCACGGTTATCGCTACCCATCGGATATTTGACTATGAGTGGTATAGGTCACAATTCGTTGGTGAACAGAAATGGATAAAAAATAGCAGCAGAGCATTACTACATTACTTACTTCACGGTAGACGGCGAGGGCTTACACCAAACCCTTTTTTCGTACCTGAGTATTTCGATAGCCAAAACTGGCAGGGCTCAATCGTTGATCCATTGACACGATATCTCGTCGAAAAAAAGAACTGGTCATTACCTACGAGTATTATATTTAATCCACAGAATGAAACCGTCACACATCAAGCTTTACGCGCACCATTGGTTAGTTTTTTGAGACAAATCAATCACGAGACTTTTATAGTGTTTGATGTTAACGGTAGTGAACCAAAAGAATGGGGCGTATTAAAACCTGAACTATACGCTGCGAACCGTAACTATCAGCAGCAAGAGGAGCTACGAAGTTTGTCGAGCCCGATCTATACCTTTGATTATGAGCTAGAGAAAGAAACTATCGAAAAATATAATAAACTAAAACCTGCTACGCATAAAAAAACCAATCCTCTTGTCTCGATAATTATGCCAGTTTGGAATCGGCAAGAGTTGGTTGTGGAAGCGATACGTTCGGTGCAAGCACAGACGTTTCAAGACTGGGAGCTTGTCATAACCGACGACGGATCAACAGATAAAAGCGTAAAGGTAGTCACGGAACTACAAAAAAGCGATAAGCGTATTGTACTTTCTCAGCCAGGACACGCCGGTGTATGTAAGGCAAGAAACAATAGTCTCGAGCTATCAAATGGCAAATGGATTGCGTTTCTAGATTCCGATAATACCTGGACATCAGATTACCTGCAAACGATGGTAGCTTTTATGACCGATCAAAAATCGAGTGCTGCGTATAGTGCAATAAAAATGAAAAATAACGGGCAAATTCGCTACAGAACGACCCAGCCAAATGTAGAGTTGTTGAAGGTTGGGAACTACATTGATCTAAATGCGCTGGTAGTAAGCCGCAGTACACTCGAAGAAACGGGCTTTTTTGATGAATCACTTCGTCGCATGGTAGATTATGATTTGGTATGCCGAATCAGCAAGAAAACGGCACTAGCATATGTCCCGATTATTGGCGTACTATATACCGATCATGAAGACGCCTCGCGCATTACCACAACAGAATTAGCGAGCTGGGACGGAGTAATCAAAAGTAAAAATTATATCGACTGGAAGGCTCCGTCAAAAAAACGTGACAGCAATCTCATTAGTATTATTGTGCCAGTACGTAACGATATCCGTACTGCACTGCGCTCGATCAAAGCGCTCACAAATGAGATAGCTGGACGCGATGATGTCGAGCTGGTAGTTGTCGACAGTTCCTCGACGTCTGCGGTGAATAGCACGCTGAGTGCACTCCAAGCAAGTACTCCGGGTTATTCTATCGTTACGACGCGTGCCCCAGGTAGTCACGACAATACACTGGGCGCAAATTATGGGTTTGTGAGCTCCAGTGGTGAGATGGTAGTTTTTGTCGATCAAAGAGCGATAGTTGAGCCACACTTTTTAGACCCTTTAGTAGAATCGGTCCATGCAAACGGTGGAATAGTTGGTCCTGTACAGCTTAAGGCAAGTCGTGTGGTGCATAGTGCTGGTGAAATTTTTAGTGAAGACGGTATAACACCGGTTCATCTGCTCGAGAACCACTCACTAAGTGACCTCAAAAGTCTCGATGATAGTTATGAAGTTCCGGCATTGTCAGCTGGATGTATTGCTATAAACGCCGATATGTTTGCGCAGTTAAAAGGCTTTAACCCGCTGTATGATAAAGGATTTGAGACGCAAGATATATGCCTGCGCGCTAAAGATAGTGGAATCTCATCTCATATATCTAAGCAAGCAATGATTAGTAATCTAGATGGCAACAAAGGCTGGCATTCGACGTCGCAAAAGACATTTTACAGTGAATGGAGTGGAAAAATTCCAAAAAAAGCTGGTCAAAATTTGTGGAGTAAAGCTGGATTTGAGCTTATAGAATATGTACGTGATGATGGGCATGCTGATTTTGGTAGACTATGTCCAAAACTGCGGGTAAAAGAGAAGTCAGTTCGTCGTTGGGCGATCAAGATATCTGCGCCCGCCGATAAGCGTCGTTTCGCGTGGGGCGACATGTATTATGCTCAGGCACTCGCTGCCGCTCTAGAACGCCTAGGGCAGCGCGTAGCGATTGATTATCATGGCAACCACCAGCGACCAACCTCGTATCTCGATGACGTGTTGCTCGACCTGCGCGGTCTTGATGACACAAAGCCACAAAAGGATGCCATCAATATTATGTGGGTGATTAGCCATCCAGAAAAAGTTACGCCAGAAATCGTCCAGGGGTTTGATACAGTATACGCAGCTGGTGATAAATGGGCCGCATATATGTCCGGTAAATCTGGTAAAACAATCAACTTTTTACCGCAGTGTACTGATCCAAGCGTATTTCACCCAGCAGAAGTTGACGAAGAATTCGTCGGTAAGGCGCTATTCGTTGGTAATTCTCGAAACGTTCTCCGCCCAATAGTAAGAGATGCTATAGCGGCTGATATGGACGTGGCAGTGTATGGTGGTGGCTGGGAGGGCTTGATAGACAAAAAGTACATCAAGGGTACGTTTATTCCAAACCAGAAGCTTGCGCAAGCTTATAGCTCAGCCGACGTAGTGTTAAACGATCACTGGGCAGATATGCGCGAATGGGGCTTTATCTCAAATAGAATATTCGATGCGTCGGCTGCAGGAGCACGCGTATTGAGTGATAAGGTCGAAGGTTTATCTGAAGTGATTGCAGTAGATACCGTGCGAACATATGAATCGGTAAGTGATATCAACAAGATTGTTGCGAGAAGATGGGATAAGTCGAAAGCTGATCAGGATAAAAAGCAAGCAGTAGCTGCATATATATCTGATTATCACTCTTTTGATGCACGTGCTGCGCAGGTAATTAGAGATTTAGAGAAGGTGGCCTAAATGTCAAATATCCTCAGTTCATTCTACCGTTGGATTGGCTCGCGCAAATTATCCTATATATTGATTGGCCTTTTCATCTTGCAGGCAACTTTTATTGCTCTACTTACTACATATATTGTGTTTGATGAGAGGTTTCATTTTGGCATAATAGAGATATATACGAATCACTGGTGGCCGGTAGTATACAATCAGCCAACCTCTTATGATGCCTACCGTGATTTTGCAGGTGAAGGTTCGAAACTATATCATTTCTTGATGAGCTTCCCGTTGAGGGGGATAGAACTTTTTACGCAAGACCAAATACTCCAGCTAAAGCTCCTTAGACTGACTAGCGTTGGATTTGTGGCGGCAGGCCTCTATTGGTTCTATAAGTTATTTGAGATGATAAAGATAAAACGAGCTTACTCGAATCTAGCAATGTTCATATTTATCATGATCCCAGTTGTTCCGTGGGTTAGTGGTGCGGTTAATTACGATAATTTCGTGTTTATGCTTACGCCGATGTTCTTTTATATGATGATTAAGATTATCAGATCCAGCAGCATAGCTTTATCTGATCTATTAATTTTCACGACGATAGGGTTAACAGCTTCTTTGGCTAAATTTACCTTCATACCGATATTCGGACTAGCGTGTGTAGTGGTTCTCTACTATTTAGCCACAAAAAAAACTAGCTTGCCGAAGCTCGCAGTTGCAAAAGAGCAACTGCTTAATAGCAAGGCAAAAAGTATTGTAACTATAGCGATATTAGCCGTACTACTCGTACTGTTTGCCCAGACGTATGCGTTTAATACTATAAAATACGGTACTCCTAGGCCAGAATGCCAAAAAACGCTTGGTGTCGAACGGTGCTTGAAGAATTCTGTTATAAAAGCCAACGAATCTCAAAAAGAGTCAAAAGACCAGAGACCTGCCTCAGGACTAGTGAACTATACACTGGACTGGATGGAAATCATACTTACAACTTCATCCTACTCCGCGGCCCAGCCAGTAGGAGTCTCGACTGTTACCACGAAACAGCCAATACCAGGTGTCTATATAGTACAATTCATAGTTTCAATAATCATACTGGTACTATTAATTCGAGGCATTTCTTCAAAAAATCCAGAGGCCGTTATAATTGGTGCCATAGCTTTGTTGTATATTCTATTCATACTCTTAACGGGGTATACGCTATACGAAAAATATCATTCCTTCAGGGCAACTCAAGCAAGGTATTTGCTGCCTCAGATCTTACTATTGTTAACGATTGGCTTGGCGCAAATTGAAACTCTATTTACAACGAAAGTCCAGAAGCGCATTGTAGTAATAGTATCGACTGTACTCATCGTAGCTTATTCCCAAGGAGGTGGGGTATGGACCTATATCTTAAATTCCGAGCCAAATTGGTATTGGGACAGGGGGTTTGGTGAACGTATAGAAACTTGGCAAGAAAGAGCAGCGCCATTTATAAAAGAATAGAGCTACGTGTGGCTATTTTACTACTCGTAGATTGTCGTTTATACTTCTTCCATCAAACTGGGGATACGTTGTAGAAGAATAGTTGCCAAGCTGATATGTATTTGCTTCTGCTTGATTAGATATGTAACGTGCTTCGCCATCGACCACTTGGTATACTTTACCTGTGCTACGTGAACGTATAGTGTCCGCATCAAGACCCAGGCTGTAGGTTGGATATTCACATCCTCTGTCGCCAGTGAAGTAATGGAACGTGTCTAGACTCCATTCGCTTTGCTGAGGAGCTTCGATGAGTCGTTTCCTGCGAATATATCGCTCAACAATGTACTGTTTTTCGTTACACTCGATGAGACGTGTGCTGTTAGTCAGCTCATTAGATATTTTAGTCGATAATGCAGCGCTAACGAGTCGACTGGTGAGGATTCGCGTGATGGTTGGCTTACTTGAGTTGCCTATTATGTTTTCGATCACGCGCGAGCTATCGGTTTTTATCACGGACTGGTCGGCATTAATAGCATAATAGTTGCCGTCGCGTTCAAACACATTGCCTAATGTGCGCTTATCACTGAATTGGCTTAAGGTACCTGCAGGCAGTGCAACTGGCTCGATGGCAGTGGTTATTAAAGCTTTTGCATTGCCATTTGTGATTTTGCGTACTTTACCGTAATCAAACACATACAGCTCCGAACCTATTGTGAAGCTGGCATCGACTGTACCACTTGCTGCGAGTTTTTGAAATATACTAGCAGGGAGTATCCGACTCTTCAAGATAGTATCTCCACTAATGAGCCTAAGTGTGTCGATGCTTTTTGCTGGCGTACCGGCGATAGTATATCGTTTTCCGTCAACGATAAAGTACATGTCATTTCGACTAATATTATCGGATGTTGCGATTGGAGTCAGACCTGTACGATCGAGAGTTAGTACAGACTTTAGAGACTCGGGCTCTATCTGTGGGAGGGTCGTTAGTGACCCTAGGCCCCAGGCAGCAGCGATTTGCTGTGAAGATACATAGTATGCTTTGCCATTATGCACGTAGTACACGTTACCCGAGCTTCGTATTCGGACAACATTACCGAGACTTAGCGAGAACTTCGGGAAATTACAGCCATAATCTATATCTACGAAATCATCTGCCGTCATATTCCATTCAACTGCGGTTGCCTCGGGAATCAGTCGTCTACGGTCTTCGTTGCTTTCGATCAGGTACTTTCCGTCATCACACTGAACGAAGTAATGGTCAGTCCCACTATTTGGTGATCCAAACCACGCAGAGTAGTAATAAAAGAAGTTTTTGTTGCCAAATGCGCCACACGCAGGATAGCTATCAGAAGTGCCTCCGTCTAGGGTATATTTATTTGGTTGGTAAGGAGTATAACTGTATAAAGCAGCTGTAGCACGATTTCGGATATTTATACTTTTGCCACCGCATCTCGAGTCGGGATTGTAGGAAATAGTTTTTTCCCCAGGTACGGTAGGGGGTATTGGGTAGGTGTCATTAAAGAAACCTTTAAAGTGGTACACACCATAATCGATTTGTCGGGTGAACCCGTATGCCGAGTTGTCACATGGTTCTGTATCAGGACATCCATACCCAAGAGCGGTATTGTATCGCCATTGTGGACAATCTGTGCGCGTGATAAGACCTTGTTCTTTTTGAAGAGTAGCTAAGATAACTTTTGGACTGATACCATAAATGTTTGATGCTTGTTTAATTAATGTTGCGGCTGATACTTTTATCCCTTGATTTTTTCCGTATGGCTCATCGCCAATTCCATTCTTATTTTCATCATAAAGGCCAAGGGTTGTAAAATTTTTTAAACAAACAGAATTTTTCCGGTTCAAGAATGCTTGTATATCTGATGTGCTCATACTATTTGCTTTTGTGAAGTTGCTATCTGAAATTATGTATTCAGGGTTAAAGCCATCCATTATGCCCGCAGAAGCAGAAGGGGCTGACGGAATAACCTGCGCAACTGCTGCTGTTGCAATAATAAAGCCGGTGAAGACACTAATTCGTGTAAAAAGAGTGAATTTTTTCATGTTATTTGCTAATAGTTACTAATTTTGTATCAGAGGAGGCAACGGCATTATCAATGTTATGCACGATTGTGACATTCCAATCACCACTTGCGGGGATGTCGCTGACTGGTACGGCAAATGAGCACGTATAATAACTTGGGCCAGTAACAACTGAAGCTGTTCGGGTAATCGAAGCAGTTCCTTGACGCTCGATATTGAGCTGGCAAGAACCAGATGAGGATTTTTGTAAGGAAGCGACGACCTTTAAGTTGTCCCCGCTCTGGCTAGCACGTTCAATGCGTGGACTTTCCACGGAAGGCCTTGATACGGTATCACTATCTGAAGTAACGTCTCCAGGTGTAGCCTCGGGAGGAGTCTGGGTTTTTGGAGGAAGTTCTGAAGTGGGAGCGGGGTCACTTTTAGTCCCAATCGCATCATCTTTGTTTTGAAGCTCAGGCACAGATTCACTGGACGTTTCGTCATTGGTATTATTTTGTGATGTAAGCGCGTACGCACCGACGCCGGCGATAGCTAGTAAGCTGACGCCAGCGATAATGAGGATGAAGTTTTTGCGTTGCTTTTTTATTTTCATAAATTTATTTGACCTTTTACTATATATTAGCATAAGACTTTTCTCTATACAAGATGTTTAGCTGCTTGGCAACTAATGACAACACCTCTTCTTTGCTCTATAATTACTATCAAGTACAGGTACCACCAATACTAGGTGGTTCATTCACTTAAGGGAAGGTTATTTTAATGTTGAAACGGCTCAAAAAACTCGTTAAAGATTTGCTCGCAATTTCTTGGATTCGTTCGGTGTATGAGAAGATAACACTCGGGCTACTCAATTTTTTTGCGATAAACCGTGCGTTTGCTACTGTGTATAGTCTCATCACACTTCTTACTTTTAATAGAGAGCAATATGCAGTACTGAGAGGCCGTCGAAACTACTATCGTAACTTAACTAAAAAACGCAAAAGTCACGTTGAATTGCGCCGCAACATCCATCGATTAGAAAAAGGCATTATCATGCAGCCAAGGCGGCCAATATTTGCTCGTGATTATATCGACGAGACAATTGGGTTTTATGAGCAGCTCATATCGCAATATGAGGCAGATAAGACTAGTGTTGATCGATCTGAACTAGAATGGTCGCATGACGTACTGAAGGAATACTTTTCGCTCTCTGCGGCAGATGATCGCATCGTAGAAAGTGCTCGTCAGCGTTATGAGCGAACCTTGCCGCATTTTACATATGAACGCGAGATCGAAAAAGCACCCTATATTAGAAATGATGTAAAGAAAAGTTCGATTACATATGACGAACTGCTTGAGTTGGCGATGCAGCGACGTTCAGTCCGATGGTTCAGTAAGAGAAGAGTGCCGAGAGATAAGGTCGACAAAGCTTTGTTGGTAGGCCGTCAGTCGCCCACAGCCTGTAATCGTCTTCCATACGAGTTTCGTATATTTGATGAACCAGATTTGGTGAATCGGGTCGCCGGATTGCCGTTTGGTGCGGCCGGGTATGCCCACCAGATCCCCACAATTATAGTTGTTGTCGGTAAGCTAGAAAGTTACTTTAGTCCACGTGATAGGCACGCCATTTATGTTGATTCATCACTTGCCGCTATGTCTTTCATGCTTGCGCTCGAGACTCAGGGCCTTAGCAGCAGCGTGATTAATTGGCCAGATTTCGAACCGTTGGAATTAAAAGCGCAGAAGATGCTCAACCTTCAGGTTAGCGAGCGCATTATTATGATGATAGCCGTTGGATATCCAGATCCAAATGGCGGCATACCGTTTTCTCAAAAAAAATCACTTGATACGCTTCGTACGTATAATGATATGTCGGCAAATGATGCACGCTAAGAAGACTTTTTATCGCTTACTGCCGATAGTGATAGTATTGTCTGTTAGTTGGTTTTTTTATCGTACTCTGAGTCAAAATTGGGAAAAATTGGACGGTATAGATCTCTCTGTCGATACCTCGTCTTTCATGGGAGCTGTCTTATTTACTGCCGCGGTAGTGGTTTCGGGGCACTTATGGGGTAAAATGTTAGAAATATTGTCCGGAAACCCCGTTAAAGCATCTGATGCAATCCGTATTCACGCAGCTTCGTGGTTGTTAAAATACATACCAGGGCAAGTCGGCTCGTATCTGAATAAACTCGCCTGGGGCACGAAAAATGGCTTCAGTAAGAAGACGGTATCAACCTCTTTCATTTACGAAAATGTGCTCATGGCCATTGCAGGGCTGACATTATCCGTACCTGCATTTTTGATTTTTAGACAAAGTGTTGGGTCTAATATATTTCTATTTTTACCGGCACTGATGGTTGTCCCTATGGCTGTTGTTCTATCTAAAAGCTATTTTTATCGAGTCTTAAATACCATATTTCGTTTATTGAATAAAAAACCTTTTCGAGAGTCTGACTTTCTGAATGGTCATTTGCTTAGTCGTTTCTTTATAGGCTATTTCATACCGCGCCTATTAAACGGTATTGGATTTGTGCTTATAGTGCAATCAATCGTACCGGTTAGCCCAAGTATGTACATAGGCCTTGGCGCAACGTATATTCTTGCGAGTATTGTCGGCTTACTAGCTTTCTTTGTACCTGGGGGGCTAGGTGTTCGAGAGGCAGTTATTGTTGCATTCCTAAGTGTCTATTTCCCAGTAGAACAAGCTATAATAGTAGCGTTGATTACAAGAGTGTACGCAACGATATCAGATATAGGTGTGGCAGTAGTGTATATAGTTTTAAATAAAGGAAAAATAGTTCAACAATGACAAAGAAAATTGCAATAATTGGCTCAGCGCTATCAGGAAACAAAGGCGCAGCTGCTATGCTCGAAAGTGCTATTCAAACTTTAGGGGATGAAGATACTGAGTTTACCCTTCTTAGTATGTATCCTGCTTCCGATGCCCAGCAGAACGTATATTCAAATCTCAAGATAGTTGATGCTTCGCCGCTAAGGTTAGGTGTTGTTATCAACTCACTCGCCCTTGCATACCGACTGTTCCCTCCACTTCGTAAGACGATATGCGCCAAATCATCAGCCATGAAATCACTTGTAGAAGCAGATGTGTTACTTGACCAAGGTGGAATTACTTTTGTCGATGGGCGAGAAAAATTCCTGCTATACAATATAGCAAGTATTTTACCAGCTTTGAATGTAAAGACCCCAGTCGTAAAATGCGCTCAAGCACTCGGCCCATTTAGTAACCCTATCAACAGATTTGCCGCAAAAACGTACCTCCCCAAGGTGACAGCAATAGTCTCACGTGGTCGGATTACGCACAAATATCTTCAAGATTTGCAACTTTCGAACGTATTCGCTGGTGCAGATTACGCTTTTTCATTAGAGTTAACCAAGCAAGAGGCGACCAATGCCAAGACAAAGTTCGATGCAACGAAGCTACACGGTAAAAAGATAGTCGGTGTGTCGCCAAGCCAAGTCATGCAGAAAAAAGTTGATGCAGCTGGAGGAGACTATGCCAATGAGATAGCTATGTTTATTGATGCTGTCGTTAGCCAAGGGCATGCGGTCATGTTGGTACCGCATAGCGTTCGATCTAATCAAGATAAGATGCATAATAATGATATGCCACTTTGCAAAAATATTTATAGTAGGCTTAAAGATAAAAAAGATAGCATTCTATTTCTCAATAAAGAGCTGGGCTCGCAAGAGCTACGCTATTGGATTGGTGAATGTGACTACTTTGTGGCCTCGCGTTTCCACGCAATGGTTTCTTCGCTTGCTATGGGGGTACCTACTCTTGTTGTTGGCTGGAGCCATAAATACCGCGAAGTGCTTGAAATGTTTGAGCTCGAGGAATGGGCGATGGAACAAAACGATTTTTCTGTAGACACCTTAGAAGAAAGACTTAAGCAGCTAATAAATGATGAAGAATTAGTACGCAGAAAGTTGAAACAACATTTGCCTGAGGTAAAAGCTAAGTCACGGGTTCAAGTCGATGTTATCAATGAAGTCGTAAAAGGTAACTAACATTCATTGTGCCAGACTACGCTTGTTAGTTTATGAAAATCGCCTCTCTAATCGTTGATCTACGGTTAACGCCCATCGTAGTCAATAGAGCACCATCGTCTGAAACCGATAGATCATAGTGGCCATTCCACCATTCAGCAGCAAAATAATTAGTATACCCAACGAGCGCCCCTCTATGAGTCGTTATCTTTGCTCGGGGTGATCCGCCCGATTCAGAGAGAGTAACAACTTCATCTCTCGAGGTAGATGTATCTATATTACCCGTCTCAACCTTCACGCCTCCTTTAAATTCTTGACTATAAACATAATGACTTGAAAGCATTGCACCGTCGTTATCATATGTGTTGACGCGTGGGCCGCCGTCTCGGCGTGCTCCGGTCACTATTTCATCGGCTATATCGTTATCAAAATTACCGACAGCAACGTTGACGCCTATTTTTGAATTATAAGGATTGAGTTTCATCGTTTGCTCGCCGTTAGCTTTGAATACTTTTACCAATTTACCACCACGTTTAGCCCCAGTAATTATTTCGTCGGTTCCGTCGCCATCTATATCACCGCTAGCCACGTCAACCCCGCCAAAAAATTGGCTTCCGTTTGGTTGAAAGCGACCGATTAAGGAGCCATTTAAGCGAAAAATTTTCACGTAGCGACCACCTGGTCCGGCCCCAGTAATTATTTCGTCGGTTCCGTCGCCATCTATATCACCGCTAGCCACGTCAACCCCGCCAAAAAATTGGCTTCCGTTTGGTTGAAATACTGAAAGAAGGTTACGATTTTCATCGTATACTTTTACCTGCTTGCCGCCTTCTCCAGGTCCGACAATTAATTCTTGCTTTCCGTTATTATTGACATCTCCGTGTGCGACGGTGTATCCACCATTAAAGTTGCGGCTAGAGGGAAGAAATTCGTTGTCAACACGTGGATACGTTTGAGCAGACTTACCTACGTAGTATGAGTTATTTTTTAAACCATCGTATGCATTGACTCTCTCTCCATTTGGTTTTAGTACCTCAAGGTGGATGTGAGCTGGAGTCTCTTCTGCGTTCCCGGAGTCGCCGACGTAACCAAGTAGTTGGCCTTTGACTACTCTGTTTCCAGGCTGTATATCCGGGCCATACGCATAAGCTGCATCGGCACGCCCATCATCTGTTCCGGGGCTATCGTTATTCATATGGAGGTACCAATAGGTGTAGCCGTTATCAGCTCTTACGAATACCGCAAAGCCCCAACTAGGTTGTGGGTATCCAACAAAGGTGACGGTACCTTCAGTTCGTGAGACAACCTTTTGCATTTTGTTTGCGAATATGTCTGTTGCTTGATGTTTGCCATTCGAGCGTGGCGCATCAAAATCGTTAGTGAAACTCGAACTGCCAATAATAGGGAATGCGTAATCTGCGGTGTCCGCCTGAGCTGCCGGTACTCCGCTTGTTGCCACAAGACCAGCGATAGTGATAATACCTAGTTGCTTTATCATAAGCACTATTGTATCAAATATGGTATTTTATTTCTTGTACTGCATCTCTTTGATTCGCTCAAGCTGATCTTCCAGGAGAATGCGATTTGTTTTCAAAAGGTCTGCAATAATAAGCAATGCAAATGAGAGGAGCGATCCTACGAGCAGAGCGCTACCAAAAATGAGCGATTGAAGATGACCTGCGCTTTGACCAATCATCACAAAGTATAAAAACCTGATAAATGGCGTCAACCCAAGTATTAAAAATAGGGTACCAATACTTATAAAAACACTGTGGGGCTTGAACATTACATAGCTGCGTAATATTGCCTGACCTGACTTGCCCATATGGTGCCAAATATTTTTAAATAACCGTGATTCACGTGTCTTATCGTTTGTTATGATTGGCACGCTTTCAATCCGTAGACGCTTGTTACCAGCTTGAATAATTGTTTCCATGCAATAACTAAATTGGGTGACTATGTTTAGCTTGAGGAGTGATTTTTTGGAATAGGCACGAAACCCACTGGCGGCATCCGGTAGCTTGGTACCAGCAGCTTTGTTAACTACCCAGCTGCCAAATCGTTGCATGAACTTTTTGAATTCAGAAAAGTGAGCGATTGTGGCAGTTTGGCGATCGCCGATAACAATATCAGCGGTACCATTAACAATCGGACGTACTAGATCCTTAATTTGGTTTTGTGGATATTGATTATCCCCATCGGTATTGACTACAATATCCGCTCCGTGTTTCAGTGCGTAGTCGACACCATCCCGAAATGACTGGGCGAGGCCCATGTTGCGTCGGTGCACTACAATATGTTTGACTCCAAGTTTTTTTGCGACCGCTACAGTGTCATCCGTCGAACCATCGTCGATAATCAGCCATTCAACCGTATCGACTCCCGGCAGAGTTTTTGGCATTGTTTTAAACACCAGTGGCAGTGTGGATGCTTCATTGTAGCAGGGGATTTGAATAAAAACTTTCATGTAGTATCTCAAGTATACCAGAGCTAGCGTCCAACGCCGATGTACTGTAGGCCAGCCGATTCGGCCGAGGCTTTTTCGATGATGTTGACAGCATCGAGAAGTACCGTGCCCTTCATTTGTTTTTTACATTCTATTAAGTCTAGTGACGTGAACTCAGGCCATTCCGTGGCGATAATAATCGCATCAACGCCTTGAACTGCCTGTAAGATATTGTTCGATAGTACAACGTCGCGCCGAAGGTCTTCTTTGGCTTCTTCATTTGCTTGAGGGTCATGAGCGATCGTTTGCACACCGGCATGAGAGAGTACGTTAGCAATAGCAACCCCTGGAGATTTTCGTACGTCGCTGGTACCGGATTTAAAGGCTAGTCCCAGTACAGCAACTTTTTTGTCGCCGAGCTCACCGATATTATTTTTCAACTTCTCTACCACGTAGCCGGGCATTGAACGGTTAAGTGCTTGCGCAGCTTGCATGACTTCAAGATCGATACCGTTTTCGAGCCCGCTTGAGATAAGCCCGCTGACGTCTTTGGGGAAGCAGCCACCACCATATCCCCGTCCGGCATTTAAAAATGCTCGACCGATTCGCTCATCGGCTCCTACTGCGTCCATTACTTCAACCACGTCGGCATCTACTTTGTCGGCGAGTTTGGCTATCGAATTGGCAAATGAAATCTTAAGTGCTAAAAATGCGTTGGCACTGACTTTGATAAGTTCGGCACTGTTCAGGCTGGTTGCAATATACTTGCCGTTACGGGGCACGCTTTGTACATCGGCAAGTGCTGCGATGGTATCACGAGCAGCTTCGAGGTCTCTGTAGGTATCCAATATGGTCGTAACTGCTTTTTTATCACTGCCGCCGACTACGACTCTATCGAAAAACAGCGTATCGTATAGGGCGGTGCCTTCGCGCAGGAACTCGGGGTTTGACACATACGGGAAGTGCTTGCCGAGTGACTCAAAAAGCTCAATGATGCGTTCGCCAGTTCGTACTGGGACGGTACTTTTTTGTACGTAGATAGCCCCTTCTTGCATGAGTGATGCAGCTTGCTCGGCGGCACTGAATACGTAGGTCAAGTTCGAGCTGCCATCAGGATTATCTGGAGTACCAACACACGAAAATACAATCGAGCTGTGCGGAACACTTTCCTCGTAAGAATCAGTAGCGATAAGATTGCCGCTATCGATTGCTTGCTTGATAACTGGGTCCAGCCCTTCTTCGAAAAAGAATGATTTTCCAGTTTTGATGACATCAAGTCGTTTTTTGTTTGGTTCAATCGCATACACTTTGTAGCCAGCATGAGCAAGTAAGGCTGCTGTAGTGAGCCCCACGTAGCCTGCACCAAGAACCGTGATTGTATTGTTCATTACAAGTATTCTCCGTATCCAGATTTTTTGAGCGGTTCAGCCAATGAAGCAACTTGATCTTGGCTGATAAAACCTTGTTCATGGGCTACTTTTTCTGGACTGCCAATAATTTGTCCTGTGCGATTTTGCAATACGCGCACGTAGTCGGTTGCATCTGACAGGCTATCGATCGTACCTGTATCAAGCCAGACATCTCCGTCGTCAAGTGTCGTTACCTTTAGCTTACCGCGACGTAAATACTCGTCATTAATACTCGTGATTTCTAGTTCACCTCGCTCACTTGGCTGCACATTTTTTGCAATTTCTACGACATCGTTGTCATAAAAATACAATCCGACAACGGCATAATTTGATTTTGGTTGTTTCGGCTTTTCTTCAACAGACACGGCTTTCATTACTTCGTCGAACTCAACTACACCGTATCGTTCAGGGTCGGAGACTCGGTAGGCAAATACAACACCGCCATCGGGATCCGTGCATTGCTTGAGTGATTCATCGAGCTCGGGTCCATGGAAGATATTGTCGCCTAGGACTAGCGCCACTGTATCATCACCGATAAATTCTTCACCGATAATGAACGCTTGCGCTAATCCGTCTGGGGATGGTTGAGCTTTGTAAGCCAACTGGAGACCCCATTGCGAACCATCGCCAAGTAGGCGCTCAAATTGTGATTGATCTTCGGGTGTCGTAATGATCAGAATGTCGGCTATACCGGCTTGCATGAGCGTGGTGAGCGGATAATAAATCATCGGTTTGTCGTAAATTGGCATCAGTTGCTTGCTAATACCTTTTGTTATGGGCCATAATCGGCTGCCGGATCCGCCCGCTAAAATTATTCCCTTCATACTCAACTCCTCTCAGTTAGCTGTTGCCAGTATAATTCAAATTCTTCCGGCCATAAAGGCGGGTTAAATCCAGTGCGTTTTATTTTATCGAGACTTAAGGTGCTTTGAAGTGGACGCGGAGCTATATCATTTTTTCCAGCGTAATATTCTTTTGTTGACACGCCAGTTACATCCGTTGATAAGCGACCAGATCGTTCAAAAACAAGTTTAGCCACATCAGCCCACGATACGCTTTCACCGTCATTTGTGACGTTGTATGTACCGAATTCTGGCGAGGTATCAAGGAGGTGTTCGATAGTATCAGCCAGCGTTTTTGTGAACGTCAATCGACCGATTTGATCATGTACGACACTAGGGGATATTTCTTTATCAGCCAGCTCTTTCATGATGCCGATAAAGTTTTTACCGTTGCCGATGACCCAGCTTGTACGTAAAATGTAGTGTTTTGGCACCACGGAAACTGCGATATCACCCGCGGCTTTGGTTTGTCCATAGACGCCGTGTGGTGCAAACGACTCATCTTCAAGATGAGGGCTGATGGTCCCATCGAAAACATAATCTGAAGAAATGTGGATTAAAGTGAGATCGTGGGCGACTGCAGTGGCGCAGAGCAAGCCCACGGCATAGGCATTGACAGCCCACGCTAGTTTCCGACCTGATTCAGACTCTGCACCATCAACATTTGTCATAGCAGCAACGTTAATAATCGCTGAATAATTCCCCCAGTTTATGGCCTCATAGGCATTGGGATCGGTCATGTCAAATTCATTGCGGTCAACTAACGTAGCGTCTGGGTACAATTCGCGAAGCTGACTACCGAGTTGTCCGTCTGCTCCAACGATAAAATATAAACTACTTTTCGTCATAACTAGCGTCCTTGCTTGCTTGGGCGGCGGAGTAGCTGTTCTGTATGTCAGCGATGCTTGGGTTTGATCGATCTTTTTCAGACAGTATCATTCCCTCGTTTTCTTTGATTGGCCAGTCAATCGCTAGATCTGGATCGAGCGGATTGCAGGCGATACCGGGCATATTCGGTTGCCATTCGTTTTCAAAGTAGTACAAGTACGTTGATGGCTCGGTACTGATACTTTGAAATGAGTTGCCGAGTCCTTTACTTACAAAAAGTCCCTGACCTTTATTGAGCGTAAATGACTCGTGTTCTCCAAAAGTAAGTGAATCTTGCCGTAGGTCGACAATAGCCGCAAACACCGTCCCGTTTGCTACGGCGACATACTTATGAGCGTATTCGGCATGTATGCCTCGTACTGCACCTCTTACAGAAAACGGTGCGTTTACTTGTGGTCGCTCGCCAAGAGTCGGCAGTCCAAGTGCTTCAAATTCAGAGTGGCGGTAGAACTCGATAACAGAACCACGTTCATCGGGAATAACCTTCAAATCGAGTTTCCAGAGCCCTTCGATCGAAGTTTTTGTCGCTTGGGTTGGCTGTATCATTGTGTATTCTCCTGATATTTTTGCTCGGTGGCTTCCTTCTGCGGTTTCCACCAATTTTGGTTATTTGTATACCAATTGATCGTATCGTTGAGTCCTGACTCAAAATCGGTAAATTGTGGTGTCCACCCTAGTTCATCTCGAAGCTTACTTGAATCTATAGCATAACGCAGGTCATGACCTGGTCGATCGGTGACGTGTTCGTAGTCGCTTGCATCTTTACCCATTTTTTGGAGGATAAGTTCAACAACTTGTTTATTATTTTTTTCACCATCGGCACCAATCAGGTATGTTTCGCCGTTCGTGCCTTTTTCCAAAATAGCCAATACACCGGAGCTATGATCTTCTGTGTGAATCCAGTCACGCACGTTTTCGCCTGCTCCGTATAATTTTGGTCTGCGGCCTTCTAATATTTCGGTAATTTGCCGTGGGATGAACTTTTCTACATGTTGGTATGGCCCGTAGTTGTTTGAGCAGTTTGAAATCGTGGCGACTACACCAAAACTGCGTACCCAGGCGCGCACTAAGAGGTCAGAGCCTGCTTTGGTACTCGAGTAAGGGCTTGAAGGATTGTACGGGGTATCTGCCGTAAATTTTTTTGGATCATCAAGTTCTAGATCGCCGTATACTTCGTCGGTAGAAACATGGTGGAGTCGCTTGCCGTGTTTGCGAACCGCCTCAAGTATGGTGTAGGTACCGATAATATTGGTATCAAGGAATGGGCGAGGGTTTTGTAGGGAGTTGTCGTTATGGCTTTCGGCAGCATAATGCACTACGGCGTCATGAGAGACTACTAGCGTATCAACAACATCTTCGTCGCAAATATCTCCTTGTACAAACGTAAACCTATCGTCAGGAAGGTTTTTAAGATTTTCGATATTACCGGCATAGGTGAGTTTGTCGAGTACTGTTACCTGCCAATCGGGTCGCTCGCGGAGTACATAGTGCACGAAATTCGACCCGATGAATCCCGCTCCTCCAGTAACAATAATCTTCATATCTATCCATTATACGGTATATCTGTTTTAGTAATCGAATTTCTTCTGTAATGCTCAAATATCATTATCAAGGAGCGAAGGGAGATTGATTTGGCTCACCTCGTGGTGAACTTGTATAGGTGATGCGCTATATGTTGTAGTGGCTGGGCGCATCTTCTACAATAGTGTAATTCCATAATCATAGTATAATAGATGAAATAGCAAATAACGAAAGACAGACATGAAACGAGTTATTATCAGCGGATATTTCAACCCCCTTCATGGCGGGCATTTAGATATGATTGAAACAGCAGCCAGAATGGGTGAATACCTGATCGTGATTGTTAATAATGACGTACAAGCTGTTTTGAAAAAAGGTAAAGTAATCTTGGATGAAAATAATCGCATGAGACTTATGCGCTCACTTCGGGCTATCGATGAAGCAATTCTTTCTGTAGACAGAGATTTAACACAAGTTGAAACTCTTAAAATGGTTGCCGAAAAATATCATGACGATGAGCTATTGTTCGCAAACGGAGGGGATCGAGATAGCAAAAAAGCTATCCCTGAATCAGATGTCTGCCAAGAGTATAATATAGAGATGCGTTTTGACGCTGGAGTTGGAAAACCAGATTCCTCGACAAGAATTAACCAGGCATTGGGCCATGAAAGTTAGGACGTAATAACTATGTGCGGAATCGTTGGCTATGTAGGAAAGAAAAATGCCCAAGATGTACTTTTGGGTGGTCTACGGCGACTCGAGTATCGAGGGTATGATTCGGCCGGGATTGTCACGCTGAGTGGTGACAGAGCTACGTTACTGCGAGCTGCCGGAAAAGTAGCTGAGCTCGGCAAGCTAGTTGAACGGCAAAACCTTGGAGATACCACCGGGATCGGGCACACTCGCTGGGCCACGCACGGCGTACCGAGCGAAGCAAACGCACACCCGCACCAATCCGGCGACGTGTACGTGGTGCACAACGGCATCATCGAAAACTATAAAGATCTCAAAAAGTCACTGAAGAATCACGAATTTAAAAGTGAGACAGATACCGAGGTGTTGACGGCGCTAATTGACGAACTGTACCAGCGCGATGATGTAAAGCTGGAAGATGCCGTGACTCAAGCGCTGAAGGTTGTTGACGGCGCCTATGGTATCGCGGTAGTTTCAGTTCGCGAACCTAACAAAATTGTCGTCGCTCGCATGGGCAGCCCGCTGCTCATTGGCGTAGGTGAAGAAGAGACACTGATTGCTAGCGACGCATCAGCTATCGTGAACCATACCGATAAAGTCGTGTATTTGAACGACGGCGAACTGGCTATCTGTACGCCTGGAAATGTTGAATTGATGGATCTTGCCTCTCAGCCAATTTCGGCAAAAGTGGAAACGATTGAAATGGACTTACAAACCATTCAAAAAGATGGTTACGATCATTTCCTTATTAAAGAAATTATGGAACAGTCGGAGAGTGTGAAGGGCGTGCTAAGTGGCCGCGTGCTGAAAGATCAAAACTTGATACGGCTTGGTGGCCTCAATATGACTGATGCGCAGCTGCGAAGCGTTGAACATGTATTTATCGTTGCCTGTGGCACGGCGTCGTACGCTGGGCAGCTGGCGAGCTACTACTTCGAAGAATTGATGGACGACGTGATGGTGCACAACGTCATCGCGTCTGAAATGCGCTACCGACAGTTTAATGTCCCTAAAAATTCGATTGCGATATTTGTGTCACAATCTGGCGAAACGGCAGATACGCTAGCCTGCTTAAAAGAAATGAAGCGTCGAGGGGTGCGCTGTCTCGGCGCTATCAATACGGTTGGTTCGACCATCGCTCGTGAAGTTGATGGCGGTGTGTATCTGCATGCTGGGACAGAAATTTCTGTGGCGAGTACAAAAGCATTTACCTCGCAAGTATCGGCGCTGTTACTGATCGCGCTCGTCATGGCCCAGACCAAAGGCCTTTCACAAGAACTGCTTGCTGAGTATGCCGATGATTTTGATAAGCTTCCGGGTGAGATTAAAAAAGTGCTCGACGAAAAGAACGAAGAGGTCAAAGTACTCGCCGGTAACTATAAACACTATAACCACGCGATGTACATGGGGCGTGGCGCACTATTCCCACTAGCACTTGAAGGCGCGCTGAAGCTTAAAGAAACCAGCTATATCCATGCAGAAGGACAAGCGGCTGGGGAACTGAAGCATGGGTCGATAGCGCTCATCGATGACACATTTTTTGAAATGGCGTTCGTCGACAACGACTGGTTATTCGAAAAAAGTATTACAAATATTGTTGAAGTTCAGTCGCGCGGTGGCCATGTGATTGTTGTCACGAATAGCAAAAAAGATATTGATGCTGAAGAACTGATTGTCGTAGATACGAAACTCAAACATCTCACGCCATTAGTGTATAACCTAATTTCGCAACTATTTGCCTACTATGTGGCGGTTGAGCGCGGCAATGATGTCGATCAGCCACGAAACTTGGCAAAGAGCGTCACCGTAGAATAGTTTTAGCGCTTAGCGGTTGTAATAGTCCGAGGCGTCGGTCACAATGTCTCGGAGTAATGGGATTGTTGGTTCCCACCCAAGTTCGCGCTTTGCGCGCTCGCTCGATGCCACGAGTATTGCGGGGTCACCGATGCGCCTAGCTTCTTCATGAACGGTAAACTCACGACCAGTTATATCTTTGACGGTTTCGAGTAGTTCTTTGTTTGAAAATCCATTGCCATTGCCAAGATTATAAATCGAGTGAACCGATGGGGTGAGTCGCGCAAGTGATAGCTCGATGGCATTCGCCAGGTCGAGCACGTGGATATAGTCACGTACACAGGTGCCATCTGCTGTATCATAATCTGTTCCGTAGAGTGACAGCTCACGTTTTCCGGCTGCAGCATCGAGGGCTAGTGGAATCAAGTGACTTTCCTCTGGATGACGTTCACCGGCATCTTTATACGCACCAGCCACATTAAAGAACCGAAGGCTTGTGGCTGCGAGCTGGTATGCCTGAGCATAGCTGCTGATGGCCATGTCCATCGCGAGCTTTGACATGCCATAGGGATTTGTCGGAGTTTTCGGTGCATCTTCTACGATTGGTAGCTCGACCGGGTTCCCGTATACGGCAGCCGTAGAGGCGAACACGAGCTTGCTGATACCAATCGTTCTCATGCCTTCGAGCATCTGCAAGGTTTGTGTAAAGTTGTTGTCCCAATAGAGCTGAGGGTTTTCGACAGATTCACCGGCACGTATCGAGCCAGCAAGGTGGACGACCGCATCGATGCTGTCATCTGGCGACAGAACATGCTCGATGTTACTGGCAGTATCTTCTATCAGTCGTATACCTTCGGGAACTGCATCTTTGTGACCAGTCGACAGGTCATCGATAACGATAACATTATGCCCAGTTTCAGTTAGTTTCCGAGTGACAACACTCCCAATGTAGCCGGCACCACCAGTTACGACAATATTCATCGAGTATCCTCCATTGTTGTGTGAACTATTCGTTGTATTTTCGATTTGAACAATACGCTATCAAACCGTTTAGCCGATCGTTGTAGTGTAGCGGGCATAAACCTACGTGCTTCAAGTTTCTTGACGGTGGCTACGACACTCGAAACTGTCTGGGAGTCGAAGAGCACGCCGTTTTGACCATCTTGTATGATATCGAGTGCACCACCTTTGCCATAGGCGATGACTGGGCTACCGGCCGCGAGTGCTTCGATGGCTACGATGCCAAAATCGTCTTCGGACGGAAAGAAGAAACCCTTCGACATATTAAACGCGTCGGTGACTGCGGCGTTTGATGCGTCACCGTTTCTATCGGTAAAAAATTCTACCGTCGGGCCTGCCATCGCTACCAGTTTTTGATGCTCGCTACCGTCGCCGAACACTTTGAGTGGTAATTTTAGTTTCGTCGCAGCTCCGACCGCTAGGTCGATGCGCTTGTAGGGCACTTGTCGGCCAACAGCGACATAAAAATCACCGCGCATACGGGCAGGGTTGAATCGTTTGGTGTCGACAGGCGGATGGACGACCGTGCTGGGACGACCGTAGTACTGCTTGATCCGCTTTTGCACTGCAGTAGAATTAGCGATAAAGACGTCGACCTGTTGTGCCGCCTCATAGTCTTTTTTCTTTAGTCCCGGGACGAGTAGGGGCATCGATAGCCGCACGAGCCAGTTCAACCATCCAAAGCCAGGGTCTTGCTTGTATTCTTTGTAGTGGCTCCAGTAGTAGCGAATCGGTGTGTGGCAGTAACAGATATGGATTTGGCCCTGACGCGTTTTTTGTACTTGTTTGCTTTCAGCTGACGAACTGGAAAAGATGATGTCGAATTCTGATAAATCGAGTTTTCGGAAGGCTCGAACTCGCAGCATGGGAAACAGTTTGTGCAACTTCTGTAGCGGTTTTGGTAACTTTTGGAGGTACGTCGTGCGTACGTCGAGATTCGCAAATGCCGGCATCGATTCAGGGGTGTACGTGCTGGTATAGATCGGTGCGTGTGGAAAGGCTTTCGCGAGTTCGAGCACGACGTTTTCGGCACCACCCATGTTGGTCAGCCAGTCGTGCACGATAGCGATTTTTGGGGACGAACGCTTCATTGTTATCGCACGCCGGTTCGTTTTATGACCACTAGAATTGTTTTGAATAGTATTTTTATGTCCAGCCAAAAGCTCCAATTTTGTACATAATAGAGTTCAAGCTGCACTCGTTGGCTGGTCGTAAGATCACTGCGACCCGATACTTGCCAGAGTCCTGTCACACCGCTTTTAACACTCAGCAGTAGTGCGCCGCTGTTTTTGGTAAACTTGGCATCGAGTTCGCTCGCGGGAATCGGGCGCGGGCCGACTAAACTCAAATCGCCTTTTAGGACATTAAAAAGTTGGGGCAGTTCGTCCAGCGATGTATCTCTTAAGAATTTGCCAAAGCGGGTGATTCTTGGGTCGTTCTCTACTTTAAAGTTCTTGCGGTGCTCTTTGACTAAATCGTCTCGGCCCATTTGTTCAAATATTGTTTCGGCATCTTGACCACAATACTTCCATGTCATGGACCTAAACTTATAGATGGTGAATGGCTGAGAATACTGCGTTAGTCGTTCGTGCTTGAACAGGAGTGGTCCTTTGTTGAATAGAAGTTGAAGCAATGAAATAAGCAAGAACACGGGTGAGAGTAGAATCAGTAAGACTATCGATGCGAATATGTCGAAAATCCGTTTGGCAACTGCACCCCAGCCGATGAGGGCTGTTTGACTGACGGTGATGATGGGGTAACCTAAAAATACATCGACAGTATTTTTTCCTGCGTAGAATTCCGGTTCACCCGGTATAAAGCTGTAGTTGATATGCCGCACCTGCGCAGTACTGAGGATTTGTTGGTTTCTATCCCCATCGTCGTATAGGTCAGTTTGAATGATGGTCGTGATATCAAGGCTTTCAACTTCTGAAAGAGCATCTTCGAGCTTGGTATACACCCGCACATTTTTAATCGACGGCATATACCGCCGAGGTCCGGCAACCGCCACAATGTGGTAGCCACTTTTTGCCGTATTCGACAGTCGCTCGGCGATGTCTTTGGTTGCGCTACTGTTACCAATAATCAGCACGCGGCTGATACCTTTTCCGCGTCTATACAGGTAGCTACGTAAGAATCGAATGATTTCTCGAGCAAACACAATCAAGAAAAATGAGCCGACAAGCACATAGACGGTGACGAGCCTAGCTGGGAACACTGGCTGGTTTGTAATGTATTCAAACCCTATTACTAGTAAAATACCGATAAATGACCCAACAAATATCTTTCCCCATTCCGCAAGACGGCGATTGTAGGTGACTGAGTTGTATAACCCAAGTGTGGCGAGTACCAACATCCAAATAGGGATAATAGCGAGCGCGGCGAGAAGATAAGTGCCATCGTCTCTTGTTGTTAGAAGGTTTCGTTCGTCGAAGGCAACGCGGATAACATAGGCAAGCCCAAATGCCGTAAGCAATGCGAAAAAATCTGATACGAGCAGAATGATGCTATAAATTTTGGTATTTTTTGAAAGCATTTCTAGAGGCTAGTATAACAGTCGGGTGAAAGAATAGAAATAAGGCTAGTACGTGTATAGTATGAGTATGGAAAAGAATGCCCGAGCTACAAAAAAGCAGCAATTATTGCTTGAGTTTGTTGCGGGGTTTATTCGTGAGCATGGCTACGGTCCGAGTTATCGTGAAATTATGAATGCAATTGGCTATAAATCGGTGTCTACCGTGGCGATTCATATAAATGGGCTGATTGCGAAGGGATTTTTGGCTCGTACAGATAACTCACCGCGTTCGCTTGAGGTATTGACTATGCACGAAACGAGCTCGAAACCGCGCGATACACAGCTGCCCAAAACCATAGTTCAACTCGTAGCCGAGACATTACCGACGCTTGAAGATGTCCACGACAAACAAACGCTCATTCGTGCGCTCGAGTTGCTCGGAGAAACCGAAGCCGCTCAGGAACAAAGAAAGAACTATGATGTCTAGTGCTGCATTTGCACGGACAACTCGCTGGCTGAGTTCGCATAAAAAACAACTTGGTATCGCCGCTGGTATTGTTGCTGGTGTTGTGGTGTGTATCCAGCTTATTTATCCGACCGACAGTCTGTTGCCATTTGCGACGATCGACACGGTCAAAGTGGGTGGTGCGAAAAAATCTGAGGCGACGCAGCAACTCGATGCACGCGTCAACGCTACCAAGATTCCTATTTTCGTTTCTCAAAATGATGAAGCGTATGCTGTGGTTCCTCCTAGCGAGATCGGGCTCAAGATTAGTTATGAAAAAAGTATCAAAGACACGGGGTATCCGCTATGGGCACGGGTTATACCAACGTCGTTAGTATGGTTTCCCGCTGTTCAATCCAACGATGGGCCCGTATATAGTAGAGACAGCAAGCAACGTGATCAGTTCGTCGACGAAACATTGGGTGGATGTAAGGTAGAACCAAAAAACGCCACGATCGAGTTTGCAGACGATGCGCTCCGCGTCGTTAGCGCAAAAGACGGCGGCACCTGTGACGTCGATGCTGTCACGGCTGCACTCAACACCGTCTCGCCGACGATTTCTCAACCGGCCGAGGCTCGGCTTGATGTACAAATAACCAAACCGGCAGTAGCTGATGCTGCAGCCGAAACGCTCAAGCAATCTATCGAGCAGCGTGCTGGTGAAGGCGTGGCAGTCAAGACGGGAGATGACACGACGACAATTTCAGCTAAAGATGTGTACTCGTGGCTTGATTTTTCAGTCAAAAAATCCACATTGTTGTACGAGCTAAACGAGAAAAAATCGACTGCGTATTTTCAACAATCGATTGCGAAAAAAGTAGCTGTTCCGGCTGGTGTGACTGTCATAACGACTCGCGACTTTACCGAACTATCGCGCATAAATGGCACGCCAGGGAAAGCGCTCGATGCTGATCAGACTCGTCGATCAGTCGAAGCGGTACTTGGTGGTAAAAAAGAAATTGCCACGGCAGCTACTCGCTCGTTAGAACCTAAAATCGACTATGCTCGCAGCTATACAAAAACCAGCACTGGCATCGCTGCGCTTGTTGCTCAATATGGTGAGGATCATTCGGGTACATACGGTGTGTCATTTCAAGAGCTCGGCGGTCTTGGCCGAAGTGCCAGCTATAACGGCGACCAGACCTTCATTACGGCCAGTACCTACAAGTTATTTGTTGCCTATGGCGCGTTAAAAAAAGTTGAAGCTAAGGAATGGAAATGGAGTGATGAGGTGCTGGAGGGTCGCAATCTGTCGGCCTGTTTTGACGACATGATTGTTATATCTGACAATGAATGTGCTCAGACATTATACAAAAAAATTGGCTACCAAAAGGTGATCGATGACGTTCGAGCGCTCGGGCTATCGAGTACATCGTTAACGCCAAACACTCAGCAGACCAGTGCCAACGATTTAATGATATTTTTAACAAAGCTGCAGAACAGTTCTCTCGGGTTAAGTGAAACCAGTCGTTCCGGGCTACTCGAAGCGATGAAACGTAATGTATACCGCCTCGGCATTCCGACTGGTGCTACGGGGCAAGTCGCCGATAAAGTCGGATTTCTAGACGACCTGCTACACGATGCCGCAGTTGTCTATTCGCCAAAAGGTCCTTATGTGCTAGTCATCATGAGTGATGGTAGCTCATGGGCGAATCTTGCTGATCTGACAAAGAAAATAGAATCACTACGGTAGTTTACAGGGGCCACTAAATAGGCTAAAATACTAATTGATTCTCTTCCGAACGTTCGCGTTTATAGGAAAAGAGCAGCCAGTCCCGAATGATTTATTCATTCGCACTGCGCGATGAGAAAAACCATCGGTTTGTCTCATCGTAAAATATTCCGGCGTAGCGCAGCGGTAGCGCAGTTGACTGTTAATCAATTGGTCGCTGGTTCGAATCCAGCCGCCGGAGCCAGACCAAGCAGAGAAAAGCGCAGACCTAGTTCCTAGACCTGCAATAACTTCTCTCTTTAGTCAGTCAAGAACGAGTTGTGCTGAAAACAAAGTACAAATGTTGGAACCGCCAGAAATGACGGTTCTTTCATTTTACCCCTCTAATAAAGTTCTAACCCAGCCCCTCCTGTCCTGAGGGAGCAAGCAACCAAAAAGCTGACCTGTTCCCTAGACCTGTCACTATCTTAAAACTTCACCTACAACTTTAGAAAATATTAGCAAATGCTAAAAGTCTTCAAACCTGATATCATATATACATGTCTGCGCATATACGCAAAGAACCGTCTCAAGAACACATAAATATTGCAACCGATATATTCAAGTTGGTCAGTGACCCGACTCGATTAAAAATACTTTGGGCTCTGCTGCACGGTGAGCACTCGGTAGGCGAGCTAGCGGAAGACGTTGGCGTGCAACCAGCCGTTGTTTCGCAGCACCTGGCAAAGCTACGGGTATCCCACATGGTGAGTGTTCGACGCGAGGGCACGAAAATGTTTTACCGAGCAGAGAACGAACATGTGCTAAATCTTATTGAACAGGCATTTACCCAGGCAAACCACATTAGGAGCGGCGAACATGAATAAACAAAGAAGGAGACAGTAATGAGCCACGGTTATAAATTTGATAAGTTAAGAGGCATAAACAAAAAGAAGGTAGCTATTGCTTTACTGCTCGTCGGAACCATATTGCTTGTGATACTTGTGATTGTAGGAGTTATCATCGTAGCTATTATTAATGCATTGCTCGGACAAGCCGATAGCGGTATCGGGCAAAGTATCGGAAATATCATCTCATCGCTGTGGAACTATGCTCTCGATATTATCAACACACTATGGAAACAGGTCATAGCCAATCCGCTACAGTTCCTAACAGGCGGAAATAGTTAGATGAGTGCTGAACATCAAGAGTCCAAGCAAGGACGCTTGAATAAAGTTTTAACCGCGGTGGCTGCTGTCGGTTTTATTGGAGGCTTGGCTTTCAGTCTACTCAAACTACCCGGAGCCGATGCACTATATATCGTCTCTTTGGCAGCAGGTGGAATGCCAGTTGCAATCTCAGCAATTCGGAAAGTCTTAAAGCGGAAGATATCCATTAGCCTGCTGGTAACCATCGCTGCTCTTGGGGCGTTATACCTCGGTCAATTTGCCGAAGCTGCCGCCGTCATGTTCTTTTTCGCGCTGGCTGAAGCCTTTGAGGAGTTCGGCGAAGCTCGGTCGCAAAAGGCGGTCGCCGCTTTAATTGAAAAGTCTCCAAAGATCGCCAGGATGCAAGACGGTCGTGAGGTTCCAGTTGAAGAAGTCAAAGAGGGTGAAATATTCAAAGTCAGACCTGGCGATATGGTACCACTTGACGGCACAGTCGTAGATGGGGAGTCGTCAATCGACGAAGCGACTATCACTGGCGAAAGTGTACCCAAAGAAAAATACAAAGGCGAGGCAGTTTACGCAGGTACGTTAAACCAAAGCGGCTATTTGGAAGTCAAAGTTACTAAAATAGCCGCCGACAGTACGTTGCAGAAAATCGTTACATTAATCGAACAGGCGCAGAAGTCACGCCCGGAAATGCAGGAATTCTTAGATAAGTTTGCTAGTTACTATATTCCTATTGCCATAGGCTTGGCAGTGTTAGTTGCCGTTATACCGCCCGTATTTTTCGGCGAACCATTTAGTGATTGGTTCACCAGAGCACTCATTTTATTGGTATTAGCGTGCCCAGACGCACTGGTCGTCTCGGCACCAGTTGCGGTGGCGGCAGCTATCGGTGGCGCTTCAAAGCGGGGTGTACTCATTAAAGGCGGCCGCTTCCTGGAAGTTTTAAGTAAGACTAGGGCGATTGCATTCGATAAAACAAAGACACTAACCGTCGGAACGCCATTGGTCGCGGAGGTGGTACTTCTACACGGCGCCACAGAAGAAGATGTTATAGGTGATGCCGCCGGTATTGAAAAGTTCTCGTCGCATCCATTAGCCAAGGCTATTGAGGACTATGCAAAACAGAAGGACATCAAGCCGCACAAGATGGATAAATTCAAGAATGTCGCTGGGCGGGGCGGTAATGCTAACTGTCTTGTCTGCGGAGGTGAAGATCATGCAATCGGTAATTTACAACATATTGGCGCCAGCGCCGATACCTGTGAACATGTGCTACCTGAAGTTGAGCGTCTTGAAGCAATGGGCATGACCGCCGTATTAGTCAGCGAAGGCAAAAAAGTGATTGGTATTATTGGTATCACCGATGAGCTGCGTAGCGATTCCAAGGGTGTTATTGATGCCCTTAAAAAGTTGAAAGTCACACCTGTGATGTTAACCGGCGATAATCAGCGGGCTGCAAATTATATTGCCGAAAATGTTGGTATTAGCGAAGCCTATGGGGCACTGTTACCAGAACAAAAATCTGAGCTGATTATAAAACTACAATCCCGTTATGGTCGGGTCGCCATGGTCGGTGATGGTGTGAACGACGCCCCATCACTTGCCCGAGCCGATGTAGGTATCGCCATGGGCGGTGGTGGATCAGATGTGGCCATTGAAACAGCGGACGTGACACTAATGAATGACGCTATCGGCACCATCCCGTACCTTCTAGGGGTTGGTCAGCGGACATTCAGGGTTGTGCGCCAAAATGTTTATGGGTCGCTAATCGTAAAAGGGATTATCCTGGTCCTCGGGATCGGTGGCGTCATTGGCTTGAGTGTGGCCGTAGCGGCAGACGCCATCATGGCTATTCTGGTAGTCTTAAACGGCTTGCGCCTCTTCAATGCTGGCGTTAGCGAAGTAGCTATAATAAATAAGGGAGAAAATATATGCAATGTCCAATAGATAAAACAGACTTAGTTATGACAGACCGCCAAGGTGTAGAGATAGATTACTGCCCGATATGCCGAGGTGTGTGGCTGGATCGTGGCGAACTAGACAAGATCATCGAGCGAGGTGCGCCTCAGGCACCAGCAACGCCAACCCCGCAGCCGTACCAGGAACCTAATTATCCGCCACAACAATATGACAAGCATGGCAAACATGACGGCTACAACCAAGGTTATCCGCGTAAAAAGCGCAAAGAATCATTTTTAGGTGATCTGTTCGATTTCTAGTAGGTAAGCCATAATCAGTTTCTAAACTGCGTGTTTGTAAGCTAAAGTGAAGCGAGCCTAAAAATCAGGTGGTATAGGCGCTTGGTTCGAGCCCAGTCTCCGGAGCCACGTTAAACCCCCACCTTGCGTGGGGCTTTTGCGTGGCTACCTACGCATGGCATGAGAACCAGATCGTTTGTAATCTCGGCAAAGTGCAGCGCAGTCCAAAATGACCACAGGTCTTTTCTGGCAACTAAACGGAGGATGGCCCGCCTAGGGCTAGATATTCAGCCGCCTGAGCCAGATAGCTATGTAAAAAGACCCTACTTTAGGTTACTTTTGTCCAATACGTGTTTAAATAGATGAAAATAACTTTATACATCAAAAAGAGACACTTTATGAACAAACAGTCGAGATCAGCACATGTTATAGTCGCGCTAATACTTGCAATAGGACTTGCCGGAGCACTCAGTTATCTTTATTGGCAAAACTACACATCAAGTTCGCAAGAAGGCGCTGTTGAGAGTAAAGCTACTGACGAACGAGGCCTCAAAACCAATCAATCTATCAACGGAGTGAATAAACACGAAGAGTCCGAGAGTATCCCAGAAGCAGTGCCCGGGAATTGGAAAAAATACGAAAACAAAGGAGTTGCGTTCAGCTATCCAAGTGAATGGATAGTAAGAGAGGTATCCTATTCATCTGATATTCCAGATGACAATGTCGATGCTAGTGAATTTATTAATGACACTGGTTATTACGGTAGTTTTTTTAAACACAATAACTCGGTAGGATACGAAAATTTACTAGAAGCAATAAAAAATGATAAAAGATCCGACAGTGTAGTTGAAGAGCAAAATGGTCAAGTTAAGATTATAAACTATACTTCCTATGGCACAACCGATAAGTCTAAAAAATATTCCAATTGGGCAAGCACCATTTTCATCGGTAATAATACCTATACACTGAATCTAGCACCGTTGCTAATTGACTCTGATATACGAGATACGATTCTGCAATCTTTAAGAAAAAGCTAATTTAATTTCTCTGTTGCAACTTTATTCATCAAAGCAGGGTGCTCGATTGTGTCAGTGGAATAAAGTCTTATTTAGTCCGTGACCGGTGCTCGGAGCCAAGCATAAGCATTTTGTGACTACAGAGTGTTTTTGCTTTTTGAAGATTTGCTATGATTGAAGTATGGTAAGAATTGACGACCTTGAAAATACAGTGCGCGAACTGTATACTTCTAAAAATCCGAATCGTGCCGACTGGGCGGATTGGCTTTATCGTGAGCATGTGTTCACGGTAGTGGATTACGCTGGTGTGTTGGCCCAACGATTTAATGCAAATGTAGAGTATGCCAGAGCGGGTGCCATGCTACATGATATTGCAGATGCAATGATGAGTAGATTTGCAGAAGGGCACGAGGAAGAAAGTTTATCAATTGCCCGACGACTTCTAGAAGAGTGTGGCTATACGACTGAAGAAATTGCCTTGATCGTTGACGATGCGATTAAATATCATAGCTGTCATGACGGAAATGTTCCAAATAGTCTTGAAGGCAAAGTACTTGCCGCGGCAGATTCACTCGCTCATTTAAAGACAAATTTTTATGAGCTAGCATCAAGCGCACTCAAAGACGAGATGAGCCCAGAACAACTAAAAGACTGGGTGCTCAAAAAACTAAATAGAGATTTTAATAACAAAATTCTTTTTGACGAAATCAAGCGTGAAGTTCAGCCCGATTACGAACGCCTGAAGTATCACTACTCGCATTAGCGTTGCAAGGTGCACCAATAAGGCGAGCCAAGCATTGACATATTTACAGTAAATGATAAAGTATATTCATGAAAATAGCATCATGGAACCTAGCGCGCGGATTAAGCAACGCTGACAAGGCTAGACATATTAACGAAGGCCTCGATCGAATCGATGCTGACATCGTATTCTTACCAGAAGCGTTTGATAAAACTGGGCAGCCAGTTGACCCTAATTTTGCAGAGAATCTTGGATATACTACTCTATCCGTAGGATATGAAGACGAAGAACCACATCCCAGCGACGAGCAGTACATAGTTGCATTGAGCCGAGTTGCTGTGCTGTTAGATAATACAAGACTTGCTACACGGAATGCGCTTAGTGCTAATTTCGAACTTGAGGGCGAAGACATCTCCGTTACTGGTGTCCATCTTGACGATAGGCGGGAAGATATTAGAACAGGGATGGTTGATGCATTTCTTACGGGTCGGAATCCGGGCGTTGCACATGCGCTGATTGGTGATCTGAACGCAATGCATGGCGACGACTTACGAGCAAAGGTATTATCAAGTGCAATTGCGCGATCTCGTGCTGAGTCATTAAAAAATAAGCGTGCAAGAAGTCTCATGAGACGCTTAACGGATATGGCATCTGGTGATGTTATGGACTTGCTGGAACAGACTGGCATGAAAGATGCTGATTCACGTCATCGACCAACTATGCTTATGGGCGGTCTGGCTGTTGTTCAACTTGACCACTTTATGCACGACGAACGATTGCGAGTAACTTCTTTTCAAGCCAAAAGACTCAAAGGATCTGACCACAAAGCAATATCTGGATACCTAGAGTTGGCTTAATGGGTGTGTAATGGCTCATCAGCTAGGACCCCCAAATAGACATACATAGAATGAGGTGTTAACGCCTCGTTTTGGTATACTCAGATAATGATTAGGCACACAGTTATCTTTAGATTTTACGAATCGACAACTCGTGCGCAGATACATGAAGTCATCAAAGGCTTAAATGAAATGGGTGAATGGTTGCAGGAAAACTTTGGCGTAACTGACTGGACAGTCGCAGAGCATATTCCAGAAACATTGAGAGATGGCAAAGCCCATTTGCTACAAGATGGTATTTTTCCGAACTTAGAAGCAATGGCCAAGCACTCTCATTCAGAAGTTCATAAACGAGTGGTTGAGTTAACGTCAAAAGTTTGTGATTGGATGACTGTCGATACCGAAATCGTCTAGTAACAGGAGCTTCACACGCAGTCAAAAGTCACTCGTACCCTATGCTGCAATAGGGACAAGTTATAGGGATATAAACAGATGGGTGCGAGCGTGAAGCAAAATCGTTTTATGGAGTTAGAGGGGCTACGAGTTATTGCGGCGATTGTCGTTGTTTTATATCATGCCGCATTAATCTTTTACCCAGGATATTTCTATGGCGTTGGCACTCCGTGGGCGCCTGTGCAGAACATGTTTCTCGAGGATAACCTTTACCAGAATCCGCTCAGCGGACTACTGTCGGGCACATTTGCGGTAGGTATATTTTTTGTACTAAGCGGTTTTGTGTTAAGTATCGGATTTTTTCAGAAAAAAGATATCAATATAATAAAAAAATTGGCTGCTAAGCGGTACTTTCGACTGATGCTGCCAGCCCTCGCATCTGTTCTGATTGCCTGGTTCATAATAGCCACGGGCCTAGCAGACACGATGGCACAGACTGTTGCAATTACGCAGTCGGGCTGGCTAGGGCGACTGTGGACATTTCCACCAGACTTTATCTCTGCTATTCACCAGGGCCTCATCGGTGTGTTTGTGAATGGTCAGGTTAATTATAATCCCGTGCTATGGACTATACGACATGAATTTATTGGATCATTTATCATTTTTGGTTCTTTATTGCTATTCGCATCATCTCGGCATCGATGGGTAGTCTATGCGATTCTGTTGTTTGCTTTTTCTACGTCTTGGTTACTTGGGTTTATCACGGGTATGATCCTTGCGGATATATATGTCAATAGACAAGACGTCTACCGTAAACTTAATAGTAAATATACCTATCTTGCTATAGCGGCCGGCGTAGTCCTAGCCGGATATCCTGCAGGCGTCGTAACGAGCTTTATATATAAGTCACTTCAAGTTGACTGGCTTCAAGGTACTACGCAATATCAATCCTTCTACACTGCAGTAGGCGCTACTATACTAGTAGCCGGAATACTCTCTCTTCCAAGGCTGAAATCTTTTTTTGCACATCCAAAGATCAGTGGTTTCAGTAAATACACCTATTCACTGTACTTAATACATATGCCAGTTTTATTCACTGTCTGTACCGGTTCTTTTGTGTTGTTTATAACAAAATTTGGTTTTCATACTTCATCGGTTCTAGCGATAGCTACAATGCTTGTGGCGTTAATCGGAGCAACGTATCTTTTCGAAAAATACATCGACGCACCATCGATCAAATTTTCGAGTTATTGCACTGATATCTACCTAGGAAAACGTGATCTGAAGCTTAATCTAATATCAACGTGGATTTGGTTTAAGAACGTTAAATCTATGCTCATGCCACAACGTGAGGTAGAAGTTTCTGATATTTTCCCCGAGGCGGAATAGGTTAAGACTGACGCCACGGAGCAAGTGAAAAGAATGATTCAAAAGCCGATTGTCATAGATGTTCGGAGAATTTGCTAACTGCAGAAAAGCTGCGAAGTACGTCTAGGAGGGTTTACCAGATGAGGTACATATCCTCTGTCTTTGACTATCAAAGAAGCCATTAGAGTTGCATGTACATACCAAGCATAGTATTATTTGAATATGCGTTCAAGTAATCAACATATAATGTCCGAGCTAAAAGACAACAAAGCCATTGAGCTCTGCGCCCGTCAGTGTGGCGTATTGGGTGATGAAACTAAGCTAAAGATTTGCTACATATTACGGCATTATCCGGAAGTGAATGTGACAACGATTGCTGAGCTTGCGGGCACATCAATCTCTAATGCGTCGCACAGTCTGAATAAGTTGCGGTCTGCGCAACTCGTTTCATCGCGTAAAGAGGCTCGTACCGTGTATTACTCACTGGAACGAGATGCGTTTGCAAACGTTCTCAACGTTATAGGGGTATGAGACGTATGCGCAGCGAACGTAATTTAGACTAAAAGAAGTGAACACGTAAACGAAAGGATACATATGCAACACTATGACGTAATCGTATTAGGTACTGGCGGCGCAGGCTACCAAGTCGCCATGAAGGCAAAGCAAGCGGGCTGGAGTGTCGCTGTTGTTAACGACGGGCTAGCTGGTGGAACGTGCTCGGTTCGCGGCTGCATACCGAAAAAAGTCTTAGCCGGCACTGCAGAGGTAATCGATACGAATCGGCGACTCGGCGATAGTGGCATCATGAACCATCAGCCAGGTGTGAGCTGGAGCGACCTGATAGCGTTTAAGCGTACCTTCACCGATTCTGTCCCGGGCAGTACTGAAAAAGCGCTTACGGATGCGGGCATAGATCTGTACACGGGTTCTTCAAAGTTTGTCAGTAATCTGACACTTGAGGTGAATGGTGACACGTTGTCGGCGAAAAAAATTCACATCGCGGTTGGTGCAACGCCGGCACAATTATCAATTGAAGGCGCTGAGCATCTGATCAACAGTGATGACTTTTTAGAACTCAATGATCTCCCGAAACGGATTGTGTTTGTTGGTGGCGGCTATGTGTCATTTGAGTTTGCTCACGTTGCCGCACGGTTTGGTGCCGATGTGACGATACTGCACAGTAATGAAACACCACTCACTATGTTTGACCAAGATATGATCCAATCGTTGCTCGAAGCCTCGAAAGACATTGGCATACAGGTTGAGTTACATGCGGGAGTGAGCAAGATAGCGAAGACCGGCGATACTGTTACTATCACGACGACAGATGGTCGTACGTTTGAGGCAGACGCTGCGGTACACGGTGCAGGCAGAACGCCGGCGATTGCTGATCTCGATCTTGCTGCAACCGGTGTGGAGTTTGATCTTCGGAAGGGAGTGCTGGTTGATGAACATTTGCGCAGCGTGTCTAACCCCGATGTCTACGCAGCGGGCGATGCTGCCGCTGCTGGTCCGCCGCTTTCACCCGTAGCCGGCGTCCAGGGCGGGATCGTTGCCGAGAACTTGCTGGGCGGTGACGCCACGCAGCCGAGCTACCTATCAACACCGAGCGTTATCTTTACGACTCCAGTCGTGGCGAGCGTTGGCTATTCAGAAGTAGCCGCCAAGGACAAAGGATTCGATGTCGATGTCATCAACACAGACACTTCAACCTGGTTTGATGCCAAACGAGTCGGACAAAAGTTCTCAAAAAGTAAGGTTTTGGTGGAGAAGGGTACAAACAAGGTTCTTGGTGCGCACCTCATTGGTAATCATGCCGAAGACCTCATCAACATCTTTAGTTTGGCCGTAGAACTTGGCCTGACCACCAAACAGCTCAAGCAACCGATTATGGCATTTCCTACCGCAAGTGACGATATGCGCTCAATGTTTTGAACCAAATTTTAATCCTCTAGAACCAGAAAGGAAATAATAGAGCTATGGACACAACAGAAGTATTTCAGTGTGAAACGTGTGGTCTTCACTATCGTGACGAAACGATCGCACAACAATGTGAGTCATTTTGCAAAGAACATAATGCATGTGGCATCGAAATCACAAAGCATTCAATAGAAACAGCATCTCGTGCGATAAAGTTAGAAGACGTGACGGAACTAGTAGAGGACTAGAAACTTTTACACAGGTACCTATCTAGTCAGGGGCGTGTACTCCACGATTAATCATGTATGTTTTAGGTACCGCATTGGTAAAGGCAGCTTTTACATGTCATACTGATTGCAGGCGGTTTTCCCGTCGCACGTAGCGTCAAAAGAACTAATGAACTATATCAAACAACATCGTCGAATCGTGTTGCTCGTAGTACTAATCGGGCTTGTTGTGGTAGCATTTGCTGGGTACGCTGGGCTTGCAAAGTCAAATAGCAACCAAACTATCAAACAAGCTACCCAGCTACAAGAATCGACTACCACCAAGACGGACACTACATACGCAGCCTATACGAAACCAAGTACGGCGGAGTTACAGGCATCACTGACGCCGATTCAGTTCTCGGTTACGCAAGATGACGGAACGGAAACTCAGTTCGATAACCCATATTGGGATCTCAAAGAAAGAGGCATTTATGTCGATGTCGTGTCGGGTGAGCCGTTGTTTTCGTCTCGCGATAAGTACAAGTCCGGTACTGGATGGCCATCATTTACAAAACCACTCGATGCGCAGTTTATCGTCGTGAGAGAAGATATTAAAAACGGCTTAAGCCGCGTCGAAGTGCGATCGAAATATGCCGACAGTCACCTTGGCCACGTGTTCAATGATGGTCCGCGAACGGTCGAAGCATCGGGTGGAGCAGAAGCGACGGGCCTGCGGTATTGCCTGAACTCAGCGGCACTACGATTTGTTCCGGAATCGGACTTGGATAAAGAAAATCTTAGCGCGTATGCAGCGAGCCTTTAGATATGAAAAAAATACTCATCACACTTATCATCGTCATCGTTCTATGCGGAGCAGGCATCGCGCTATGGGCATACCAGCAGAGCAGTAGTGTCGCGAATGATCCAAAACCTAGTGTACCTACCAGCGAGTCGTCACTCCAGCCAGATGAAGTCGGTACTCCGATAGAAGTCGAACAGAAGTCGCGAACAGCGACGTTCGATCCCCGTAACAATGAAATAATTAGTGGATCGGTTACGCTAACGGGCAACACTATTCGCCTAGAAGATGATTTTAAAACCGAAAATGGCCCAGATTTATACTTGTATATCGGTGATGCGACTGACCGCAAGACAGAGATTACTAAACTAAAAGCGGCGAACGGTGCGCAAAATTATACGCTCCCAGATACAATCGATCCCGATTCGATCACGCATATATGGATATACTGCCGGGCATTTGACTTGAATTTCGCCGTTGCCGAATTGTAGCCTAGCTTCTTCTTCCTAGCAACCAGTCCATCTTACCGAAAACTAAGGTGTACGCCGCTTAAAGAATAGCGCTGATTTAAGGCTTGTACACTTCGATAGCCATTGCAAGTCGAGCGTCAAACGGTCTGGCTTGTGTAACAACACGCCAAGACCCAGCACAATAATGAGGAGATGCGGCCACACGGCCTCTTTGAAGAAAAGTACCGATAGAACCATCACGAACAAGAAGATAACTGCAGTAAACCGCTGCATCAAGCCAAAGAGGAAGAGTAGCCCGACAAGCACTTCAATCATCGATGCACCAAGAACGATAAATAATGGGTCGAAGGGTAGGTATCGTGCTAGTTCAAAATCGACAGCGACGTCGAGCGTTAATGCCGTTGAAAGAAACTTGATAGTAATAGCCGTGTACAGCAATGAAATGGCGAACAGTATTCGAGCTACTGGTAAACTGTAGCTTTCGTAGCGGTACGTCGGCAGTTTTTTGCCCCGTGCCAGCAGTCCATCGATACTGAAGGTCCGCACCGGGAGCAATATAAGGGCCAGGGCTTCTCCCAAGTAATTGATGTAGGTAAACAGGTATGGGCCGTTAACCGCAAAGGCAAATAGCCATATGAGTACCGCGATGATGGCAAAAAACCGTATCTTAAACCCAATCGTCAGCGCAATTCCTGTAATAGTCAGTACGGCCGTCAGCACAGTCGGATATGGGAAGTCGGCAAGCGGTAGCTCTGGTCCGTATAGTGCTGAATACGCCACAGAAAATAGCAGCGAGATACCGAATGCTAGTCGTATCAGTACCAACGCCCACGACGATGTTTTATCGAGTGATGCTCCGATACGTTTGAAAGTAGGCTGGAACCGTAGATACATCGCCACCACAATAATGGCTGCGATGAGCGCCGCGAATACCCAAAACAATACCATATTCTGGGGAGTGTTAAGCGCATCAAACATATTGACGGTTTTGTCTGCCAGTCCTGCTTCGATTTTGCTATCGGGAAGAACATAGACTTCATGCGCAAATTGCCGCAACCCAGAAAATTGTAATAGATATTCCATAACCATTAGTACTATAACACGCTAGCACTAGTGTATAGACGCTATATGTAGCGCCGAGCGAATGGCACTAAGGCTGTTATGAAACCAGTATGCATAATTTTTACTTGCACCGGTATAAGCGATATAATAGACAACAATGAAGCGGCGCTATAACAAACGATACAATCGTAAAAAAGTCTTGGGGCGGCGGATACTATTTGCTACGTTCGCACTTATTGCTGCGTCTATTACTGTACTGTATTACTTTAGTACCAATACCACCAGTCGTATCATTAAAGCATCACCAGAGCTGCTGAAGGTATCACCAGATAAGTACAAGCCAAAACTCACGCAAGTTCTTCCATGGCCGGCCTATGGACAATCAGCCTATGGCACCATGCAGTACGGCGTACTAGCAAAATCAAGCAGCCAAGACCGCGCCGTGCCGATAGCAAGTTTAGCAAAAACAATTACTGCTCTAGCAGTTCTTGAAAAAAAGCCCTTACAGCCTGGTGAATTGGGGCCAGACATAACGCTGGGTCAGGCAGATGTGAACCTGTATAACAAGTATTTACAAAAGAACGGATCGGTTGCGAGAGTCACCGTGGGCCAGAAGTTAAAGCAGTATCATGCTATGCAAGCCATGCTTATGCAGTCGGCAAACAATATCAGCGATAGTTTGGCTATTTGGGCATTTGGCTCGATGGATAACTACACCAAATACGCAAATAACATGGTAAAGAAAATGAAGTTACCAAAGACGCATGTAGCTGATGCGAGTGGGTTTTCGCCCCGGACCGTGAGCACCGCCGAAGAAATGACGCAAGTAGCAATTGCGTACATGAAACTGCCTGTGCTACGAGAAATTACCATGAAGACTGATGCCAATATTCCGACGACGGGCACGGTTATAAACTATAATGCTCGGCTCAACACCAAAGAAATAATCGGCATTAAGGCAGGCGATACCGACGAGGCGTTACGCTGCTTCATGTCGGCGAGTATCAAAAACGGTGAAATCTATTCCGTCGCGGTGGTACTCGGTGCTAAAACGTTTGAGGCTGCAATACAGGATACTCACTTGGTCTTGAAGCGCGGTGATATAGCTGCGGCAACAGAACTCTAAGACAACGCATGATATTTTAACAACGTTTTATTCTGCTAATGCTATACTAAAAACAACTCAACCTATAACCCGAAGGATGTATAGCATATGACACACAAAAGAATACGATTATCGGTAGCACTGTTCGCACTTTTCGGAGCGCTAGCTTTTAGTACGCAAAGTTATGCCCAGGCTGTTGACGGTGGTCGCGAGGACATGTCCGAGCAACAACAACAGACGGTCAGTGATCGAAAGGCGGCTATGCAGCAAAAACTTGCCGATAAAAAAGAAGCGCGTACCACGAGGCTACAAGAGAAGCGGCTAGAAATCTGCGAAAAACGACAAACAACGATCAATGACATCGTGTTGCGTGGCACACAGAAAAACACGAAACAGTTAGGCGTTTTCCAAGGGATTGAAGACAAGGTTGTGGCGTTTTACGAAGATAAAAAGTTGTCGAGTGATGCGTATACGGCAGCTCTCGCAGACGCCGATGCCAAGCAAGCGGTAGCGGTAGCTGCTATCGAAGTTTCGGCTGAGACGACATTCGATTGTGCAACCGCTGATGGAGAGAAACCGGGCGCTGTTATCAAACAAGCAATGCTCACTCGTCATCAGGCACTAAAGGACTACCGAACGGCTATCAAAGAACTCATCGTGGTTGTTAAAAAAGCGCTTGGCACCCGAGATTCGTCTACGAGTGCCCCATCTAATGAAACAGGAGAACAGTAGTGAAAACTCGCAAAGATAACGCGTTTACAGTCGTGGAAGTTTTGATTGTCGTAGTAGTGATTGTTTTGATCGGATTCTTGGGATGGAAAGCCTGGGAAGCGGCGTCAAACAACAATAACAGCGCTGATACTACTTCGTCGTCACAAATCGAATCATCGACTGAACCCCCAGCCGTTAATAATGAGGATGACCTCGATGCGGCTGCAGCCAGCCTAGACGAGACTCAAATTGACGATTCAGAGTCGACACGGCTTGAAACGGAGACTAATTTTTAAAGCGAAGGTTTGCCCTACGCGCATGCCGGAGTACAATATAGATAATCAACACGTAATAAGGAGAATGCAATGATTGCAAGATTATTAGCCGGACTTATCAACTTTTTTACCGCTGTGGCGTTACTATTTTTAGGATTTAGAGTGGTACTGCGCCTATTTGGCGCCAACGCCGATGTAGAGTTTGTGCGTTGGGTGTATGACTCAAGCGCGATACTGCTTCAGCCATTTCGAGGAATTTTCCCAACTCAAACCATAGGGCCAGATTTTGTCATAGATTTCTCGGCATTATTTGCCATGGTCGTGTATGGGCTCGTAGGCATGGCTTTGCTCTCCCTGGTCGTCTATTTGACGCCGAGTAGCAGTACTGTCGTCAAGAAAAAACGCTAAGCATAGTAGTCTACGCTACGAAAGTCTCATTCGCGCGTAGATACGTCAGTTATTTGCTTTGAATGTCTTTCTTCATGTCATCAAACTCTTTCTTCGTAATATCACCACTCGCGTATCGTTTTTTTAGAACCGCTGTAGCGTCTTCAGAAGACGTGCTATCTGCACGATTTGTGCTGCTCGTTGCAAATTTTGCTACCAAAAATACAAGGAGGATAAACAAAATTGTGATGCCGGCCATCATCAGCCAACCCCAGCCCCAGTTTCCACTCATCATGTGCTCATTGTTTGCGATCGTGTCTGCCGTTGCTCCGTGTGCGAAATATTCCATAGCTACTCCTTGATTATGTTACTACTCTTAGTGTAGGCTTCTCGTGTTAAATATGCAAATATTCGAATGTTAGCGAACCATGCTATTATTGAAGATATGTACAAGAAATTATTCAATCTTCAAGAAGAAGTATTCAAAGTGTTGGCCAACCAAAAACGGCTTGAAATTATTCAACTGCTGGCAAACGGTGAGTTGTGTGTTGGCGATATGATCGACATGTTAGGCATAGCACAGGCAAACTTGTCGCAACATTTAGCACTCATGCGCCGGGCTGGTCTACTGAAGATTACCAAACGGGGTACAAAAGTGTATTATCGGCTCGCTGACCCAACAATTGCCGACGCGGTCTTTTCTGTCCGAAACTTTTTGGTCACCAACAACCAACTTGCTCCGAATGAGCAGGAATACTTTAACCAAGCAAACGAGCTGTATCCAGTTGTGACAGACGTCGTATGCGGTATGCGGCTCAGTGCCGCGCAATCAAGCTACGAAATTCAGTATGAGCATCGAGAGTATTTCTTCTGTGCGAGCGGATGCAAAGAGAAATTTAGTCAACATCCCGCGAAGTACGCAGACAAAACCACTCAGCCAGATACAAGCACTAACACGGAGAAAGTACATGTCTAAACCAGAAAAAACAGCAACCTACGCCTGTCCAATGCATCCAGAAGTGAGCTCTGATAGACCAGGGAAATGCCCGAAGTGTCACATGGCGCTCGAAAAAGTATCGTCGAAACAATCGACGCACAATGAGCACGACAAACACGCTGGGCACAGTCCGAACATGTTTAAACAAAAGTTTTGGCTAAGCTTTTTGCTGACAATCCCGACACTACTATTCTCGCCAACCGTGCAAGGCTGGCTGGGGTTTGAGTTTGGATTTTCTGGAAGCGAATACATCCCGGCAATCTTAGGAACTATTATCTTCTTTTACGGGGGAATGGTATTTTTGCGAAGCGCTCGCGGTGAGCTTGCCGCTCGACAGCCTGGTATGATGACGCTAATTTCGATGGCGATTGTGACGGCATTTGGCTACAGTGCGGCGGTGACGCTGAACCTGGTGGCTGGCATGGATTTTTGGTGGGAACTGGCGACACTAGTGACAATCATGTTGTTGGGGCACTGGCTCGAGATGGCCTCGGTCGCCAACGCTCAGGGTGCCTTAGACGAACTGGCGAAACTGATCCCCGATGAAGCAGAACTACTCACCAAAGATGGCAGTACAACAGTAGCTGTCAGTGAATTGAATATCGGAGATACCATCTTGGTTCGCCCGGGTGGACAGGTGCCAATCGACGGGGTGATCGTAAAAGGCGAGTCTGAAGTCGATGAATCGATGTTAACCGGAGAGTCAAAGCCGGTGAAGAAATCAGTTAAAGAGGCGGTTATTGGCGGTACGATAAATAAAAGTGGCGCGTTGACAGTACGGGTTGAAAAAGTCGGTGATGACACGGCAATTGCTGGCATTATGAAGCTGGTCGACGATGCGCAGGCGAGCAAATCGAAAACACAAATACTTGCCGACAAAGCAGCATTTTACTTGACGTTCGTGGCACTTGGCGCAGCGCTACTATCGGCGATTGCATGGTGGATTGCTGGTGAGTCTGGTGGGTTTATTTTGCAGCGTGTGGTGACAGTGCTCATCATTGCCTGTCCGCATGCACTTGGCCTTGCTATACCATTGGTTACCGCAATCTCTACGACATTGGCTGCAAAAAATGGCATATTAGTCAAGCAACGATTGGCACTAGAAGCCTCACGTAATATCGATGTGGTGTTGTTCGACAAAACCGGCACACTGACAAAAGGTGAGCAAGGTGTCGTCGATGTAATTACCGATGACAAACAGAACGTGTTAGCCCGTGCCGCCGCTGTTGAACACGAATCAGAACATCCGATTGCACGTGCTATTGTTGCAGCAGCCGATAGTGCGGCTTACAAAAAACTGACAGTTTCTGGATTCAATTCGTTGTCTGGACGCGGTGCAACCGCCACGGTTGACGGCGACGAGATTCATATCGGTGGCCCACGAATGCTAGAAGAGCTGAACGTATCGTTACCGAGCGCACTAAAAAAACAGACCGATGCTGCAGCGAATGAAGGTAAAACAGTTGTCTATGTTGTATCTGGTGGATCAATCGAAGGCGCTATCATGCTGGCAGATGTTATCCGTGAAGAATCAAAACAAGCAGTCGACGATCTGCATAAAGCCGGCAAACGCGTGGCTATGCTGACCGGAGACAGTGAAGGCGTCGCAAAGTGGGTTGCGGATCAACTGGGTATAGATGAATATTTTGCCGAAGTGCTTCCTGAGCACAAAGCCAATAAAGTCAAAGAGCTGCAAAAAGACGGCAGTAAAGTGGCCATGGTTGGCGACGGAGTCAACGACGCACCGGCACTTACTCAAGCCGATATTGGTATCGCAATTGGCGCAGGAACGGACGTCGCTATCGAATCAGCTGGCATCGTCCTGGCATCGAGCGACCCACGCGGTGTGGCTAAAATCATCGTTCTCTCACGGGCAACCTACCGTAAGATGGTTCAAAACCTGGTCTGGGCAACCGGCTACAACGCATTGGCAATCCCGCTTGCTGCTGGTGTACTTACGCCAATCGGCTTTACGCTTTCGCCAGCACTCGGCGCTGTACTGATGTCGATTTCGACGATTGTTGTGGCTATCAACGCCCAGTTCTTGCGCAACATACAGCTTACAAAAGAAACCTAAAACAGTTCACTTAGCAGCGCAGTACGCTGCCGCCTGCTACACTAAAGGTATGCATATTTCACGCTCAGTATCGCCAGTAAAGGGTCCACAACGGTGAATTTACCAAGAGTGCGCGCACACGCTGTATTGCAGTCTGTTCTTGGAGATGAAGCCGCCGGTGGAAAGTTAATCATATTTTTCGCGGCACTGGCGCTCGTCGTCGTCAACTCGCCGCTGCAGAGTATGTACGAGATGTTTTGGACACTCGATTTTAGTCTTGGTATCGGCGATGCAGTGCTGTCGCAAGACCTCCGTCACTGGGTGAACGAAGGGCTGATGGCAATCTTTTTCTTAGTAGTGGGACTCGAAATCAAACGAGAACTGGTGAACGGTGAGTTAAAAGATCCGAAAAAAGCTATTCTACCGTTTGCCGCCGCTATTGGCGGTATGGTAGTGCCGGCGCTCATCTACGTTGCATTAAATAGTACCGGCGAAACAGTTCGCGGCTGGGGGATTCCGATCGCAACCGATATCGCTTTTGCGGTTGCCGTACTGGCGTTTTTGAGTAAGCGCGTGCCGCTGTCGCTGAAGTTATTTTTACTCACCCTCGCTATTGTCGACGACATCGGCGCAATCTTTGTCATCGCACTGTTCTACGCAGAAATCATAAATTATTACTTCTTGGCATTATCTGCCATTACGATTGCTATCATTTGGTTGATCGTCCATCAAGGATGGCTATCGAAGCGACTGGTCGTCATTATCGCGCTACTAGGGATCTTGCTGTGGGTATCGACACATCTTTCTGGTATTCACGCCAGTATCGTTGGCGCCGTGCTGGGGCTGTTGGCGCCAGTACCACGGTCTGCTCAAACTCCTTCAGCCAGTAAACGACTCGAAAAGTTCTTCTTACCAATTTCGACCTTTATCGTCTTGCCAGTCTTTGCCTTTGCCAATGCCGGCGTAACACTATCGGGTGATGTATTTGGTAATCCAGACGCGCGGTCAGTCATGATTGGTGTTGTCGCTGGGCTTGTGCTAGGTAAATTGATTGGCATTAGTGGCGCAACCTGGCTGATGGTGAAGCTTGGCCTTGCTACGCTGCCGACAGGTACAAATTGGGGTCATATTATCGGGGTAAGTCTAATAGCCGGTATTGGGTTTACCGTCTCTATCTTCATTACTGGATTGGCATTTTCAGACAACCAAGAACTGATTGAAGCGGCAAAAGTCAGCGTGTTTGCGGCCTCCGGCCTCGCGGCGACACTCGGCTCACTCGTGTTATGGCGAGCTAGCAAGAAATAAGCTTTGCTATAATTATAGTATGACAAAGCCTATAAACACCGATTCGATAGCTACAGCGACGAATAAATCATGGGACGACTGGGTGAAAGATCTCGACGCGCGCGGAGCTCGTAACATGTCACATACGGTGTTAGCCAGGCAGCTCTACGATGAGCTCGACGGCACAGTCGAAAACCACGGGTGGTGGGCACAGGGAATTACGGTTGCCTACGAACAACATATTGGTAAACGAGTACCCGGTCAATTAGCCAATGGATTGTTTGAGCTGGCGGTATCGAAAGCTATCTCAGTACCTAGGGAAGCTTGTTTTTCAAACACTGTTACATGGTTTGAATCTCGTAGCGAGGTAAATGGACAAAAAATGCTAAAACCACGCACCAGTGAAACGCCAAAACGAAGTAACTGGCGCTGTGATTTCGCGGATGGCAGTAAGTTCGCGGCAACGGTGGAAGAAAGCGGTGGCAAATCAAAGCTGGTACTGTCACACACGGCTATTCCCACAAAAGGTGATGCCGACGGTTGGAGAGTGTATTGGAAACACGTCGCCGACGAATTATCTTCGGCGCTCAGCTAGCACTTGGCAGTACTAAATACGTCTGGTCCACCACTTGGGCGGCTGCGTTTTAGTTCGTAAAAGCTGGTGTTGGTAGCGAGTTTACTTAGCCCGTCCCATAGCTCTAACGCTTCAGCTTTATCAGGCAGTTCTTGCAGTACTGGGCCAAAGAAGCCTTGTTTTGAACCGTCTGTAGCAGTAAATACAATCGTTGGTACACCGATGTCTTGTCCCGCAACGTCTGTCGCGTCGGTGAGTGTCCGCTGCAGCTGCTCGTCGTAGTTATCGTTATCGGCTTGTTCTACCAAGTCGGCTGGGAGTTTGTATTCTTCCAGCATGCCGGCAATCAGTTCATCGTCGATCGCTATACCGGCAACGTGATGCGAAATGCCGGTTGAGGTGTACATATCGATGAGGGGAGTATTATGTTTTGCGTGTGCAGCAGCCATCACTCGGAGTAATCGGTGTGCGCCGCGGTGGTTCTGGCTATGCGGCGTTACATCTTTCGTTAGTTCGTCGTTTTTCAGTGCCAGGCTAAATGGTTTCCACTGTATGGTGATGTCGCGGTCGCCACTGACCATCAGTAGCCAACGGCTTGTCACCCAGCAAAATGGGCAACTTGGGTCAAAGTAAAATTCTATATTCATATACTTAGTATAGCATTCATTGTTCGAAGTCGATGCGTTCTGTTTACTGCACCAGGTAATTTCTATAGGGTACGTTGCGATGCAATTCCAGGTTATTCTAGTGCTTTTTATAACTGACGGCATGGGCTAAACTATACGTAATGGAATCACCATTTTGGTTACAGTCGTGCGACCACCAAGCTTGTTTGCCTCAGCGGTTTGAGTATTGTATTCGTGAACTAGACGATTCTCCAGACGAGGTTGCACACATTATAGAAGTGGTCGAAGATACACTCATGCAGCCGTACGACGGCTACTCAGGATTGACATATAAGAGCCAAGAAAAAGGTGTGAGCGAACATTCTCGTAGTTTTATTGTTAACGAATATGCAGACAATGAGCATCAAGTAGTAAATTCACAGCAAATTGTTACGATTAATGTTGCGCGCTTGGCTAATCCAACACGGACAATACATACTGTAGTTGATCAATGGCGCCTTGCTAGTGATGACGAACTAAGTGAACCAATCAAACGACTTTATACGATAGAGACTTATCTTGCGGGCCCGTCAAAATTGACTGTTACAGAAGGAAGCGATATACGACCAGATATAACGAGCCGAGTGTACGAGGATCGCACCATGGCACCGTATGATATAGGTCAACTACACGAACTCCTGGAGTTGGTTAAAAGTCAGTACTCGAGTAATGCAAGATCGAGATAGCATAATCCACTAGCCACAGATACATTCCCACATTCTTTTAACTATCTAGCTCGATCCGCTCTGATTCCAGCGACTGTCGATGCGATCGTTTATGATGGCGTTTGGCGGCTTCTTTTGTCTGCTGGGTGCGGCGTTCTTCTATAAAACCGCGGCGCGTATCGAGGTCTTGAAGCTCTTTTTTAAAATTCATGTAGGTTGCGTAGCGGGTTTTGTCCAATGTGCCATCTTTGAGTCCGGGTTTCACGGCGCATCTATCTTCGGTTTCGTGATTACAATTTGAATAATGGCATTGACGGATAACAGCTAACACATCATCAAACGTTGCTTCGAGGTCACGTTCGTTGCCCCACAGCTGCAGCTCGCGAATACCTGGTGTATCGACGATCATACCGCCGCTAGGTAGTACAAATAGCTCACGGTGCACGGTGGTGTGCCGGCCCTTCGAGTCGCGTTCGCGTATTACTTGGGTTTTTTGCCGCTGTTCGCCGAGCAGCCTATTGGTGAGGGTAGATTTACCAGCGCCGGAAGAGCCGAGTATCACGATAGTTTTGCCAGGAGTCATGAATTCGTTTAATGCAGACAAATCTTCGTCGTGGAGTGCGCTCATCGTGACAGTTTTGGCATTGAGCGATGCAAGCTGTTCTTTTTTGTCTTCAATATTCTTACATTGGTCAGATTTGTTCAGCAGTATCACCACATCTACAGACTGGCTGGTCAGTTGAAAGACATAGCGTTGCAACCGCTCTGGGCTAAAGTCGTGGTCGAGTGGCTGCACCACAAACGCCGTGTCTATATTGGCCGCAATCACTTGCTTGTCGAGTTGTCTGCCTACGTGCCCACGGATTATCTCGTTAGTTCGAGACAGCACGTCGTGGATGATTGCCGTATGACCGTCGGTTACTTCTACGGCTACCCAGTCACCAATTTTTGGCATGTTTGTCGCCTCGAGTTTGTGCGCTGCTACGCCGCTCAGTTGTGCGCGCAATAGTTCTGGCGTCGCCACGCTATAGTGACTTCCAAAATCCGCAACCACACGAGCCGGAATGCGAGTAGCCGTATCAGCAAGCGACGCCCACTCAGTAGTGCGTACTTCATCCCAGCCGTAGGTTTGCAGTGTATTCATAGCTTTAGTATAGCGTACAGAGAAGATAGCCTCTCATGTGTGTGGCTAATCCGCTATACTAATTTGTAGATGAAAACGAATAGTGCAACATCGGGACAGCATGAGTGGGGAGAGTTACCGATAGTGTCGTTTCGTGAGCAGATTACTCAACAGGTCGATAACAACCAAGTGACGATTGTGACCGCCGAAACTGGCGCTGGCAAAAGTACCCAGGTGCCACAGTATTTGGCCGAGCATGGCTACACCAGAATCATCGTCACGCAGCCGCGCATATTAGCTGCCCGCAATCTGTCAGCCCGGGTCCGCGAAGAATGGGCACTCCGCAATACCGAGGACAGCAGCGATATCATTGGCTATCGTACGGCTCATGAGCGTGATGACAGCGGCCAGACAAAAATACTGTATTGTACCGACGGCTTACAGCTGGTGCGCGAAATTACCGGTCTAGGCACCACCACGAAGCAAGTTTTGGTACTCGACGAAGTCCACGAGTGGAACGAAAACATGGAAGTGTTGGTTGCCTGGGCAAAAAAGCGTTGCGTAGAAGATCCGCATTTCAAAGTAGTTATTATGAGCGCCACCATCGAAACCGGTAGTCTCGCTGAATATTTTGCGACCGACGCTGTCATCAATGTACCCGGTCGCTACTTTGAAGTCACCAAAGGCAAAGCCAGCGATATGGTAGCTGAAATCATCCGTCGGTTGCGCGGTCCAGCCAGCAATATGCTGGTTTTTTTGCCAGGCAAAGCCGAAATAGTAGCGGTGAGCGAGGCGATTGCCACAGAAGCATTAAAAGCCGGCTCGACAGTTATTCCACTGCATTCGCAACTCGAAGCCTCAGCGCAGCAAGCTGCCTTTCACAATTACCCGGGTGGTAAAGTCATCCTGGCTACCAATATCGCCCAAACGAGTGTCACGATCGACGATATCAATGTCGTTATCGACAGCGGTCTCGAGCGACGCAGCGAAGTCCGCCAGGGCGTCGAAGGCCTATTTATCGCCCAAATATCACAGGCCGATTGCCTGCAGCGAGCTGGCCGAGCAGGTCGGACGCAGCCTGGTGAATATGTCTTAGCTCCGCTCGGCAGTATGCCGTGCCTGAACTTTTCTGATCGCCCGGCGTACGCCACGCCCGAGATTCTTCGTAAACATATCGACCGTCTGACACTTCGTCTGGCGGCCATCACTATCGACATTGAGTCACTCGATTTTTATCACGATCCCAGCCACAAGGCGATATCCATGGCCAAACGCACATTAGTCGCACTCGGTGCGCTCACAAAGTCTGGTGACATCACTAAGATTGGTCGAGCCATGGAAAAATTCCCGGTCAGTTCCAGTTATGCCCGGATGCTGATCGAGGCCGAAGATTTCTCAAAAAGCGTCCAGCGCAAGCTAGCGGCCATCATCGCCATTCAGGAAGTTGGCGGTATTGTAAAAGGTGGCACGCGGTACATTGGCTGGCGGAAGTTTGTTCGGCAATCTAAGTCCGACTTGGTAGCCGAGTATGAAGTGTACCTGGCACTCCCTACTATCGATGAGGCAGAATACGAAGAGATAGGAATTATCGCCAAAAACGCCATCAAAGCTAGTGAAGTCATGGAGCGCTTGCAGCGAGATTTAGGACTACACGACGAACCGCTGACTGCGATCGAATCTGACGAACAAGAACCACTGCTGCGTTCAATCGTTGCTGGCCAAATCGATCAGCTATGGGCAATCGATGAGCGCGGTGAGGCAGTGCATATTCAGACCAACAAACGCCGCGAACTATCTAGCTCGACAGTCGTACGATCACCCCGTTTGATTGCCGGCACGCCATTTGACTTGCAGGTGCCGATGCGCGGCGGCGAGCTGGAGACGCTGCATCTAGTCAACGGTATTACCAGCGTCAGCACCGACTGGCTGACGAGCTTAGCGCCCGACTCGTTTCAGGGTCGTCGCGCCAAAACTGGCTATGACCCAGCTATTCGTGGTCTCGCCGAGCGCCAGCAAGTTCGCTTTGGCAAGCAAGTGCTACTGGGCGAAAGTATACCGATATTAAAAGACACGCCTAGCAATCGCAGAGCCTTCAGAGATGGGTTTGCCGAGTGGGCACACGCTAGACTGCAACAGCAAATCTCGACCCAGAGCAGGCCTAGTCATCGCCGGCCGCCATTCGTTTCGATCAATCAATTGCGCCAGCAGGTCGACCACATCGCCGGTGGCGTCATTAGCATCGACCAGCTCGACAAAATCCACCGCAAACAACTACTATCACTCGCCGAGCTCGGAACACACGGCCAGGAAAAACGCCACGATCGCAGTGGCCATTCACCGAAACACACCAAACGACGCAGTGGCTGGAAGCCACCGCACAAACGCAAGTACAATCGGCATAAAAATTAGCGAGTTTGCGACTTATATAATTAATTATATAAGTCCTGATTGGTGCTTAATTCCTAGCAGGAGTAGTATAGTTAATATGAGCAAAATGTCTGATCGACCGCTCCATATGCGCCCTCGCGAGAAATTGCAGGCGAGAGGAGCAGCTGCGCTTTCTGATTTTGGACTTCCTAGTTACTTAACATCTTTCGAGGAGATGTTAAGTAACTTGCTTTAAACTTAACATCGGTTTGTAAGGTATACTATTGTTTAGTATGCTAAACCACCAGAAGATCATAGAGTTATGCAAATAAACCTCAAGAACATCGAAGAAAATGTTAGACCACTTGGCGGTAAGCTTACCTACGATAAGGAGTTTATATTTGAACTACTGACAGCATACGGCCGAGCACAGAGTAATATTACTCGCTTGCGCAACGGACAGTTAAATGTAGCCAATGACAAGGTGCACGAGGTTGCCCAAAAGGGTGTCGTTTATTTCAAGTCCGCCTCGGTGTCTGATGATGAACTCTACGCGATTATCGATGACCTCAAGACCGATCCAACTGTCGTACGCTACAGCACTCGCTTTGTGATAGTGACCAATTACGACAAGCTACTTGCTATAGATACGCGCACCAATGAGCCACTCGATATATCTATACGAGAAATAGACCAGCATTACGCTTACTTTTTACCTTGGGCTGGTATGGAAAAGGCACAGTTCGTAGCAGAAAATCATGCAGATGTAAAAGCAGCCGAAAAAATGGCAAAGCTATTCGACATCTTAGTTGCTCACAATCACTACAGAACAGCCGATGAATGGCATACGCTAACGATCTTCTTCACTAGGCTGCTATTTTGTTTCTTCGCCGAAGACACGAATATTTTCAGTAAGAACCAGTTTGTTAATGCGGTAGCTTCATACACTCAAGAAGACGGCTCTGACTTAAAAGATTTCCTCCACACGTTATTTGACTCGTTGGACGCTAAAGATAAAGGTGACTATCCCTCGCACTTAGCAGCCTTTCCGTATGTGAACGGACGACTATTTAGTGACTTTACAGACATACCAGAGTTTAATAAGCAGGCCCGTGATCTGCTTTTGGAGTCGGCAAGTAAGCTAGACTGGAGCGACATCAACCCAGATATCTTCGGAAGTATGTTCCAGGCGGTTGTTCAGCCTGGTGAGCGCACAAGTCTGGGGCAACACTACACAAGCGTTCCGAACATAATGAAAACTATCGAGCCTTTATTCTTGGGTGAGCTAAGGGAAGAGCTTAATAATAGCTACGATGATGCGCGTAAGCTTGAAAAACTACTCGCGCGGATCAGTAACATAAAAATATTTGACCCGGCCTGTGGGTCTGGTAACTTCTTGATTATTGCTTACAAAGAGCTGCGCCGACTTGAACACGCAATACTTGAGCGCCAGACAGAGCTGACGGGCCAATCGCAACAAGCTATGTTTGGATCGCGTGTCAATATTGAAAACTTTTACGGAATAGAAATCGATGATTTTGCGCATGAGATTGCCATCCTCTCGTTATGGCTCGCAAAGCACCAAATGAACATTGAATTTTCCGAAAAATTCGGTATCGACCTGCCGCTTATTCCGCTTAAAGAGTCTGGGGCCATTTTTCGTGGCAACGCGACTAGGGTGGATTGGAACAAGGTATGCCATAACAATGGTTATGATGAGATATATGTGATTGGTAATCCACCTTATCTAGGGCAGAGAAATCAGCAAGATTCTCATAAGGCAGATCTTGCTCAGGTTTTTGAGGGTATGACTTTCTACAAGAAGCTTGATTATGTTGCTTGTTGGTTTATGCTAGCGTGTCGATACATGACAAAGAATGTAAAAATAGCTTTCATCTCAACTAGCTCGATTAATCAGGGGGTTCAAATTGAGCAACTTTGGCCTCGCCTTCTTAAAGACTCGGAGATTTGTTTTGCGTACACACCATTTAAGTGGACTAACAGCGCAAGAGATAGTGCGGGTGTAGTTTGTGTTGTGATTGGCCTTAGTAAGCCCGATGGAGAACAGAAGGTAATTTATAGCGAAGGTATAGAAATCAGGGTTGGCCACATAAATCCCTATCTCGTAGCTGGCAGAGATGTATTCGTCAGTAAAACAACTCAATCAATATCTGGTCTACCAAAAATGGTGAGCGGATGCCAGCCTAGAGAGGGTGGTTTCTTGATGTTATCTGAGTCGGAGCGTAGTGAGCTGATCAGTTCGGACGATAGGACCGAGAAGTTTATAATGCCAATGGTTGGATCCGATGAATTCATAAAAGGTAATAAACGGTACTGTATCTGGATCGAAGAAGATCAAGTTAAAGAGGCAATGAACATACCGTTAATAAATGCCCGTGTTGAGGCGGTTAGAAAGAGACGGACAAATGGCAACACAGTCGAAAAAACTTTTGCAAATGTACCGTATCGCTTCGTAACTAATAAGCGTCCTAAAAATAGCCAGATCGTGCTACCTGCAGTATCGACAGATGCAAGGGAGTACATCCCGATCGGCATTTTAGATAGAAAAACTATCGTGAATAGTCGCGCCTATTGTCTATATGACTCGGAACCTTGGGTCCTTGGTGTTTTAATTTCGAGGTTGCATATGGTTTGGGTTAAAACTGTAGCGGGAAGGCTCGGAAGTGCAATCAACTATTCATCCCATGTCTGCTATAATACTTTTCCCGTACCAGATTTGAGTGAGCAAATAAAATCCAAAATCACTGGCTATACTCTTGCTATTCTTGATATTCGCGAGAACCATCCAGAAAAGAATTTGGCAGAGATGTATGATCCAGTCAAAATGCCGGATGACTTACGATCTGCACACCGTGAATTAGATGAAATAATGGACTCGGTTTATCGCAAAAAGACTTTCGATAATGACGAAGAGCGCCTCGCACACTTGTTTGATTTATATGAGACGATGACGGCAAATGAAAGGAAAAAATCATGACCAGCGAGAAGCAGCCTATTAACCTAGTAGATATTGAATACGCCCAAACTGGCGACAGCGTTAGCACGAACAACATGGGTATGCGCGAGATGCAGCAGCGAGTTTACGAGCAACGCAACAGTCGCCACATACTAATAAAAGCACCGCCTGCCTCTGGAAAATCCCGTGCCCTGATGTTCGTGGGGCTTGATAAGCTGTTTAATCAAGACAGGAAGAAAATTATCGTTTCTGTACCAGAGCGATCGATTGGTGCTTCTTTTGAAACTACCAACCTAACGTCTGGTGGCTTTTTTGCCGACTGGGACGTCGATGACAAAAACAATCTTTGTACACCTGGTGCTGAAAAAAGCAAAGTAACCGCATTTGTAGAGTTCATGAACAATAATGATCCGATATTGATTTGCACCCACGCAACACTGCGTTTTGCGTTCGAAGCATTATCACCCGACGTATTTAATGGGACGGTCCTAGCGATTGACGAGTTCCACCACGTATCGTCTGATGTTGGGTCAAGCCGGCTTGGAAATCTGATGCGCGACGTAATGCGCGGTAGCGACGTGCACGTTGTGGCAATGACTGGATCATACTTCCGTGGTGATGCGGTCCCAATCCTATCTCCAGAAGACGAAGCATTATTTAGGCCTGTGACATTTAATTATTATGATCAGCTGAATGGATACGAACACCTTAAGTCGCTTGGTATTGGATATCATTTCTATCAAGGCCGATATACGTCGGCGATCGGCGAGATTCTAGATACTGACAAAAAAACCATTTTACATATACCCAATGTGAATAGCGGCGAATCTACAAAAGACAAGATTGAAGAGGTTGGCCAAATTCTTAGTACCATAGGCGAGGTTGTCGATCAGGATGATGATACGGGCATTATTCATGTAAAACGACACGGCGACGGGAAGATTATCAAGGTTGCAGATCTTGTTGATGATACCGATCAAATCAAGCGCGCACAAACGTTAATGTATCTTAGCCAGGTTGCTAAGAAAGATATAGCTGCAGTAGATGCTATTATTGCCCTCGGTATGGCGAAAGAGGGCTTCGACTGGCCTTTTTGCGAACATGCCCTAACGGTAGGCTACCGTGCGTCACTTACCGAAATCATTCAGATTATTGGCCGCTGCACGCGCGACAGTGCAAATAAAACGCATGCGCAGTTCACTAATCTCGTGGCCGAACCAGAGGCTACAACGGACGAGGTGAAGCTATCGGTGAATAACATGCTGAAAGCTATCACTGGATCACTCTTGATGGAGCAGGTGCTCGCGCCTAATTTCAAATTTAAGTCCAAGCGACCTGAAGATGCTGGCAAAACTACAAAAAAGGGTGTCATTCGGATTAAAGGATTTAAAGAGCCGAGTACTGAGCGTGTGAAGCAGATTGTAGAGACTGATCTCAATGATTTAAAGGCAAACATCTTACAGGACGAAACGTTTATCAAGGCAGCGGCGGGCAATCTTGACCCTGAAGTGACGAATAAGGTGCTTGTGCCAAAAATTATACGCGAACGCTACCCTGATCTAAACGAGCAAGAAGTAGAAGAGCTGCGCCAGCAGGTGGTCGTCGACTCTGTCATTAAGGGTGGTGAGCGAAAAGATGTGGGCGGTCGGCAGTTTATTAAAATGGCTGACAAGTTTGTGAATATCGAAGACATTAACATTGATTTAATTGATTCCGTGAACCCATTCCAGAAGGCGTTTGAAATCTTATCAAAATCCGTCACTTCCCAAGTTTTGCGCACGATTCAAGAAGCAATTGCCTCGACTCGAATTGGTGTAACCGAAGAAGAAGCTGAGTTGTTATGGCCAAAGATTAAATTATTCTTTGAAGTACGCGGACGCAAACCAGACATCAATGCCCGTGATGAACAAGAGAAACGAATGGCAGAGGTGCTGGCCTATTTACGCCGAAAGAAGGCTGAAGAAGCGGAGCGAGGGGCGAATAGTGTCTGATCGTCTAAAAAAAATATTTGAGAGCGACGAGCACGATTTACTGAAAATCGTGTCCCGTAATAAGGTCCCCACGCCGGACGATCGTCTCGCAAGCTCGTTTCTTGAGATAAATGATTTCTATGCAGAGAATGGGCGTATACCAAATGTTAATACGACTGATATTAACGAGAGGAGGTTTGGCGTGCGCCTACGAGCTATTATGCTCGACGATGCAAAGGTCGAAGCATTACTGCCAATAGATCATAATGGATTACTTAAGCCAGAAGCTGCTCCTGAAAGTATCGACGACATATTCAAGGATGACGATTTTGGGCTACTGGATGACCCTACAGGTATTCTCACAATAAAAAACGTACCAAAGTATATCAAAAAAGCAGAGAATATTGCCCGGGCGCATAGGTCGAAAGACTTCGATAAATACGAGCAAGGATTCAAAGATGTGCACGCTGCGCTGAAAGCTGGTGAAATGCTACGCGAGAGCATTAATAGTGAGTATCAAATCATACCAGGTAGGTACTTCGTATTTAATGGCGTACTTGCCTATGTTGAAGATAGAGATAATGCTTTCAAGTCCAACGGTAAAGTTAACGCACGCTTACATGTGATATATGAAAACGGCACAGAGAACAATATTCTACTCCGTTCATTTGCACGTACGCTCTACAGGGCTAAAGAAGGTGCTCGTATAGTACCTGCAAACTTCCAATCATTACCGGAGTGGAGCGACGAAGCAGAAGACGATGAAGCGACAGGCTATATTTATGTACTAAGCTCGTTAAGCGAGGAGACCCGAGTTCAAGATCTGCTGAATCTTTATAAAATTGGGTTCACGACTGGTTCGGTTGAAAATCGCATCAAAAATGCAGAAAAAGATCCGACATATCTTATGGCCCCAGTGAAGATCGAAGCCGCTTACAAATGTCTCAATATGAATGCGCAGAAATTTGAACATTTACTCCATCGCTTTTTTGGAGAAGTGAAGCTTGATCTTTCGATTGACTCAGGAAAAGGTAACCATGCGCCGAGCGAGTGGTATGTGGCACCTATTGATGTTATTGATCGCGCGATACAACTACTTGTAAGCGGTGAGATTATTCATTATCGGTACGACTCTGGGTTGAGGAACGTTGTACTAATAAACTAGTAGTCGCAATTCTGGTTAAGACTATTCCGCTATCACTTTAGAGTTTTTGTAGATAATTCTCGCTTTACTCATCACTGCTTTGCTTAGGCTGACATTATGAGCATTCATTGTGGAGTGCCATCTTTTAAGATCATAGAAATCCTCCCACGTTAACTCAACTATTAGTTCTGGCTGGTATGCATCAATAACGACTACTATTAGATATTCAAAATTCTTGTTCTTTATTGGCCTTTCGGGTGTGCCATAGCCATGAAAGACGCCAGTCGTTTTGTTGGGCCAAGAGATTGTTTTGATAGAGTATCTATCACCTTGTGTGCTAATTGCATCAATATTCTTGGTACTAGGTGGTGCCATCTGTAGCTTTGGTAAGCCTTTCGTCGCACCGTAATATGAAATAGCGATCTGTTCCCCGCGATCACCAGTTATATTTCTTGATCTTATCTCTCCGAGTTGTCGAAGCCTATCGTGAGATTCTCCATACAGTGCCCATAGTTCGTCCGTGGTGAGTTGTGAGATATCAATTTTCATCTTATCTTTGTTGATTTCTCAAGTCTATTAAAAAGGTGAGACAGTAGACCCAGTGCATCTAGACAGTCTTGCTCTGTGTATAGATCAGAATCTCGTAAATCTGTCACAACCTCATGCGCAATTGGTGAGCGAAAGGCTTGCCAGATAGCTATAGCCAGCATGCGATGACCTTTTGTTATATTTTCTATAGTATTGGACTCAAAAATATTCCCATCTGGCTTTACAAAGCCCTCGACTACCGATAAGACTGGGTCGCCAACTTTGTATACATTTTCAAGCAAAGTATGGTCGGTTAGACTTGAGGATGATTTTGCCTTTACCTCATTGATATATTTTTTTACACCCTCAAATACAGCGGTGTAATAGTCGCCCGACTTATAGTACTCAGACACAACGCTCTTGAGAGTAGGATGAAGGTGGCGCCAGTGTAAGTAGGGGTACTCCGGTATTAGCTTGTGTAGTTCTTCTATACCCTTAGCGGCCTCCTGTTCTTTTTCTGGGAATTCAAAATTACTACTAAGCGACGCAAGGATAGGGCTGAGCGAATCATCAATTTTTTTCGGAAGATGTCTGCGCCACTCGGCAATATCTACACCAATACTTTCCGCTATCTTTTTAGTTTGGGACGCAGACCTTTTCTTGCGCCACTCAGACTCTACCCACCTAATAACTTTCTGGAGGTGTTGCCGCAAACCAGCCATCTGTGGGCTATCCCAGTTCATTGATTGGCGATTCGTGTCTATTACATCTTCGTCTAGATCATCTATAAAGTCGACAGACAAGGTTCCGGTTAAATAAGAATAGAAGTGGCTTGATGTACTATCAGAAAAGTACTCGGGTAGGTTTACTAGCTTACCTCTAGAGAAGAGTGAAATGCCACGCATGTTTGTTTTTGGTGGTATAGGCGTTTTTGTGGTTATGAGTATACCATGTATCTCGTTAGCTTTATCGTACTCCGACTGTAACCTCAGGTCCGTCGGTACGTTCCATGTAAATTCAGTGTTGAGCGAATCGTATTTACGATCATTTGACACTAAGAATTCAGGCTCGTTGTTGTGCTTAATAAAAATCTTAAAGCTATCATCTAGTATAAAGAGTCTTGACAGACCATCAGCAATCGACTCAGGATCGAAGTTGGTTACTCGCTGAATATCTCTCAGGGTGATAGTGGTGCCATCATTATCATCCGAGCAGGGCTCATTGTAGGCTGTAATGGTTGGGCTGTAAGTGCCCTCACTATGAATAATATCGTCCCAATTTAGAGAAAAGATATTACGGATGTTTTGATTTTGGGTACTGATATTAATTTGGTGCGAGATACCAAAAAAGGCTAGTTTTCCTAGCCCCTTCTTTCCTATTACTAATCGCCCCATTGGTGAGATTTGGTCGTTGTTCTCACGGCGATTTCTGCCGATCTTTAGGAACTTCTGATTAATGTCATCGTAAGACATTCCGTGTCCGTTGTCTGATACGATAATCTGCTTATTAGTACTGTCAGAGAGGTGAATATGCACCTCGCTTGCATCAGCGTCATAGGAATTTGCCACCAACTCGGCCAGCACTGGAGGTAGTGTAGAGTACATTCTTACACCAAGGTGCTCTATGGTGTTGGGCATAAAAGTCATCTCTAGGGAGTCAGGGCTATTCATAATTTGTATTGTCCTTTATTAGATTATCAAACACTTTGACTTTTAACACAAGCATAAGTAAATACCAGAAATGACTACACAATAAAGCCGAAACCGGCTACAATGGTTGTAATGATGACATTGGTTTCAAACGGGAATTATAAAGAATGAAGAAACGAACTGCGATAGATTTATTTAGTGGCGCTGGTGGCTTAAGTCAGGGGCTAAAACAGGCTGGATTTAATGTTGTCGGAGCAGTTGAAAGTATTCCAACGTATGCTGAAAGCTACAAGATGAATCACCCAAAAACTAATCTAAAATTGAGCGACATTACAAAGATTGACCCAGCATTATATATGAAAGAGCTTGGATTAAAGGGGGGTGACCTCGATTTATTAGCTGGTTGCCCTCCCTGTCAGGGCTACTCAACTATTGGGACAAGAAACCGGGGTCAACAAAACGATCCACGGAATGAGTTGATATATGAGGTTCTTAGGTTTGCACTTGTGTTTCAGCCTAAGACAATCATGATGGAAAATGTGCCAGCGCTCGACAAAGACGAACGCTTAAAGCGACTTATTAATGATCTTAAAAAGGCAGGCTATAGTGTTGATCATAAGGTACTGAAAATGTCTAATTATGGCGTGCCGCAGTCACGTAGGCGCATGATTATGCTCGCATCTCGTTTTGGCGATATTGACGTTGTAGCGCAAGAGCTCGATGAAGACAAAATGAAGACAGTTCGTGATGCAATCGCATATCTACCGACAAGTGGACTAGACTCTGATCCTCTACACGACAAGACGGATAACCGTAGTGACAGAATTAAATTACGGATATCTATGACGCCAAAAGACGGTGGAAGTCGTATTGATCTTCCTGACGAGTTTCAGCTAGAGTGCCATAAAAAAACTAGTGGATTCAGAGACGTCTATGGGCGCATGGCATGGGATAAGCCTTCACCAACCATTACAGGTGGATGTAATAACCCCTCAAAGGGTAGGTTCCTTCACCCAGAAGAGGACAGGGTAATCACATTGCGAGAAGCAGCCTTACTACAAACTTTTCCAGCTAATTATAAATTTTCACTAAAATCTGGAAAGACTGGTGTAGCAATGATGATAGGGAATGCATTGCCCCCAGCATTCATTCAGTTCCACGCCAGAACAATACTAACGCATTTACATAGTATAAGTGTGTAGACACACAATAATTTACCTGTAAGATTGATAATCTACGCATATAATTTAATGCAAGTTAAAGATATAACGCGTTTCAGTGTGGAAAGAACTATAACAAACAGGTGCTCATAACTGTATACTGAGCACGCGATTTACGATATGGAACATAAACTTATATAATTAATTATATAAGTCAAAAAGAGGAGTCGAATATGGCACGAAGAAAAGTTGGAGACGAAAAAGTCAGAAAATTGCAACGAACCGGTGAAAACGGTGGTAGCTACATGGTGACATTGCCCAAAGAAATTATCGATCAGCTTGGCTGGCAAAAACGACAAAAAGTTGTGGTGAGCCTTGAGGGCAAAACAATCATCATACGTGATTGGGAGAAGTAATCGGTAGCTATCGTATCCCGACTGCTTTGATGCATATTTGTTTATCCGAATGCTACAATAGATCGATAGGACGTCATGACACACAGCACTAAGAAATCAACCAAAAAAGCTCGAAGATCATTCAAGAAATATCTTGATGATGTTGTGCTACGTAAACCAAACAATGGGCATAGCGGGTTAGCTCTTTCGAAGGACCTTGATAACGAGTTGGTACGTATTGAAAAACGGGTCAATCAAACGCTCCGTGATATCAACAAAGAAGCAAAGCACGATGATTCTCCGGACAATGAAGCAAAAATACAAAAGAAGTTAGATGAAACGACAAATATTCTAACCGGTGAAATGGTTCAGCTCACCGCACGCTACCATCGACAAAAAGATATTGCGACGATACGATCATTTTTGAACCGTCAGCGAGATGCGGTGCATACATCGATGCGCGGACCAGATGATGAAGGGAAGCAGGCGACCGACTCACTGAACACGCGCATAGACGACTTGCATGATTTGATGCAAATAGAACGAAAACGCATCACTCAGGCGGCGAGTAAGGAGCGATTAAAGTTTTTAGTGAGCGTATTCCTAGGGGCTACATCACTGCTCATTGGGATGTATGCGTTACTATATAAGTAGGAGCCATAATGAAACACGTAAAAGTCTCTATACAAGATGAATCAACACTCGTTTTACAAGAAGACGCCCAAAAAGGCGACATCATTGATCTTTCGTCTATCCACGAGACAGATATCGATACCTCGACGATTAAAAGTGTCGTAAAGTCGATAAAAATGGATGAGTTTAACGCCCGGCTTCGCAAAGAAACCGAGAACATCGAACGACAGAAAGCACTTGAGGCAAAGCTGAGCCAACAAGAAATTATCGATCGATCAAAAGACGCCCTGGCGAAGAAAGAGCAAGAAATCGCGGCGCTGCAATCGAAAATTGAATCAGTAGCCCAACAAGCCGAATCGAACCTGAAGCTGAAATCACTCGAAGAAAAACAGCAGATCGAAGAAACCTACCGAAAAGCACTGTCTGATAAAGAAGCTGAAATCAAGGAGATCCAGCACAAAAAAGAACTCGACGAAGAAAAACTCCGCGAGCAACTACGTTCCAGCGAAACCGCATTTATATCGCTCAAAGAAATGCGCTCAAAAATGAGCACCAAAATGATGGGTGAATCACTAGAAATTCACTGTGAAAACGAGTTTAACAAAATCCGACCAATCGCCTTTCCAAATGCCTACTTTGAAAAAGACAATGACGCCAGCTTGGGGTCAAAAGGCGACTATATTTACCGTGAGAACGACGACGATGGCAACGAGATACTATCGATAATGTTTGAAATGAAAAACGAAGACGATACCACCGCCAACAAGAAGAAAAACAAAGACTTTTTCAAAGAACTCGACAAAGATAGAGGCCAAAAAGGCTGCGAGTACGCCGTACTCGTTAGTTTGCTCGAAAAAGACAACGAATACTACGACGATATCGTGACCGTTCATGACTACCCGAATATGTACGCCATACGCCCGCAGCACTTCATCACGATCATTGGGTTCTTGCGCCAAGGCAATATTAAATCGCAAGAACTGCGTCGAACGATCCAGACGCTCAACAACCAAAATATTGATGTGACGAATTTTGAAACCAATATGAACGATTTTAAAGAAGCATTTGGTCGAAACTACACACTGGCATCGACGCAGTTTTCAAAAGCCATTGAAGAAATAAATAAAACCGTCGATCATCTGAATAAGGTGAAAGAAAACTTGCTGAAGTCTGACAACAACCTTCGGTTGGCCAACAACAAGGCCACCGACCTGTCGATAAAACGACTGACGGCCAACAGCCCGAGCGTCCGAGAGGCGTTCGATGACGCAAAATAAAACTATACCAACCGACGACAGTGTCGATAAATTCTTACAAACGGTCAGTGAAAAACGGCAAGCAGAGGCTGCCCAACTGATAAACATTATGCAGTCGATCTCTTCGGAGAAACCGGTGATGTGGGGGCCGAGTATCATTGGGTTTGGTACGAAACATTATAAATACGAATCTGGCCGAGAAGGTGATGTGCCGATACTTGGGTTTAGTCCACGAAAAACTGCTATTACTGTTTATTTCAATGAAGGATTCGACCAGCACAGTGAAAACCTAAAAGAACTTGGTAAACATACTCATTCTGTCTCGTGTCTCTACATAACCAAACTCGATGATATTGATATCAGCATCCTTGAGGACATGCTACGCACTTCGCAAGCAATTCACGCGTCGCCGCCAGTCAAGCCGAACACTGTGGATGATTATATCGCCACTATCCCAGTAGACGCGCGGCCAAAATTTGATGAACTACGAGAACTCATGCTGGCCGAGCTTCCTGATGCTAAAGAAGTAGTGAGCTACGGAATCGTTGGTTACAAGATTGACGCTAAACGCGCCAGAGTTTTTATCTCTGGATGGAAGGACCATGTAGCAGTCTACCCATTGCCCAAGAACGATGCGTTGATGGCGGAGCTACGGCCATACGTACGCGGCAAGGGTACACTATGGTTTTCGCTCGACGACACGTTACCAAAAGAACTACTAAAAAAAGCAGTACGCGCGCTTACACTTTCTTAGACTCGCGGTGAATACAGCCTGGCCAGCAGCACGGCCGACGTTTGCCTTCTACTAATTCATTGACGGCTCGCGCGATCCGTCGTTCCCGCGTCTCTATAAGTTTTGCTGACTCTATCCAGCAGATCCACTCATTTTGCGCCAGTGGTGTGATATCGTTCCAGGCAAGCTGTGCATCAGGATGGGTATCGAGTGATAGCTGAAAATCCTTCGGAATAGCGTGAACTGGCGATTCTTTTTTCATACATCTAGTATACCAGTTCTGCTTTTAGTAACTCCACTGGCTCATATTTTTTTTGTACTGATAAATAACTTTTGGTGAAAGAAGTGTCGATGGCTTCGCGGGGCGAGACACGACCGCTTGTATTTGAGCGCTATTCTCGGCGTGTAGCAACTCTTCTGTAGTGAGATAGGCCAAGCCACTAGGTAATTGTGCGGTTGAGAAATCGATGGCATTCTTGCTGGCTAGTATAAATCCCCATTCACCAAAGGAAGGAACATTTATGCCAATAGGTTTGGTCGTGTATTGCGGCAAGGCTGTTTGCAGCGTCGTGTTGATGGTGGAAAAGGCATCTGGTGTAAAGAATGTCGATGAAGCTTGTGTTGCAAAGACGCCACTCGGGGATAATATGTTCGGTATTTTTCTGTAGAACTCTACGGAGTACAATTTCGCAATTCGCTCGTTAGAAGGATCGACTAGGTCACTAAGAACGGCGTCGTACGTTGTATCGGTATTACGAACATATTGAAACGCGTCTTGGTTGTATACATGCACCTTGGGGTTTTGTATGGAGTTATCGTTGAGTGCGGTTATGAGCGGAACGGTCGATGCCAGTCTAGTGACAGCGGGGTCTATGTCGACAATATCAATGTTCTCAACAGATGGGTACCGGAGGACTTCTCTAGCTAGTAACCCGTCACCGCCACCAAGTATCAGAACATTCTTTGGCTGGTCGATGGCCGACAGTGCGCTGTGAGCGAGCGTTTCGTGGTACCTGTGCTCGTCTAAACTCGAAAATTGAAGCTGATTGTTGAGATAAAGCCGGGTATCTTTTTTATATTGCGTGACTACAATTTTTTGATAGGGGGATAGATCGTAGTAGACGACAGGGTCATTGTATGATCGACTGTCGATAACTTGCTCGACTCGACTTGCGTACACAAATGAACCACCGAGAACAATGAGAGATAAAACCGCTAGGCTGATCAAGCGCTGGCTGGTCTTGATGTTCTTTAGTATATACAACGCAACGAGAAGATTCAGTATAGCGACTGCGTAGGCGGTTCGAGACAAGCCAAGATAGGGTAAAAGGACAAACGGAAATAACAAGGAGCCTATTAATGCACCAAAATAATCGAGTGAAAGGACTTTTCCAACCACCCGAGCGCCAGATTTTCCGGCGTACTTTTTGTACATCGCTATGAGTAACGGAATTTCGATACCGATGCAAATACCAATTGCGAGACTAAGTAATACAAAAACTAGCCATGCAAGCGGCGTAAACGAAAAGGCAGCAAAAAGTAGTAGAACCGAGTTGCCGCCGATAACAGCGAGTACTATTTCGTTCTTTGCAAAGTTGTTGCCTGGATTCGATGTAAATCTGTAGGATATCCACGAACCGATGCCCATACCAAATAGTGAAATACCGGTTGCAAGACTAAAGCTCGTGATGGAATCACCAAAAATATACGTCGCGGCCGTGCCGAGGATGAGCTCGTATATAAGCCCTCCTACCGCCACCAAAAGTGCAGCAGCTAGCAGTGCAGAATCTTTTGAAGTACGGTGCTTGCGCGGCATGTTTAGCTGCTAATAGTTCCCGAAATAATGATTGCGATTGAGATGGCCATGCTTCCTATCAAAATACCGACAGCAATGTTGTTGTCTTTTACCAGTTCATGCCGGATATTGAGCTTAAACACACCGTTCAGGAGCATAACGGAAATCATGAGCAACACGATTCCAACAACGCTATATAAAATAGTGGCGCCAAATGCCTCGACACTTAGTCCGTTTGCTTGTTTGATAACTTCTTCTGATACGTTCATATGATCTCCTTATATTTTTCTATGATTATTTACCAACACCACCCGAACCTCCGCTATATATTGTACGGCGGTAACAGGTCTGTGTTGTGTCTTGAGAAGTAACTTCATCTTTAAACTCTCTGCCGTCAGATGGTGCAGGTTTGGTTTGGTTTAAGCTTGATGAACTGTATTGATTGGATGAATACACAGATGAAGGGGTCGTCGTGGTGCGCGGCGTGCAATAGTTTTCGTACGATGGTAATGACGACGCAAATCCGAATCCAAAAATGGTTCCGAAGAATATATACGTTAACCAATATGTCTTAAGGTGACTCAGTATGAGCGACGGGCCAACTACTCTACCAAGCATGTACTTTTGCATACTTCTACTCAGTAGCGTACCCTTGTATATATCGAATTCTTTATTATTATATTTCTCAATTGAGAACATGCCACCGGAATTATTTTTAAGCTGATACCGAACCTCCGCGTAAGCAACAGAATCGCCCTCGAAAACATGATAACTGAGCGTTCCTTCACGTCTCGCAGCAATACCAACGCCTTTTTCCTTGATAGTAAGTGTCGCCGGCTGGCCGTCGATGGTGATGGTGTTGTTTTTGCCAGAAATGACTCCCTCTGGGTCATCTGTCACCGCCCCTTTAAACGGTTCGTATAACGTAACAGTTTTTTCGTAATGGTCATACTCAATCCAGCTATCTATCTTGTTAAAGCCTCGAAGCTCCCATTCTTCCCAATAGTAATGCTTGTTGTCGGTAGCATCCCATTCTTTGTAAATAACGTACCCTTCGGCAGTTGTCGAAGTTTTTTTACCCATGAAGTGCTGACCAATTTTTATCCGTGCACGTGGGTTCGGCTTGCGGTTAAATAGTCCCATTATGAACCTCTTTGACGGTGACCGTACCGGACAAATGACTTATTATCGTCTCGATTGCGTTTGGTACAAAGTCGGCATCTGGTTGCTTACATGTACTGAGTGTTATATATCCAGACGCTTCCTCAGGCCACGTATGCATCGCAATATGAGACTCGGCTAGAATAAAACAAGCGCTGAACCCCGATGGTTCGAACGCATGAAATGATCGTTCTACAATTTTCATATGCCCGAGTTCGCATATCTCGGTTAGCAACGTCGCCAGGACATCTTGCATGTTCAGTCGCACGTTGTCACTGTCGGATGCCGTAAATATATAGGTGTGTAACGATGCCATAAAGATAGTATACATGACAGTTGAGTAGACTATACTACGTAGTAATGAACCTTCAAAGTAATACCATGGTTGCAAGTAACGACTACGAAGTCCTAGTCGTTGGTGGCGGGCAAGCCGGTCTGGGGATTGGCTATTATCTGAAAAAATCCGGACTACATTTTGTGATTCTTGATGCGCATGAAAAAACCGGTGACCCATGGCGAGAGCGGTGGGACAGCTTGAAATTATTTACACCGCGACCATTTGCGGCCTTGCCAGGTAAAAAGCTATCAAAACGGTATTCGTATTATCCGACGAAAGATGAAACAGCAGAGTACATGGAAGCTTATGCCGACGAATTTGCGTTACCGATCCACCATGGCTGTACAGTTGAGAAAGTCACCAAACAGGGCGATAGATTCATTGTAGAAACGACCGACACTGTATATAGGGCGAAGCAGATTGTCATCGCCACCGGGCCGTATAATCGGCCGTTTATTCCAGACGCAGCAACGGGATTAGATACTACAGTGTATCAGCTCCATTCATCGGACTATAAAAACCCTGCGCAGATTCCTCGCGGCGACGTATTGGTGGTTGGTGGCGGAAACTCTGGTGCACAAATTGCTGAAGATCTGCACCATACGCATAGCGTGACATTAGCGACCAGCGGCGAACCACGATTTTTACCAGAATCGATTGGAGGGCTGAGCATCTATTGGCTGTTTTATATATTTGGCTTACTCCGCGGACGGAAACGTAGTGTGGCGGCGTGGTATATCGATCGAAAAAAAGAAGCCGTTCTGGGGCAGAATACCGAAGTATTGATACGGGAAAATAAGGTCCAGCTCATTCCGTACCGAGTAACTGGCTGCGAAGGTACCAAAGTATCATTTGACGATGGTTCGAGCAGGCAAGTATCGAGCGTCATCTGGACAACTGGCTTTAAAGCTGATTATTCGTGGATCGATATCGACGGCGTGACGAACGAAGAAGGTACGCCGCTCCACCAAGATGGGGTATCGTCTATCGATGGATTGTACTTTATGGGGCTGTTTCGACAATCACGTCTTAACTCCTCGATCATCGATGGTATCGGCGCCGATGCTCGACATATTGCTACTTATATCGCACGCACCAAGTCGTAATTATTTAATCCAGACAGATTTCACGTTTGTGAACGCGCGGGCACCTTCTGCGGATAGTTCTCGGCCAATACCAGAGTTTTTAATGCCACCAAATGGTAAGCGGGGATCGCTTTTTACCATGCCGTTGATAAATACACAGCCGGCTTCGATACGAGGCACGAGTGTTTTTCCATGCTCGACGTCGGCGGTGTAGATACTTGAGCCGAGACCAAAGTCGGTAGCGTTGGCAACCTCAATCGCTTCGTTTTCATCTTTGACTTTAATCACACTGGCAACCGGGCCAAATATTTCTTCGTAGTACGTCGGAACATCTGATGTGATGTTCGACAGAATGGTTGGTGCCAAGAACGAGCCTGGCCGATCGAGCTGTTTTCCGCCGAGCTCAATGGTCGCACCGGCATCGACGGCACGCTGCACTTGCCCGAGTACTTCATCGAGTGAGTCTTGCGACACGACCGGACCGATTTTTGTCTCATCGAGCATTGGGTCACCAGGCACGTAGGTTTTAAATTCAGCGAGCAGTTTTTCCATGAATTGGTCATAGATAGCTTCAACTACAATGTAGCGTTTTGAGCCGATACATGACTGGCCGTTGTTGAGCAGGCGAGAGTAGCTTGCGGCTTTGACGGTCATATCGAGGTCGGCATCGGCGAGGACGATTGACGGGTCTGAGCCACCAAGTTCGAGGACTACTGGCTTGATATTCTTACCAGCTTGGGCTCCCACGGCTCGTCCGGCTGGCTCACTGCCGGTTAGCGAGACGCCGCGTATGATTGGGTGTTCAATGATTTTCTCAATCTTTGATGAACCAATCAGTAGCGTTTGAAAAACACCCTCTGGAAAACCTGCTTTACGAAAAATATTTTCAATGGCAAGAGCAGATTCTGGGACGTTGGAGGCATGTTTTAGGACTATTGTATTACCCGCGAGGAGAATAGGCGCAGCCATGCGGAGTACTTGCCAAAACGCAAAATTCCAGGGCATGATAATCAGAATGGGGCCCAGTGGTTCGTAACTAACGTACGATTCAGAGGCGTCGGTCACGACGGTTCGCGGTGACAAATAGTCGTGTGCACTGTCCGCGAAATGATCGAAGTTGAAGGCGCATTTTTCTACTTCTGCACGTGCTTCGGTAATAACTTTTCCCATTTCTTGGGTGAGTAATCGCGCGTAGTCTTCACTGCTGTCGCGTACTGCAGAAGCTGCGTTACGCATGTACTCTGCTCGCTCTTCAAGACTGGTATATTTCCACGTGTTGTAGGCATTCTGAGAGGCAGTCAGCTTTGATTCTACTTGTTCATCCGACAGTTCATCGAACGATTTAATCACGTTTCCGGTTGCTGGGTTGATAGATTGAATTGGCATTTAGGCCTCCTTTGCTAGTAACGATTCGGCGTTCTTTGAATAGTCTATATGAGCGTCGATAACGTGCACGCCCTTCGCGGTCAAGCTCGACGTAAGTAGCTCTGAAAGTTCGGCTGGTGTGGTGGCTCTATGTCCATGCGCACCATAACTTTCGGCGTAGGCAACGAAGTCTGGATTGTTGAATGTCATACCAAATTCATCGAAGCCTTCGTTTGTTTGTTTCCAGCGAATCATTTGAAAGGCCTGGTCGTTGAGGATGATGATGACTAGGTCGAGTTTGAGACGAACGGCTGTTTCAAGTTCTTGTGAATTCATCATGAATCCGCCATCGCCGGCAACCGCAACAACTTTTTTGTCGGGATGAATCAGTTTGGTCGCAATTGCCGATGGGACACCGGCGCCCATGGTCGCGAGCGCATTATCGAGTAATAATGTGTTCTCGAATCGCGCTTCAAAATGCCTAGCAAAATACAGTTTGTACATGCCGTTGTCGAGCGTCACGACACCGTCATCCGGCACAGCTTTTCGAACGGTGTTAACCAGCACTTGTGGCGTAATAGTCGAGGATTGTTCGAGTGCTTCTGTAAAGTCTGCGTCGAGCTGCGCTTTGTGTGGTTTGTGAAACTCCGTGTCCCAATTTTTAGAAATATCGGTGCCATCGAGTTCTTCTTTGAGCTGCCAGATTGCGTTGGCAATGTCGCCGACGACTTCTACTTGTGGGTAGTATATTTCATTAACTGAAGCCGGTTGAAAATCGATGTGTACGACTGTCCTGTCGCCAGACATAATAAATGGTGGTTTTTCTACGACGTCATGGCCGATATTGATAATAAGATCGGCTTGTTCGATGCTTCGGTGTACGTAGTCGTCTTTACTGAGTGCGGCAGTTCCGGCGAATTCTGGTAGATGTTCGTCGATGACGCCTTTACCCATTTGGGTGGTGGCAAACGGAATGTGATGTTCGTTGACCAGCTTGGTCAGCATGTTCGAGGTGCGTTTTCGATTTGCGCCAGCGCCAACAATAAGCAACGGACGCCTGGCCTCTTTGAGCAGTGCAATAGTGCGGCGAATTGCTTTGGCTTCAGCAACCGGGCGGCGTGTATGAGTGATAGGCAGTAGCTGTGTCTCGACAGACTCGGAGGCAATGTCCTCGGGAATCTCGATGAGTGCGGCACCTGGTCGTTCCTCGGAGGCAAGCCGGAACGCTTCGCGGACATATGACGGTGCATGCCGGCCTTCTACTAATGTCTTGGAATACTTGGTCACTTGGCTCATCATCGACACAACATCGATGATTTGGAAGGCACCTTGTTTACTGAGGCGAATCGGCTTTTGGCCAGTCACCATCACCATCGGCATGGCGCCGAGCTGCGCATAGGCGGCAGCAGTGACGAGGTTTGTTGCGCCAGGACCAAGCGTCGATAACGCCACGCCGGGAATACCGGTCAGGCGGCCGACGGTTGCTGCCATAAACCCAGCGGCTTGCTCGTGCCGGGTCGGAATAAATTCTATTGAGGAGCGTTTGATTGCTGCGAGGATGTCGAGATTTTCTTCGCCGGGAATGCCGAAAATGTAACGCACACCTTCTTGTTCGAGTGCTTCAACAAAGGCGGATGCGGTGGTTGTGGATGATGTATTCATGTATCTAGTATAAAGGGTTCGACCCTGAAAAGACAGCTGGCCTACGGATACGCAGCATCACCGCTTAAGAGTTCTCCCGAGCGGTGAGTAGCGTAAAGGTGCCGATGAGTCGTTACTTAGTATATGTATGTAAATTGACTGGCTGGAGCAGTACGCGTGCTGATGACGTCGAATCCAACATAGTTCATTTCAGACAAGGTAACTGTGTTGTTTTGTTTGTTCACTGCAGTTACGTACGCAACGTGACCTGGCTGTTCGGCGACTGCACCAACTCGTGGTTCTGAGCCAGTTGCAAGACCTTGAGCAGCTGCATTTGCTACCCATGAGCCACCATCACCAAGCATATTTGGTAAGTCAGGGCGCATGTTTTTAACGTGCCACGTGCAGTAGCCTTTGTAGTAGGTATTACCAATCGAAGATGCACCAATGCTCGCTGAAGAGCCGATTGATGATGGTTGGGGTGCTGGTTGCTGATACGTACTTGCCGCTACGGGCTGAGACGTTGGTACTGCAGCAACTGATAGTTTAGAAAATCGGTCTTGGAGCTTTTCTTTTTTAGCTGGGACACGTACTTTTTCTCCAACATCAATTTGGTCTGGATTGACGATGTCTTTGTTTGCATTAAACAGACGTACGTAGGTGGTCTTATTCTTTTTCGCAATTGCTTCGAGTGTATCGCCAGCTTTTACGGTTACTATTATTTTCTTTGCTTCCCTCGTCTTGCTCGACGAGGGATTATCTTTTTTCTCTGTATCGGCACTGACTGCTCCGGCAGATTGACCACCAAAAAGCATCAAAGTACCTATGGCGCCAAGCGCCATAACACTATGTTTGAATTGCATATTTTCTCCTATAAATATTCCACAACTACGCATTTCTAATATTTTTCGTAGTGTGGTTGTGCTTTGAATCGACACTAGATTTCAAAAAACACAAATTCAACAATATGATGACTTGACAAAATGGTCAATGCTTTTTAGTCGAATCTGCACAAAGTATAGTAATAACAGATGAGAAAAACTGTAGTAATAATTAGAACATAAGTACCATTTTGAGCATAAGTATGATTAAATAAAACCTTGTGTCAGAACATTTACGTAAATCAGTTGCACGTGAATGTTGAATCTGCGGTATACTAGTAGGTAGTGAATAATCAATCTTTTGTGCGGGTAGAACCAGATGACCACCACGTCGTAGCGCAAGCTATCAGTCGGCAACTTTTAGCTGCCCTAAATGCAAATCGGTCTGTTGTCTGGCTGGTCTCTGGTGGTTCGTGCATCCCTATCGCTGTTCAAGCCCGAGAACTACTAGGGCAATTGGATGAATTGGCGCACCTGTCTGTCATTGTCATGGACGAGCGGTACGGCGAAATTGACCACGCAGGGTCAAATTCGATGCAGCTAAAAAAAGCTGGCTTCGATATGAGAGGCCTGCACTACTACGAAGTACTACAGGGTGAATCAATCGAGAAGACAACCGTGCAATTTGCTCAGACACTAGAGACATTACAAGAAAACGAAGCCGTGGTTATCGGTCTATTCGGTATGGGTGCTGATGGCCATACGTCGGGACTATTGCCTGGAAATCCAGTGATGGATTCGACTGCGTTTACCGGTTTTTTTGACGGTCATGATTACCCAAGGATCACCACGACACCAGCGTTCATTCGTGGTATTACAGAAGCCACGCTGTACGCGGTAGGAGAGAGTAAGTGGCCAGCACTGTCGCAGATGCAGCAACCGGGGCCAGTCGAAGACCTACCGGTTCGAACATTGCGTGGCTGTTCACGATTAACAATTTTTTCAGATATAAATGATATGGAGGAGGCTCGATGAAAATTGCCGTTGTAGGATTAGGAAAAATGGGACACCAGATTGCAGAGAAGTTACACAATGAACAACATGACGTACTGGGTGTTGTGCGCCACGACGAAATTGTGCAACGAACAAAAGCTGAGGGCATGCGGGCGACGACACAAAAAGAAGACGTGCTGGAATTTTTTGGACAGGACACGCCCATCGTGTGGCTGATGATACCAGCTGATAACGTTGACGCTGAGCTACAAGATTGGATGAATATCTTGCCAGCAGGAAGCATCATCATAGATGGTGGAAATTCGAAATTTGTTGATACGCAGCGGCGATATGAGACTGTTACAGCGAAAAATATGCAGTACCTCGACATCGGCACGAGTGGCGGCGTCCATGGGTTGAGCAATGGATTTAGCATGATGATTGGCGGCCCAAACAATGCCTACGACGCGATTGTACCGATTGTCGAAGTGCTGGCTGCGCCACGTGGTGCCTTTCAGTATTTTGGCCCGAGTGGTAGTGGGCACTATGTAAAAATGGTCCACAATGCAATTGAATATGGGATGATGGAGAGTTTGGCCGAAGGATACCGAATGCTCGAAGAAGGAGCGTACAAGGGACAACTCGATCTTGCGGCAGCCGGTGAAGTATGGCAACATTCGAGTGTTATTACTAGTTGGTTGAATGAGCTCGCTCGTGACGCGCTGAAAGAAAGCCCGACGCTCGAAGGCGTTGATGGCTTTGTGGCGGAGAGCGGCGAAACTCGCTGGACACTGGAAAATGCTAAGGAGCTTGGCTTGGAACTGCCGAGTATTGCGGCGTCATTCGACGTCCGACTCCGCTCACAAAATGGTGAGACACATTTCGGCACCAAACTACTTGCCGCGATGCGCAATAAATTTGGCGGCCACGCCATCAATAAGGAAATCAAAGGTGAGTAAACTGGGCATTGACCCTGCTATCATCACGATATTCGGGATCACGGGTGATCTTGCAAAGCGTAAATTACTGCCGGCGCTGTACGATTTAGTCGCCGAAGATATGCTTCCCGAAAGAACAACCATCGTTGGATTGTCACGACACGATACCACCACCGATGACGTCATGCGGACGCTTGCTTCGTCGATGGATGCGCACGACACGCCACGTGACGAGTCTGTGGTGCAGAAATTAGCTAGCATGTTGCAGATTGTACATATGGATATCGGGAATGCAGACGAGTATGCCACATTAAAAGAACATCTAGATACTATTGAAGAGCAGGCAAATACCTGTTTGGCACGTATATTTTATTTGGCCGTTCCGTCGTCGATGTTCGAACTGATCGCTACCAATCTTGGCCTGCATGGCCTGAATGATGGCTGCCAGCATGCCAGTGGCGATAGTCGGCTATTGATTGAAAAGCCGTTTGGCCATGACATTGATTCAGCTCGGCAGCTGATAACAAATTTACAAAAATCATTTACTGAAGCGCAAATCTATCGAATCGACCATTACTTAGCAAAAGAAACTGTCCAGAACATTTTGACGTTTCGATTCAAGAATTCTTTGTTCGCTGGTGCTTGGAACGCCGATCACATTGATAGGATCGAAGTGTCAGCGCGTGAGTCGCTTGATATTGAAGGACGAGCAAATTTTTACGAATCAGTCGGTGCCTACCGCGATATTATACAGAGCCATTTGCTTCAGCTAGTCGCACTAGTCACAATGGACCAACCCGATGAAATGAACGCCGAAGAGATCCATAAAAAGAAAACTGCCTTATTGCTGCAAGTCCGCTCACCAAAGCCTGAAGCCATGCCTGCCCAGACAGTGCGGGCTCAATACGATGGCTACAAAGACGAGGTAAATAACCAAGATTCTACAACTGAGACATTCGCTCAGGCGACCCTTCATATCGATAGTGAGCGGTGGAACGGGGTTCCTATCCTCGTGACAACTGGAAAAGCATTGTCTAAAAAGATGACCGACATTCGCATTATCTACAAAAGTGATAGTGATGCAAACGAAACGGTCCTGGGCTTGCAAATTCAGCCAGACGAAGAAATATTACTTGATCTTGATATCAAAAAACCTGGCTATGAGTCGGAAACCGAAGCGGTCAGAGTGAACTTTAACTACAAGGAATCTGGGAAAAATCTTAGTATTGATGCGTATGAACGGGTGTTGATCGATGCGTTACGAGCAGACAAAACATTGTTTGCGACGAGTGAAGAAGTACTGGCCTGTTGGGAGATTAGCCAGCCAATTCTCGATGCCTGGCGGGCGAACAGTGTTCCTTTGAAAACATATCAAAAAGGCGCAGCCGGCATTGCCTAGTTATTTTGTGTTACAGTAAGCGGGTACATTACACATAAAGATATCAAGAGTGCAGCGAGAGAACTAGCTCCGTGACCTGCCGGCAACCAATTCTGCTACGACAGAATACGGTGCTACTTCTAGCCCATTTCGGGGAAAGATAGTATATCCATATACAACTCCTTTTCCTGGCATAGGGCCAGAGATATCAGAAAAGGAGTTATTTTAATGTCACTATTTAAAACCGCAGAAAGCGTTTCACCAAAACATCCAGATAAGCTGTGTGATCAGATCTCTGATGCAATTTTAGATGCGTATCTTCGGGATGACCCGGATGCTCGCATAGCCGTCGATGTTGCCGGTGGGCACGGTACGGTGTTCGTCACTGGAGAAATAAGTTCTCGCGCGACAACGGTTGATATCCAGCGGATTGTTGAACGAATCGCCGGCGACAGTGTTGAGACGATCATACGTGTTTCCAAGCAGAGCTCGGAAATCGCTAATGGTGTTGATACGGGTGGAGCGGGGGATCAAGGGATAATGGTGGGCTACGCATGCAACGATACGCCGGAACTATTACCACTTGAGGTGGTGCTCGCTCGACGCTTGAACCAGTATCTATATGAGACATGGCCATACGACGGCAAAACACAAATTACGCTCAAAGAAGACAAAATTGTATCTGTGGTCGCAAGTTTTCAGCATGCTGCTTCGGCTGAGCTCGACGCAAACGTTCGACAGTGGGTTCGTGACGTATCTGGCGTTACCAGCGACGATGCGACCAGATTTCATATTAATCCAGCCGGTGACTGGCAGATTGGCGGCTTTGACGCTGACGCCGGGCTAACCGGAAGAAAGCTGGTGGTCGATAATTACGGCCCACGTATTCCAATAGGCGGCGGTGCCTTTAGTGGCAAAGACCCCAGCAAAGTCGATCGTTCGGCAGCGTATATGGCTCGTAAGATCGCTGTAGACTTATTAAAGGACCAGCAGGCCAACGAAGTGCTGGTACATCTAGCGTATGCGATTGGGTACGATCAGCCGCTTGAGGCAACCGCAACGATTGACGGCGTGCAGCGTCTAGTCACTGGATATGATCTTTCTCCGCGCGGAATCATTTCGTCCTTATCGCTCAAGCAACCAATCTACGAAGCAACGGCACGCTACGGCCATTTTGGCCATACAAACTTCACGTGGGAACACTAAAAAACCTTAAGATTGGCTGATAGTTTGGTGTATACTAGAGGTAATATAAGTGTAATAGAGGGAGAGAATATATGATTATCAACTTGTTACTATGGGTACTATTCGGTGCATTAGCCGGTTGGATTGCCTCGAAAATCATGAAAACAGATGCCAGCATGGGCGCTGTTGCCAACATTGTTGTTGGTGTACTCGGAGCCTTTATTGGTGGCTTCATTGTGCAAAGCCTCACCGGCAGTGACGTCAATGAATTCAGTATTGCTGGACTTTTGACAGCGGTACTTGGTGCGGTCGTTCTGCTTGCAGTCGTTAAAGCCGTCAAACGCTAAGTATATACGGTAGAACGTATCCATGTAACGAAAACTGCTCGACACATTCATTGTGTTCGGCCAGTTTTTGTACGCGGGTAGATGAAGCATGGGTTCATGACCACTGTGTGCACTCATTTGCACGGAGGTGAGACTATACCCGCTGCCGTCTACCTGGTATCATAAGCATAATGACAAGTCGAATTGAGCAGGAGAAACACTCCGTGGGTGATGCAGTAATTCCAATTAAGCTTGCCGACCTATCTGATACAAAAAAAGTGCATGAAGTGTGTCGCGACGCTAGTACCAAGTCTAAGGAAAATCGTCGTCTTGATCGTAACGTGTATTTGCTACTGGATGCACGTGCGTTCAACCTTACTGAGAGTAGCAAGGAAGTACGAGATAGCGTTCGAGCGATGACTGAAGAGATTAAAGCAGATGCAATCGCTATCGTTGGTAGCAATCGTGCATTGATCTCGGCATCGCTTATTCTTCCCAAGAAATCGACTGTACCGACCGCCTTTTTCAAACTCGAACAAAAAGCGAGACGCTGGCTTCTTTCGAACGACAAAGAGCTCGGCTCATCACGACTGCCTCTGGTGTTCAGCGCGCTGATTGGTGCCATAGGCATACTTGGTCTTCTTGGTTGGCAGATTGATAATACGTTCTTAACTGGCTCTATATTTGGATTACGGCCAATCAACCCAGTGGCAGCCATTGGCCTCCTCGTTATGGCAGCGGGCTTTCTTCTCTATTGGAAAAAATGGTATACGATATTACGAATTGGTGGGGTTTTCGTTATCGCAGTAGGGGTCGTATCCTTACTCTCGTCGTCGACCGATACACTACTATACGGTGAGAAGGTCATGCGTTTTGGTGATCGCGCAGTGCTTGCCGATTCAGCGGCAGTGTCATTTATACTACTGGGCTCATTAAGCCTCGTGTTGGCCCGACCGTTCTCGCGGTCACACGTCGTTGTACGTATGATCGGGAATGGTGTAGCTGCTAGTGTCGTACTGATAAGTCTGGTCAATGTGTTTGGCCAACTGTATGCCAAGGACTATATTCTTGGATTTGGCACCTCGTTTGCAATGGCGTTCAATCTAGCGCTCGGGCTCGCGCTTGCGGGAATCGGTATTATATTACTTGACCTGTTTCGGAGTCGAGGCGATTTTATAGCGCGAGTCTCGACAAGTGGATGGATACTATTGGCAGCAATTGTGGTGTTACAGGTTGGCGGATATGCAATATGGTTATCGACAGTTAATCGGAATGAAGTCGACGCGAAGCAACTGTTCGAAGTGGACAGCAGTAGGATTCAGCAGTCGATTGGCACCAGCATCCAGGCATATAATGATGCACTCGTTGGCTACGGTGGGTTATTCCTCGCGAGCGACACGGTGACTGAAAACGAATTTTCCATATACAACGCATCGCTTGATATAAAACGTCGCTATCCAGGGATACGATCATTTGCCTTTCTAGCTGTCGTCAAGGATGAAGATTTGGAATCGTTTGCGCAGAACCAGCGTGAAATCGATCCAGATTTTACCTATATGCAACTGAGCGATAAGCCGCTGCACTTCATTGCCCTCTATTTGCCTGATACACCAGATAGCTCACTGATTGGTCTTGACCTCAGCTCCGTGCCAGGTCGATCTGAGATATATGGCTCGGCGGTAAACAGCGGCACGCCTCACACATCCGGAAGCATACAGTACCCAGACGGTGCGGTGGGCGATAAGTCAGGGTTCTTCATCACCAGCCCGGTGAAAAATAAAACAAGTAAAAACTTTGTTGGGCTCGTCAATGCAAACTTCAATTATAAAAGCTTTTTTGAGTCTATCGTTTCGAAGAATATTGCAAACGATGATATGACGGTTACTATTCTTGATCCAGCTGAAGACAACAAGCTTTTGTATGAGAGTATCGGCAGCGTATCGTCGACACGACTGACACAAACCTTAAAAGTTCCGATTGGTGATCGAATCTGGTCGCTAGCCAACAGCGGCCCAATCGATTATGGGCTTTCCACCGCACAGAAGAATTCACCAGCAGGTGTCATCGTATTCAGTCAAATTGCGACGCTATTTTTTCTGGTTATATTCTTTTTGCAAGCGTCATCACGAAGGCATGCGCTAGTGATTGCCGATGTTGCAACCAAGGATTTGCAAATTGAAAAAAACAATATTTTAGAGCTCCACAAAAAAGATGAAGCAATTCTGTCGAGCATCGGTGACGGCGTATTTGCGATTGATACTGACAAAAAGATCATTTTATTTAATGAAGCTGCCGAGGAGTTGTCTGGATTTAAAGCTGAAGCTGTTTTGGGCAAGCCGTATGATCACATTCTTGAGTTTACGCATGAACATAACGGAGCCGTAAACGACGCATTCATCGTTGATTCACTTGCCGGTCAAAAAACGAAAATGGCGAATCATACTAACCTCAAACGGCAGGACGGAGTCTTAATTTCTGTCGCAGACTCCGCATCACCGATTTTAGACGCATCATCAACCGTTATTGGATCGATTGTTGTGTTTAGAGACGCCAGCGAAGAGCGTGAACTATCTCGCCGAGCAGACGTTATCGCCGAAGCCAAAGGAAAAGACGATGCGTTAATCAATGCTATTGGCGAAGGTATGATTGTGTTTGATAATGATGGACGGATTATACGGATAAACAAATTAACCACGGAAATTTTAGGGTATACCTCCGACGAACTCGTTGGAAAGACATTTGTTGAAACGGTAGCCGCGTATAATTTTGACGGTGAGAAATTACGCGTGGAGGATCGCCCAGCGACAAAAATAAACAACACGTACCGATCTGTAAACGCAAGTTTAGAATATGAAACAAAGACGGGAGAACGTGTGCCGGTACGAATTTCAATCGCACCGATTACGGTTGATGCTAACCCGAGCGGGGCAATAGCGTTGTTTCAGGATATAACTAAAGAGCGAGAGCTTGATCGTTCTAAAGATGATTTTATCGGATTGGTGTCTCATCAGCTAAGCACTCCGGCTACAGCGGTCAAGGCAAACCTCGGGATGATTGTTGAAGGCTTGGCGGTAGAACCCGAGGAAATAGCCGAAGCCGTAAAAGATGCGTACGAGAGTAACGAGCGACAAATTCAAATCGTGCAAGACTTTTTAAACGTCGCACGGCTTGAGAATAATCGGCTAAAACCTCAACTAGAGGCAGTCAACGTACGAAACATTATTGAGGGAGTTTTGAAAGACCAGCAAATAAATCTTGATAACCGAAAGCATAGGGTAGACGTGACCTGCGACGACACGGCATATGTAACCGCGGATGCTCATTTACTGAGCTTTATCTTGAACAACTTGGTGAGTAATGCGAGCAAGTATTCTGATGAGGGGAAGAAGATAGTCGTTGAAGTGCGGGAATCGGCCAATACCTACCATATCAGCGTGATAGACGAGGGTGTAGGCGTACAAGCTGAAAATATTGAAAGATTATTCCAACGATTTTCGCGCGTTCAGAATAATCTGTCTGCAACCGTTGGTGGTACCGGGCTTGGTCTCTATATTGCAAAGAAGATGGTAGGCCTGATGAATGGTACACTAGAAGTAAGATCTAAAATTAACACTGGTTCGCGATTTATCGTAACCTTACCAAAAGGAGAAAAAAATGGCTAAGATACTCATCATTGAAGATGATCCATTCATCCGCAACGTATACGATAAAATTCTTACAAAAGACAATCATAGAGTAGTGACTGCTAAGGACGGACAAGAAGGACTCGATGCCGCAGAACGTCACAATCCGGATCTAATCATTCTTGACATGATGATGCCTGTCCTCGATGGTATTCAGTTTCTAGAAGCATACGACATCAAAGAGAAGCACCCGACCGTTAAAGTGATCGTATTGAGTAATAACATGATGCAAGAAAAAATAAATCAGGCTGTTGAGCTTGGTGCGGTGAACTATAAAACGAAATCGATGTTTTCGCCTCGAGAAATGATTGACCTGGTGCAAGAAACCTTAAAACCGTAGTGTACACGACGGTCTGATAGAATAGGGCAATGATACAATTTCTCACATCAGATCATCGAACTGGCAAGCTTCAGCAGGCTACGTCTCACCGAAGCGATACCTGGATACGCAGTGAGCGACCAACCGATGATGAAAAAACTGTACTATTAAGTTTTGGGCTCGATGAGAGTATCCTAGCCGACGCCCTCGATCCGCACGAGGTTCCTCGTGCTGAGGTAGAGGATGACTGGACCTATTTCATCACTCGTCTCCCCGACACCGACGATGACTTTAATGATTTCACGACACCGATACTATTTGCCATCAGTTCTCATAGCATTGCGACGATAAGCCGCGATCCCCTAGGCAGGCTATGGCAACCGTTTATTGATACGACTCGTGCCTCTACAACCCAAAAAGTCCCGTTCTTCATAGCGATGATGGAAGGTATAATGTTGCAGTATCAACGGCGCGTAGCCACAATCAACCGGCAGATGAGGGCGGCAACGAGTGACGTGCAACTGCTTCGCTCGAAAGATATTTCGACCTTGACTGAATATGAACGAAAGCTAAATGATTATCTCGATGCACTGATTCCGACAAACACTGCTATTAAGAAATTGCTCGGTGGCAAAATGCTAGTACTCACCGAAGATGACCGCGATATGGTAGAAGATCTTGGTATCGATCTAGAGCAGGTTATCGCGCGCTGTAAGAGCTTACTGCGTACGATTACCAATTTGCGAGATTCGTACCGCGCGGTTATGGACACACGACTGAACGAAACGATTCGTTTGCTAACCGTTATTACGCTCGCATTAACGATACCGACGATGCTTGCCGGGCTGCTCGGCATGAATGTGGCATTGCCCATCAATGAAAAGTCGCCACTTGTGTTTCTCGGCGTCATTATTATCAGCTTGATCTCGGCTGTCAGTTTGAGCGTGTTTTTCCTTCGTAGAAAGTAGCCTAGCGACGGCCAATATCTGTTCGATATTGCATGCCGTCAAACGATATCAGCGCGACGGCGTTGTAGACTTTTTCTAATGCATCATCGAGCGTCGCACCAACTGCCGTTACGGCTAACACTCGTCCACCATTCGTCACATATTGGCCGTCAACTTCTTTGGTTGCCGCATGAAATACGACGATATCCGGTTGTGATTCAGCTGCTTCGATGCCATGAATCAGGTCGCCTTTGTGTGAACTTTTTGGGTAGCCGGCTGACGCTAAAATAACGGTTGCTGCCGACGAGTCGGTCCATGCGACGTCGCTAGCTTGTAGTGTGCCAGATGCACAATTCGCTAAGATTGTGTACAAATCGCTCTTGAGTAGGCGCATGTATACCTCAGCTTCAGGGTCGCCAAATCGTGAGTTAAATTCTAATAAATTTACGGTGTTCCCATCGATCATGAGTCCGGGGTATAACGTACCAACAAAAGGAGAGCCATTCTTAGACAGTGCCTCAAGTGCTGGGGCGACAATCGTGTTGCGAGTACTATCAAGGTGGGCGTCGGTGACCCATGGTACTGGTGCGATAACACCCATGCCGCCGGTATTAGGACCGTTGTCGCCGTCGAAGATTTGTTTGTGGTCTTGTGACGTGGGAAAGAGTACGGCTGTTGTACCATCGCAGAATGCGTGAGTTGATACTTCTTGACCCTGTAAAAAATCTTCAATGACTACCTTTGTTCCAGCCGATCCGTATAGTTGTTTGACCATAATATCATCGATGGCTTGATGAACTTGTTGCTCTGTTTCGGCAATGACGACACCTTTTCCGGTGGCTAATCCATCGGCTTTTATAACGATAGGAAAATCCCGAGATAGGGCATACGCAGTTGCACCCGCGGGTTCACTAAATGCTTGATATGCTGCAGTTGGTATCTGAGCAGACTCCATGAGATTCTTTGAAAATACTTTAGATGTTTCGATTTGTGCTGCAGCTTTTGTGGGACCAAATACCAGGATGTGTTCTGCAATGCAGGCATCGGCTAGTCCAGCTTCTGAAGCGGCTTCTTGACCGATAACGACCAAGTCAATATCCTGTTGTTTTGCAAACTCAATAAGTCCGTCGACATCAGTAAAATCAATTTCAACGGTGGTTGCTACTGACTTCATGCCATCGTTTCCTGGTGCACAATAGACGCTAGCAACCTGCGGTGATTGGCTCAGTTTCCAGCACAGTGCATGCTCGCGTCCACCGCTTCCAACGACTAATACGTTCTTCGTCCCAGATTCTTGGTTCATGTTCTATCCTCCTGTAGGTGTATATGTTGCGTGATGAAGTTGCCGATGTCGGATGCGATAGTCGCGAGTTCAGACGCTTTGACTCGATCAAATAGGACTTCCGGTGTATCACTATCGCGTCGCTCGACGTGGTGTTCAAACACGACTGGTCCGCCGTCGTATTCTGCATCGACAGCAAATAGACAATGCCCGGCTGGCGCATGCTCCGCTATAACATGTTGTTGTACATGAATGCCATAGAATCCCTTCGTGTCTGGCAGAATTCCTGGATGCGTATTGACCATCCGAGCACTGAACGGTGATTGGTGGGTATTATCCCAGCCGAATTGTTGTACTATTGAAGACCCGACAAGCTTCATGTAGCCAAGTAGCGCCACGAACTGTATGTTTGCTTCTGTTAAAACCCTGAGAATCTCGGCTTCTTCGGCAATGGTTTGCTGGCCCGGGAGATGCGTTTCATCATGCGCCGCAGGAAAATTTTTAGACGAGATATACTGACAGTCAATACCACTGTCGTATTGGGCATTCAGTCGCTTGACTCGTTCAAAGACGCCTGCCTGCAGGTTGTTAGAAATCACCATAACGACCTCTGCATCTAGCTCGTTGTTGGCACACGCCTCAATCAGCGTTTCAGCAGTCGTACCGTTCCCCGATGCTAGAATGGCTATGCGAGTTTTCACGACGGCAGTATGAGGTTACTTTCATAGCTAATCGTGTCGGTCAGTTTGCCGATAGAAGAGGGGTAATCACCATTGAAACACGCCGTACAGAAATTATCAGCTGGAATGTGGGTTGCTTCAATCATGCCGTCAAACGATAGGTAGCCAAGAGAGTCCACACCAATGTACTGGCGTATTTCTTCGACGGATTTCTGTGAGCCAATCAGGTCTTTTTGGTCGGGGGTGTTAATGCCGTAAAAGTCGGGGAATTTGACGGGCGGAGAGCTGATAACGAGATTAATTTCTTTGACACCTACTTTTCTGAGCATTTTGACAACTTTTTTCATGGTCGTACCGCGGACGATAGAGTCATCGACCAGTATAATACGCTTACCTTCCAGTAAGTAGACAATCGGATTCAATTTCAGCATAACGTCACGCTCGCGAAGTTCCTGGGTTGGTCGTATGAATGTACGATTAATATAACGATTTTTTATGAGCGCCATCTCAAAGGGAATACCACTTTGTTTTGAGTAGCCGACTGCAGCCGGTATCGCAGAATCTGGCACCGGCACTACAATATCAGCATCAAACTTGTATTCCTTGGCAAGTTGAATGCCGAATTCTTCACGAACTTTACTGACTGTTTTGTTGAGTAGCTTGCTGTCAGGTCGCGCAAAATACACGAACTCGAAGATATCAAGTTTGGTAGTTCCTTCAACAATCGTGTGAGATGTAATACCGTTTTCATCGATAATGAGCAGTTCGCCGGGCTGTACATCGCGTTCAAAGACGGCACCAATCGTATCGAACGCACAGGTTTCTGAGGCAACGACATAGCCGTTATCGAGCTTCGCGAGAGATAATGGCCGGATGCCATGCTCGTCTCGAAATGCGATGAGTTTGTCTTTCACCATTGCCGTCGTAGAGAAGACTCCCTGAAGCAGTGGATAGACATTTCTGATAGCTTCATGAACTTCACAACCATCGCTCAAGTAATAATCGATAGCAGCGGTCATCATGCCGGTATCGTTCATGCCCGTGTGATCAATATTTTTTTCAGTCAAGAATACTTCGAGTTTATCGGTGAGGGGGAGATTACCGTTGTGAGCCAGAGCAAATTGTTTCGATTCAGAGAGGTACGGCTGATTATATAACTCGTTGTGTCCACCAGATGTTGCATAGCGATTATGCCCAATTGCAATTGTACCTTTGAGGCCCACGAGATCTTCTTCTTCGTATACATTGGCAACCAGCCCAAAGTCTGAGTGGCGGTACATAGTCGATAGGTCACTACTGACAATACCTGAGCTTTCTTGCCCTCGGTGCTGCAAGGCCCATAGCCCGTAGTAGGTGAGCCGTGCTGCGTCGGGCGCGCCGTAGATTCCAAAGACTGCGCATTTCTCTTTCAGTTTGTCGTCATCTAGAGGTTCCATCGGTGTATTCATTAAAGTATTGTAGCGAATTTACTAGTGAGATACTAGGTATTTTTCGCATTTTCTTACAAAACCTAGTTGACATACATTTCATACTTTTTATACAATGAGTCTAATGGATGATAAAAAACTATACGGAACAGCAACAGTTGGCACAAAAGGCCAAGTGGTTATACCGTCTTCAGCTCGTGAAGATTTAGGTATCGAAGCCGGAGATACGCTTTATGTGGTAGCGTCGTGTAGCAAAAAATTTGTCGGTTTTATCAAGGAAGAGCAGCTCGCCGCATTAATCGAGCACGTCACAGAAAACATTGAAAATTATAAACAAGCGTTAGAGCAAAACAAAGGATAAACCCAGTATGCACCACGAACTTTCGCTGCGAGCGAAACTTATTATCATGGTTTCAGTTATGGCCAGCCTATTTTTGGTTGCACTCGACCAGACAATCATTTCTACCGCACTCGGCACGATTGTCGAGGAGTTTAATGCGTTCGACTCGCTGAGTCTTATCGTTACATCCTATCTGCTGACAACAACAATCACGGTGCCAATCGCTGGAAAATTATCTGACCTATTTGGTCGGCGAAAGTTGCTGCTCGCGGGTATCGTTATCTTTGCGCTCGGCTCGCTCTTTAGTGCACTTGCCGGGGACATAACGACGTTAGTGGTGGCACGAGCATTTCAAGGTATCGGCGGTGGGATCATTACTGCCAACGCTTTTACTATTGTCGGAGACTTATTTGCTGCACGGGAACGGGGGAAATGGCAAGGACTGATTGGGGCGGTGTTTGGGCTGAGTTCACTGGTTGGTCCACTGCTGGGAGGATATCTTACTGATCATAACAACTTCTTTGGCTTTACGACCGATTGGCGCTGGACATTCGGCATTAATGTACCGATTGCGATTGTGGCATTCATTGTGATAGTAATTTACTGCCCAAGTTTGAAACATGCAAAAAAACCAAGGATCGATTATCGAGGAGCAGCATTTCTTACTGTCGCACTCTCTACGTTAGTGTTAGCAGTTGATAATACCGATAAAATATTTGCGGGAGTTCTCGAAACCTTTGACATATCGCTGTTGACACTTCGCAGTATTATGGCGGCTATTATTGCACTATCGGTTGCCGGATTTATCGCCACGGAACGAAAAGCAGCTGAGCCAATACTGCCGCTGTACTTTTTTAAGAATGGAAATTTTACCAAGATTATGGGCATTGCCACATTATTTGGCGCGGCGTTTATTGGCTCGATACTCTACCTGACGCAGTTTAACCAACAAGTATTTGGGGCTACGCCGACTGAGTCCGGGCTGATGCTACTACCGATGATTGGTGGGCTCATGCTCACATCGATTGGCGGCGGACAAATTATTTCGAAGACAGGCAAATACAAAGTGTTCATGATGATTGGCATCTCGCTGGCAACGGCCATGGTGTTTGGCTTGACGACACTGACGCCGGAAACACCGTATGTTCAAGAAGCAATCATTATATTGTTCCTTGGCATGGGGTTGGGTATCGTCATGCCGGTTATCAACCTTGCGGTCCAAAATGAGTTTTCGCAGCGCGAGCTGGGTGTTGCAACCAGCTCTAACCAGCTATTTAGAAGTCTCGGATCGACAATTGGGGTGGCACTATTTGGAGCAATGCTAACGGGTGGTATCACGACGTCACTGGGTGAGGGGATACAAGATGATGCGTACGTGCAGTCATTGTCTCAAAACTCGCAGGTGCAAAAGATTGGCAGCCTAGATGATTCAAACACCTTGCTGACGATAAATACACCCGATATCAAGCAGAAGATACGTGACGGCATGATCGAACGTACACAGAACTTGCCCAAGGCCGCTCAAGAACAAACCCGAAACGCCTTCGTCCAGTCGCAGGATGACTACTCGAGTAAAATTACGCACGCCTTTAGTGACAGCTTACAGAATATATTTACCGTCGCTGGGAGTCTGATGTTAGTCGGCGTGGTACTGGTATTTATGCTCAAAGAGCGCGAACTGCAATCTGGGCACGAGAACGACACACCAGGCCTGGCCTAACAAGCCTTCAACGCTGCTAGTGCTTATAAATAAAACGCGCTATACTTAACGCAGATGTTAGCGTACTATGCCAAGCGCTCACCGGGTGAGGAATTTGAGAAGCTGAAAGCACCGTTGAAAGAAGGGGTGTGGGTTGATGGTAGTAACTTATCAGTCGAGGATATCGACGAACTAATTGGTACGTATGACTTAGCGCGAAACATTGTGTACGATGTACGCGATCATCACGAGTTGCCGCGAGTCGAAATCCATGACGAGGCAGTGTATGTGTTTATTCGCATTCCACGGCTAGCAAAATCGGGACATGTCGTGTCGTCGCCAATGTTATGTGTGGTCAAAAAAGATATATTTCTTAGCCTTACCCAATTTGATTCCATATCGCCTGAAACAGTTGCGGCTACGACGTTGCCGGTAACCACCAGGGAAACCCAAGAGCTACTTCTAGGAGTCATTGCTGCGTGTGTAGACGAGTACCAAGAGTCGATTTATCACACCGAGCGGAGTATCAATGATACGGCAAATCGCTTGCGTTCTCACGAAGTCACGAATCAAGATTTTATACATTTTGTCGTGGTAGAAGACAACCTGACTGCCTATCGGATGAACCTTGAGGGATTGATTGCAGTCGTAAAACGCCTGCGAGACAGTCAAGACGGCAGCCTATCGTCCATTAATACTGAAGCACTCGAGGATATTTTGCTACAAATACAGCAGTTGCTCGTGGCAGTTGAAAGTTATGGGGGAAGAGTCAAAAGTATTCGCGGTGCCTATAGTACGATTGCAAACAACAACTTGAACAAACGTATGAAAATATTGACGGTTATCACGGTACTGATTACGCTGCCAAATGTCATATTTGGCATGTATGGCATGAATGTCATGTTGCCGTTCGCGCAGCAGCCATGGGCATATGGAGCAATAGTTGGCGTGAGCCTAGTATTAATTCTGTTCGTGTTTGCAATTGCTCGACGCCTGCGTATCTTCTAAATCATTCCGCCATTGCTTGCCATCAACCGTTTGGATTGCTATGATACTCTTTGTGTTTCGTGATGTACGCAATACGAACACCGCCGCGTGTACCATACTGGTTGAAACCGCACGCAAGATATAGAAGTATAAAAAGGAGTACAAAACTACATGCCGATAGCTATCGCTTTTGCCCCCTCGCGGAGCAAAAAGATTGCAGTGGATGTGGTGCCTGCCGAATGGCAACTGTATATCGCACATTAATTTGTGTTTTATAAAAAAACGAAAATCACCCCACGGCACCGGGGTGATTTTTACTCAGAAAATGTTTATTGTACGTTTGAAATATCTATGCCAGCTTCTTTAAACGCTGGCTGCAAGATGAGTGTGTCGAATGTTTCTGGGTCTGCCCACACAGAAGTAGCGCCTTCGGTGCCTGCTGGAACGATTTTGCCATCTTTGACGACTTGATCGAGCTTCTCTCCATTTAGGTAGAACGTCGGTGTGCTATTAACCCCCGATTTACGGCCAAGAGCTTGGTCGAAGTCGATTTTCTTATTAATATCGTCTCTTCTGTCTTCGAGTGTGGTTTGAACTTCGTTTCATCAATGCCAAGCTGCGCTGCATATCCAGCAAACAAGTCGGTTCGATCGCTTGCGGATGCGCCTTCCCAGCTATCTTGGTTTTGGTACAGCAAATCGTGCATCTCCCAATATTTACCCTCGAAACCGGCAACTTCAGCGCTAGCTGCTGCTGCAATGGCATTGGCGTGAATACTGGTGAGTGGGAATGCGCGGAAGGTGAACGCCAGCTGGTCTTTGTATTTTTCGGTGATTGTTTTGATTGGCTCTACGGCGCCCTTACAGCCAGGACATTGAAAATCCCCATACTCAAACAATACGACTTTGCTATTGGCATTACCGAAAGTGTGATCGGCTATATTTCCGGATGCTTCCGATGCTGGTTGTATCTTTGTTGCATCGACGTTGCTGACGTCGACATTGTCGCTGCTAGAGAGGTATACCAAAGTACCAAAAAGAGCTACGACAACAGCAGTGAATATGATCCATGTATTTCGGGTCATGATTAGTTAAAACTCCTTCTTTATTTCTTTTAGTGTAGCAAATTATGACACTGAGGGCTAGAATAGAGCTTATGATAGAAGTCTTCGCTGTGCTGGCAGTTATAGTGGTAATTTTACTCGTAGCGGTAAATGCAATTGTTATTTCACTGCCTCCACTCAGTATATTTGAACTTGAACGACGTCACGAAACTGGCGATAAAAAAAGTCAGACGATGCTCCGCAAAACGAGTATCTACGGTGAATTGGTATCGTTACAGCGAGTGGTCAGCTCACTTTTTTTGGTGATGTCGGTTGCACTGCTCGTGGCGGCGAGCGGTTGGCTGGTTGGGCTATTGCTCTCTACGGTTTTGGCGCTAGAATACGGGGCGATTGCTCGAATAACCATCGTCCATACACATATGCAAAAGCTGTATGAGAAGTACGAAACCCAGCTGATTCACTTGATTGAATCGTATCCACGAATATTTTCAATTATAAAAACAGTTACAGCAGCGACAATAGAAACCCGTATCAACTCAAAAGATGAGCTACTGCACCTGGTTGCCAATGACGGCGGCGTGCTGTCACGTGAAGAAAAGTCGCTGGTGCAAAACGGGCTATCATTCGACACAAGAAAAGTGCGCGATATTATGACGCCTCGCAGCGTCATCGACACTGTTAACAAAGATGAGGTGCTTGGACCACTCGTTCTCGATGATTTACACAAGACTGGTCATAGCCGATTTGTTGTCATCGACGGCGACCTTGACCACACGGTTGGTATTTTGCATGTTCGGAGCTTACTCAATCTCGACGTTCACAAGAAAAAAACCCATAAAGTTGAACAGGCGATGGAGGCGCGCGTGTTCTATATCCACGAAGACCAAAGTTTGTCTCATGCACTGGCTGCCTTTCTCAAAACGCACCATCATCTGTTTGTCGTCGTCAACGAGTTCCGCGAAACAGTCGGTTTACTGAGTCTTGAGGACGTGATTGAAGCTGTGCTTGGTCGAAAAATTGTCGATGAATTCGATACGCACGAAGATTTGCGCGAAGTTGCTGCTCGTAATCCCCGAGCGAACAATAGCGCATCGATTTCTTCAGACGTATAAACCTACGGACTAATGTTATCGATAGCGCGCTTGCCTATATTTACGATGTGTTTTTGTCGGAAGCGTGCGAAGGTTTTCTTGTCCATGCCATATCGTTTAATGTGCGTCGTGATGTACTCCGAGCCAAGGAAGCGCGGTAGAATTACGTAGCTCGCGCCGTGCTCGTAAAGCACGAGTGCGTCTTCATAGGTACGCGCATGACAGATAAAGGTGACATCTTTTTTATGGCGGTTAAAGAAAGATAATAGCTGTTTATTGATATCGATATCGAGGATTGTACTAGCAGCAAACGTGACTGTACTAGCATTGATTTCTTCTAAAAATTCATGGTCAGTTGCGTCGCCGTAGGCGTGACTAATACCTTGAGATTCGAGATGTTCAATGACTTCTGGGTCAAAATCAACCACAAGATATTTCTGTTTTGTATCTCGAAACAATTGTAAAAACTCGTACCCACCGTGGTGATAGCCAAACAATACGCTCGTGTACAGTCCGCGTTTTTGAGCTTTTTCGCGTATTTCTTTTCGTTCGAATATCGATAGCGATTTCTGAAATTTAGTAAATAGTTGGTCGTCGTATTTCATGAGGTACGATGAAACAGCGATTGTGATCAGGGCAACTAGTGTAATGATACTGGTTGCTACGTTGTCGACGAGGTCGAGTTGGTTTGCGAGTACAACCAGCACGATAGAAAACTCACTAATCTGCGAAAGATGGATGCCGGCTTTAAAACTGGTTAGTTTCGTATAGCCCAAAGCGCCAAGACTCGACATAACAACGAGTGGTTTCCCGACGATCACAATCACTGAAAGCAGTAATGCAGGGAGGATGACCGCAGTGAAATTATCAAAGATGAAACTTTCACCGAGCGTCACAAAAAACAAGACTAAAAAGAAATCTCGGAGTGGCTTAAGCCGTGAGCTCATTTCCGTCGCGTAAGGGATTGAGGCGAGGCTGACTCCAGCAAACAAGGCACCAACTTCTGGCGAGAACCCGATAGCGCCGAACAGACTAGCAATACCGAAGCCCCAGGCTATGGCGAATAAGAATAAGAATTCTTGGCTTTTAGCGAATTTTTTAGCAAAGTGGGGAATCAGTTTCGCCCCAGCAACGTACAGAAGCAATCCCAGTGATACGGCCTTTAAGGCCATCAACGCAAAGTCTTGCAGCCCTAGGCCATCACCTCCCTGACTGAGTGCTGTGATGAACACGATTGCAAGTGTTGCAACGACGTCTTCTACTAAGATAACGCCGACCGCAATTTGTCCGTATAGTCGATTTACTTCTCGTTTATCTGAGAGTGCTTTGAGGATAACAATAGTACTGCTAAAGAAGAGTGCGACGCCGAGTATCATCGCGGTTGTCACGTCGTACCCGAGCAGTATACCTACCCCGTACCCAAGGCCACCGACTAGCGCAAGAGTCGTCATAGCGGTTAGCAATGAGACTTTTCCAAGACTTTTGATGACAGACGTGTTCATGCCGAGCCCGATGATAAACAGGAGTAACGCAATACCTATTTCGCTAAAACCGTCGAAAGCTTCTTTCGATTGTATGAGATCGAGAAAGACAGGCCCGACGAAAATACCCGTTAAAATGTACCCAAGAATCAGGGGCTGTTTGAGATACCGCATGAGCCCTGCAACAATCGCTACTATAACGAATACCAGGCTAATCTCTAGAAATAATGTTCCATCGTGCATGTGTATTTTAAATCGCTTTCGGTTGTTAGTATGACAGCATCATCTCTTCGGTGCAACAGATGTGATATACTTTTGCGTATGAACCGAACACTATCACACCACGTTACATCAGAGGTTGGCGAGCACGTTGTCGTCAAAGGCTGGGTCCAATCCAGGCGAGACCACGGTGGTTTAATATTTATTGATCTTCGAGACCACGCTGGGCTAACGCAGCTGGTTATTAATCCTCAAAATGAGGCAGCCTTTGCGGTCGCAGAACAAGCCCGCGACGAGTTTGTGTTGTCGGCGAAAGGTCTAGTGAAAGAACGCGATGAATCACTCAAAAACAAACAGGTGGTATCGGGCGATGTTGAAATCGTTGTCGATGAGCTTGTGGTACTCAATAAAGCCGAGCCGTTGCCGATTCAGCCGTTCGCTGAAGCTCAGGCCAACGAAGAGCACCGCTTGAAATATCGCTACCTCGATCTTCGTCGTCCGAAGATGCAGCGGATGCTCAAAAAACGAGCTGAATTTTTGAACGTGATGCGCTCGTTTATGGGAGAAAACGGCTTTACCGATGTTGCCACACCTATCTTGGCGAACTCAAGTCCGGAGGGCGCCCGCGACTTTCTGATCCCGAGTCGACTGCATGAAAACAAATTCTACGCACTGCCGCAAGCCCCGCAACAATTTAAGCAACTGTTGATGGTTGGAGGCCTTGATCGCTATTTTCAAATAGCAGCTTGTTTTCGAGACGAAGATCCGCGGGCTGACCGGTTGTTCGGTGAGTTCTACCAACTCGATATGGAAATGAGTTTTGTAGAGAGTGGCCAAGACGTACGAGAACTGATGCAGCCACTGATCTGTGACCTGGTAACCAATTTTGCCGGTAAAAAACTTGCCGGTAATGAAGTTGTGACACTTACTCATGAAGAAGCGATGAAAACGTATGGTTCAGACAAACCAGACCTGCGCTACGACATGAAGCTTGTCGATCTTACGGATGTTTTTAGTGACACGGCGTTCGGTGTATTCAAAAATGCTCAGTGCATTAAAGCAATCTGCGTCAAAAACGGAGCCTCATTGAGCCGAAAACAGATTGATACGTTTACGGACGTGGCAAAACAAGAAGGCGCTGGTGGACTGGCGTATATTATGTACGAAAACGGCGAAGCAAAATCACCAATTGCAAAATTCATGTCAGAAAACGAGCTCTCAAGCGTGAAACAATTACTTGGCGCCGATGATGGTGACGCCGTATTTTTTGGAGCCGGCACGGCCGAAACGGTGCACAAAGTTCTTGGCAAGCTTCGTATTTCATTTGCTGATCATTTCGAACTGAAAGATCCAGACGTTATTTCGTTGGTTTGGGTCATAGACTTCCCATTTTATGAGTGGGACGCCAGTAGCAAAAAAGTCGATTTTGGCCACAACCCATTTACGATGCCAAAAGGCGGACTACGTGCACTGTCAGACGCCAAGACTGATAATGAAAAACTTTCAATTGTTGCCGACCAATACGACATGGCAATGAACGGATACGAGATATGTAGCGGTGGCGTACGCAACCACAATCCAGACGTACTGTATGAAGCGTTTGGCGTGCTTGGCTATGACAAAGCCTACGTCGACACGAAATTTAGTGCCATGATTAACGCTTTTAAATTTGGTGCACCACCGCACGCTGGATGTGCGTTCGGCATAGACCGAATGTTCATGGAGCTCATGGGTGAATCGAACATACGCGAAGTTGTAGCCTTCCCAAAAAATGGCTCAGGTGTCGATGTGATGATGAGCTCGCCGAGCACCGTAGAAGCCGCGCAACTCAAAGAACTTGGACTCTCGTAAAAAAGTAGTGCAACTGTTGGCCATTGGTTCGTAACAGGCGTATAATGAAAGTATTAAATAAAAGGAAGGACAGTACATGGATACAACTATAACCTTGCTGACTATTGCAGTAATACTATTGTCTGTCGTTATCATCGCGTTACTCGCTGCGATAACCATGGTAATTGTAAAGGTGAACAAGATCGCCAAAAGCGTCGATGAGATTACGACCAATTTGTCCGCAGCGACCGCATGGCTAAGCCCAGCAAAATTGTTCAGTGAAGCAGCAAAAGCATTTCGAAAAAATAAGTAATAAGGAGATATCATGGGAAAATTAGGTAAAATTGTACTCGCAAGTGTAGCTGGATTTGTAACAGGAATTCTCGTAGCGCCAAAGAGCGGCAAAGAAACTCGTGCGGATTTAAAAGTAAAAGCCGATGAAGCTAAAGTTAAGGCTGAAGCGAAAAAAGAACAAGTGACAAAAGCCGCAAAAGAAGGTGTTGAGAGCTTTAAAAAAGGTGCCAAAAAAGTTGAGAAAGAAGCACATGGGTTTGCAAAAAGTGCTGCAAACTCTGGACGTATTATGCGCGACGAAGCAGAGCGACTCGCAGAAGAAGCAAAAGTTCGTGCTGGCCGTGCACAAAAAGATGTGCAGCAAACGACCAAAGCTGTCGAACGTGACGTCAAGCGTAGCGTAAAATAAGTTCGATTATTTCGGCGAGTTACCCAAACTCTGCCACACATAATAACTGGCAACCGATTCGTACGGGTGCCAGTTATTTTTTATAGCAATATTTTTTACATCTTCAGCGGTTGCGGTGGCTGTAAGACCATATAGTTTCGTAACGCCATTGCGGATGCCGAGGTCTCCATGCGGTAAGACATCGAGCCGGCCCATGCAGAACATCAAAAACATGTGAGCCGTCCATTCGCCGATGCCTTTTACTTGAGTGAGCGTTTGGATTATAGCTTCATTGGATTGTTCTTCGATCGTGTCAAATTCCACTGTTCCATCTATTACTTTTTCAGCTAAATCTTTCATGTAGCCGATTTTTGGTCGAGATAGACCAGCTGTCCGGAGTTCTTCAGTGTCTTTTTCGAGAATCTCATGAGGGGTAGGTAGTTGTTCGTCGAATAGATTCTTCAACCGACTTTCGATAGTTGCAGCAGCTTTGACGCTGAGTTGTTGAGAGATGATACTGCTAACTAGCTCCTCATAGTATTTTTTGTGTGATAACAAAGATGGTTCCGGATGAACCGCTATCAAATTTTTTATAGCAGGGTCAGCTTTTTTTAGTTGAATGAGCGCGTTGTCCATTCTTGATTACACTTTATTGTTAGGCATCGTCATCAAACCATTTCGAGAATTCTTTTCGTGCCTTAACAACTTTTGGTTCAATTACCACATAACAATACCCGCTCGTCGGATTATTCGCAAAATAATCTTGGTGCTCGGGCTCGCCCATGTAAAAGTCTTTTAGCTCCGATATTTCTGTCACGATTGGATCATCCCAATTTGCTTGGGTTCGCTCTATAGCTTGTTCAAATTCAGTTTTTTGCTCATCGTCTACGTAAAACATTGCCGAGCGATACTGGGTACCTACGTCGGCGCCTTGCTCGTTGAGTGTTGTCGGGTTATGAATCAGAAAGAATATATCGAGGATAGTTTCTTTTGGGATGATAGTTTCATCGAAAGTGACTTGGACGGATTCTGCATGTTTCGTTATTCCACTCGCTACCGCATAATAATGCGCCGTCAATTTTGACCCACCGATATAGCCGCAATATGAGCTGTCGACTCCTTTGAGCTGTCGAAATACAGCGTCTAAGCACCAAAAGCATCCGCCAGCTAAATTGTAAGTCGTCATATAATCATTATACTAGTAAACAGATGATAAACGAATTCAGTGATACAGTGCGCCACAAAGGAAAAGAATTGTATCGCCAAATGCCGTGGAGAGCGGATACACGACCATACTACGTGCTCGTCAGTGAGCTCATGCTCCAGCAAACACAGGTTTCGCGAGTAATCCCAAAGTTCGCAAAGTTTATTGCCGCATTTCCTAATGAACAAGCGCTCGCCAACGCTAGTCTTGCTGAGGTGCTAAAACAATGGCAAGGCTTGGGATACAATCGTCGGGCAAAATATCTCCATGAAGCGGCACGGCATATCGTCGAACGGACAGAATTTCCACAGAGTGTAGAAGGCTTACTAGAACTACCCGGAGTTGGCAAAAACACTGCCGGTGCGATTCAGGCGTATAGTTTTAATCAGCCAGCAGTATTTGTTGAGACGAATATTCGTACCGTGTATATCCATCATTTTTTTGCTGACAATCCGGCGGTTGAAGATAAAGACATTATCGAGAAGCTCGTTGCGTCATCACCGTGGGCAGATGCGAACGGGCAGCCTGTGACACAAATAGATCCGACTTACGGTCCGCGTGAATTTTATTGGGCGCTCATGGATTATGGTAGTTGGTTGAAAACAAACGGCGTGAAAAATATTTCACAGAGCAAGATGTACACTCGTCAGCCACCGCTCAAGGGCAGTATCCGTGAAGTGCGAGGCATGATTTTGCGCGAGTTGTCTGGTAAAGATTTTGACTATAAAACACTGCGAGAGCAGGTGGCAGTCGATGATAGATTTGAAAAAGCTCTGAGTAGTTTAATATCAGAAAAGCTTGTATCGGTGTCGAATAAAATAATTCATTTGACCAAATAGGGTGTTACTTGGGATAATGAAGGTAATGAGAAGCTCGTACAAAAAATTTAGCGCCAGTATGCTTGTAGCAGCAGCTCTATTACCGTTGGTGGGAATTGGTGCAGTGAAGGCGTTAGAGCCCGCTACGCCTAAGCAAATAGAGCTCGTAAAAAGTCGATGTACCGAGCTCGAATCATCACTAAACCAGCTCGAACGTAGCGACGCACTACTGCGTAATAATATCGGAAATTCTTATCTGACGATTTCACAGAAGCTCATGATACCGCTGAATCAGCGAATAGCGGCAAATCAGCTCGATGGGGGAAAGCTCGTCAAACTATCTGCAGAATACAAAAAAACGTATGACGATGACTTTTATGTGAGCTACAAAGACTATGAAATAGCCCTGAGTAACACGTTAAAAATCGATTGTCGGAGTGAACCTTCGGAACTTTTTGAATCTATCGCAGCGACACGCGAAGAACGGATGAAACTTTACGAAGCAAGCCAGAAGATAATCTCGCTCGCAAAAGAATACAACGAAGAATATAAAAAATTTAAGACAGACATCTTGAAAGAAGCATCATAATGACCGACGATATTCCCACAGTAGTTAATATCGAGCCAGTTACCACGAAGCATGCCAAAGACCATAAGCTTTTAATTCTCGTATTTACGAGTGTCGCATTATCGCTAATTATGGTCGTGTTCTCAATGTTTTTGTATATCAATACAGGTGCTTCACAGCTCGATCTTAGCCGCCCTGGGTACGTCGACATACGGTCGAAGAGCGACGAACGACCAGAGAGATTTGAAGGCTTCAGTGCAACCGGGAACCTCAACAAAGAAGCTCTTGATGAATTCAGCAAACTATACGATACAAAATTAAAAGAAATCGAAATGGTGAACGCATTCAGCTCGGACGCACTGAGCACGAAATCTTTGCGCATAAACTAATACGAGTATGATAATAGCTGAATCGTTTGCTGAAATTGAAAAAATATTACTATCTGGTGGTGTTGGTGTTTTGCGTACCGATACTCTGTATGGGCTTGTTGCGGTTGCAGAAAACCAGGCTGCTGTTGAACGTGTATATACCTTGAAGTCTCGTGACGAAACGAAATCTCCGATTGTTTTAATCGCGTCTATCGACCAAGTATTCGATACGTGTGATGCACCTGCATCGCTGGACTCGTATTGGCCGGGCAAAGTCAGTATTGTACTGCCATCGATGACTGCACCCTCGTGGATACAGCGCGGTAATCGTTCGGTTGCCTATAGATTGCCAGACGATATGGCACTGCAGAATCTGCTGAAAACGACCGGTCCGCTAATCGCACCGAGTGCAAATCCAGAAGGCAGCACGCCAGCGAGCACTATAACCGAAGCTATTGCGTATTTTGGCGATGCGGTCGATTTTTATGTTGATGGAGGTACGGTTACCGATACCACACCGTCCAAGCTTATCCGTATTTCGCAGAGCGGTGACGTAGAGGCACTGCGATGATAAATCCCGATGACTTTATCATTACTAAAAAGCGCAAAAAATATAAGTTTGCCAAATTTGCCAATTCACCGCTCTGCTTTGAGTTTGATGCGTGGGCATATAAAACAGCAGATACTGTCGAAATCGGTGCAGGCACGAGTTTGTTTAGCGTTGCATTGGCAAAAGCACATCCTGAAAAGACATTTGTTGCCGTAGACGTAAAGGCGGATCGGCTACAAAAAGGTGCGTACTTAGCTATGGAACTCGGTCTTCAGAACATATCGTTCTTACGGGCTAGGGCGGATCAATTGAATGAGTGTTTCTCACCACAATCAGTGGGGACTATTTGGGTGACGTTTCCCGATCCCTTCCCGCGCCCACGGTCAGCTCGTCGCCGGCTAACGCATCCGCTGTATCTGGAGCTATACGAAACGATACTAAAAAAAGACGGATCGCTGCTCATAAAGCATGATTCACGAGATTTTTTCCATTGGAGCCTCGAACAGTTAGTCGAGCAGCAGTGGCGTATCGAAGAGCTCAGTTTTGATTTACATGATTCTGGCCTGGCCCGCGAATACAAAACGATGACAACCTACGAAGAACGCTGGCTTGAAGAAGGGCTAGTGACGAACTTTGTACGCGCAACTAAATAGAGGTAACTCGACACACTCGTAAAGACACACCCCAGCTTCTAAGGATATGTAATACGCATCCGTCGCACGTAGCTATGTAGCTGCTCTTTGACTTGCTAGTTATATAGTATGTGTATATAATTTGAGTCAAGCATGAATACTGTTACAGATAAAAAACATACAGTACAAAAACATATATTGAGTCAATTGTTAGAGCAGAAGTATAGTAGATTCCGCGATCTTCGCCCCAACGGAGTCGATACGAATTTATACAGCTATCATCTTAAACGGCTCATTGCAGAGGGGATCGTGCATAAAACCGATGACGGGTATAGTCTTAGCAATATTGCCGCCGTAACGATGACAGCACAGACTATGCAGCCTGAGGTCGCCTTTGTGATTCAGAATAGCGATGGGGATGTATTACTGAAGCATCGCACAGCGCAGCCCTTTGCCGATTGCTACGCGCTTCCTGGCGCAACACTCGATACTCGTCAATCGAGCATCATGCAAGCTGCGCAAGTGCATGTTACGCATGAAATCACCAACAGTAAGGTCGGCATTACCCGTGCAGGGGACAGCTACGTGCGTATACGCTATGACAACGAAATACTATCTACGCAGTTACTGCATATTTTTAGATTTGAAGTCGATGCCGTACACGACGCAAAACAACTAGTGTGGGCACGTCCACATAAAATTGCTCAGTATGCACTTGCACCGTGCGTGGAGCAGATAATGTCGCGAACGTTTTTTAAAGACGAGCATTTTTTCGAAGAGTTCACCGAAAATTGGTAAGATACATATATGCATATACAAGATTACTCAACAGCAGCCATGACGTCATTACTCGATGGCCATGAATACGGCGATATCTCACCGCAAATGATGGAACATATTCTCGGATTTGTCGGAGAGAGCGGCGAGATAGCCGAAAAATTCAAAAAAATATTACGTGATAATAAAGGGAAGCTGACACCAGAAAACAAAGCCGAACTTATCAAAGAGCTGGGCGATGTGCTGTGGTACATCAACGCGCTAGCACACAGCCTTGATTCTGACCTAGAAGACGTCGCAAAAAAGAACCTCGAAAAAATTACCAGCCGTAAAGCGCGTGGTGTTACGCGGGGAAGCGGTGATAATCGCTAAACACACTCGGTTGAGTTAGTCGGCATTTGCTGTATAGAGACATCTATAGGTGACGGAGCACCACAAAACCTGTCACGCAAAGCACGTCCATGTCGAGATATTTATGATATTTTAAGCTTAATTTTGAAAGTAGACGCGCAACTACCGGAGTTGCTGTCGCACCCATCTATCTATCGACCCGGCGCCCATGCAGAGTACGAGACTGTTGGCCGAGAGTTCTGTTTTAATGTTGCTCCATAATTCGTCATTCAAATTGGCAATCGTTACGGTGTCGCCGCTATTTTTTGATAGCTCTTCGGGTGTTAAAATCTCTAGCTCAGGATGCTCACGACTTTGGTAGGTCGGTAGCCAATAGACTTTTTTGGCATGCGCAAACACCTCGGCGGTATACATGTCTTTGACTTCATGTTGGCGTACGTTTTGGTGAGGTTGATAGACAAGGACGATATTGTTCGATAGTTCACTTGCCATTTGGAGCGTCGCGGCGATTTCATTCGGATGATGACCGTAGTCGGAATACAAGTTAGTAGCTAATTTTTCAAACCGGCGGAAGGTACCCGGGAACTGCTCGAGAATTGTTTGGTAATCCTGAATACCCTCGAAATCTAAGTATTCCAACGCTTTGAGCACCAACGTGGCATTGCGGCGATTGTGCTCACCAGCAAGTGATAATTTTACCGTTTCGTCCGCTTGTAGTGCCCAGCAGTTGTCGGCGGTATTTTGTATGTAATCGGCATCGCGTTGCCATAATATTGTTTGGCTTGACTGTGTAATAAATTCACGGAACGCTAGGGTGTATTCATCTTCAGTGCTATAGGTGTCGATATGATCGTAGGAAAGGGACGTCAGTAGCGTGAGATGAGGTGAAAAGTGCAGCATGTTGCGATCGAATTCGTCGCATTCGTACACAAAATACGTACTCTCGGGATCAAACTTGCCACTGGGTCCAAAACTGATTGAAGTGCCAATAGAATAGCTAATCGGGATACCAAGTTGCTGCAAAGCCCATACCATCATGCCGGTCGTGGTGGTTTTTCCATGTGTACCGGATATAGCAATCAGTTTGAGATTTTTATCGGCTATGATTTCGGCTAGTAGTTCGTCGCGTTTACAGGTACGAATGCCCAGTTCTTTGGCGAGTAATAACTCGGGATGATCCTCGGGCAACGCAGCGGTGTACACCAGTCGATCGACGGGAGTCGATGCGTGTTCGGCTTCAAGGCTAATACCGTTTTGTGATAGCGAAATAGTAACGCCTCGTTTTTCGAGCTGGTCTGTCATGATGCTTTGCGATACATCAGAACCAGTTACCGAATGCCCCGCATCGAGCGCGATTTCTGCTAGTGGGCCTATCCCCACACCCCCAATACCAGAAAAGTATATGTTCATAGTAGGTAGTATAAACGAGGAAGGAACTAAACGGCAAATAACCGCTCGTGCTATACTAAACCGTAGTAAAGGGTGGAGAGATAACCTCGGTGGCAGATAAGAAACAGGTTCGACAAAATATCGGCAGGCTGCAACGTATAAAAACGTGGCAATTAGTCGTGCTGTTGCTGCTTGTCTCGCTGATCGCCGCCACCTTCATGCGGCTGAACAACGTTGGTATGATAGAACGCCGGACAGCAGTATTTGCTGCCGACAAACGGGGAGATAGAGAACAGGTAAAGCAAAACTTGTATGCGTTGCAGCGCTATAGTTCTGCCCACATGAATGCCGGTACGGGCGTGTTGTACCTCGAAACGCTATACAAACAAGACGTCGAGAAGGCTCGTAAAGCAGCTGAGACTGATTCTGGCCTAGGTGCTCGCGTCATGAGAGAAGCCGATGCGATGTGTCGGCTACAATTTGGCGGTAATTACCAAGCGTATTCAGTGTGTGTAGCTGCCGAACAGCGTAAATATACTGGCGTAAACGGCACCTCAATCGAAGTCATATTGCCCAATCCAGAGCTGTATCGACACGCTTATTTCAGCCCATTGTGGTCGCCAGACTTTGCTGGTTGGACGGTGCTGTTGGGTATCGCCATAGCCCTAGTCATCATCGCCCGTCTACTAGGGTTAATGATATTAAAACTACTTTTACGGAGACATTACAGTAGTATTTAATAGTTGACAGGGGCGGTAGTTGGCGCTACGCTAGCTCATGTAAGAACTAATAGGAGGTATAACCAAATGGCTTACAGTCACACAAACTCGAAAGGTGTCACGTACTACTTGCACAAGACAGACGTTACTCTTCGCGGTGGTAAACCACAAACAATCTTTTTCTTCGCGAAAGTAGAGAAAAACGCTAAAGGTGAACCAACCGATCTTCCAGAAGACCGTGTTGTTAAGGAAAATCCACGAAACGGATTCCTTACAGTTTCTAAGAAAAAAGACTAGTTTAAACACTACGTATATAGGGACGGACTAGTGATAGTCCGTCTTTTTGTTGTATATAATACTCATGATTAATTGCACCATAAGCAGGTTTGATGCTACAGTAGTATCAAACAAACAGGTGCCAAATTTGCCCTCAGTATGATTGCATGGCTTCGCAGTTGCTATGCAATCAGCGGGGCTTTTTTGTTCCTGTTGTATACTCTGTTTATTTTCAGTAGTATTAAGATATGAAGATTGCACTGACTACCGATCACGCAGGGTTTGAAATGCTGAAGGAGCTGAAGCAATATCTTGAGTTGGCAGGGCACGAGTGCGTAGACTTTGGCCCTGAGGTATTCGATAGTACTGATGATTATCCCGGCTTTATGTTTGCTGCTGCCCAAGCTGTTGCCAGGGGTGACTGTGAACGAGGTATTATCCTTGGCGGAAGTGGGCAAGGCGAAGCCATCGCGGCAAACCGGATACGCGGCGTCCGCTGTGCACTATTTTATGGGGCAGTATCGGCGATTAAGCCTATTAACGCCGAGGGGGACGTATCCGATGATCCGTATATTCACGTTCGTCTCTCCCGCCAGCACAATCATACAAATATGCTCAGCCTTGGTGCTCGCTTTGTTTCAATGGACGATATGAAAACAGTCAGCGACATCTGGCTTCATGAGCCGGTGAGCGACGCCGAACGTCACATGCGCCGCGTACGGCAGCTCGACGACGCCGGTAGCGAACTGTAATGGCACAACTACCGATCATTGCAGTAAAAAATCTTACCAAGCGGTATGGCAGCACGACGACGGTAAAAGGTATTTCATTTGAGGTAAAAAAAGGTGAAATTTTTGGTATTCTTGGCCCAAACGGTGCCGGCAAGACAACCACACTCGAAATGATAGAGGCACTCCGTCCTATCGACGGGGGTACCGTGCTGCTCGACGGCATCGATGTCGCAAAAAAGCCCCAAAGAATCCGAGAGATTATTGGTATCCAGCTTCAAAGCTCAAATTTTTACGACAAAGTGACGCTCAAGGAACAATTAAAAATGTTCGGCAGTTTTTACGGTGAATCTGTCGACCCTATGGAGTTGCTCGAAAGCGTACAGCTAGCTGAAAAATCAAAAAGCTTCCCGGAAAAATTGTCGGGTGGTCAGAAGCAGCGCTTTAGCATTGCCTGTGCACTCGTCAATAAACCGAAGGTATTGTTTCTCGATGAGCCAACGACCGGGCTCGACCCTCAGGCTCGCCGCAACCTATGGGAGTTGATTCAGACCATAAATGCAGATGGTATCACCGTGGTGCTGACCTCGCACTACATGGAGGAAGCTCAGCTGCTCTGTGATAGGTTAGCGATTATGGATCAAGGGGAAATAATAGCGCTTGATAGTCCAAAAGCTATGATTAAACAACTACTCAAACGTGGCTTCACGAAAAAAGAGCAAGTCGAGCAAGCTGATTTGGAAGATGTCTATATCGATCTAACGGGGAAGGCGCTGCGGGAATAATATGAATGCCATCCTCTTATTTGCGTTCACTCAGACAAAACGTTTTTTTCGCGATCCCATCGCATTGTTTTTCACCTTCGCGTTTCCATTGATATTTTTATTCGTCTTTGGTGGCATATTCGGCGGTAATGATAACATTAAGTTCGAAGTCGCTATTTATAACAATTCCGATACAGCATTCGCAAAGAAATTTGTTTCAGACTTAACCAGTGGCGACACGTTCGAGCAAGTCACTGATGCCGGGACTATTGAGTCTGCAAAAGAGAAGATGGGGAGGGGAGAGCTCGATACAGTCCTGGTGCTGCCGCAAAATTTCGGGAACCCCAATAAACAATCACTACCCTCAGGGCAGCTAGAAGTATACTACGACGAAGCAAAGCCACAGACTGGGCAAACGGTAGCATCTGTACTCAGCTCGGTACTTGCGGGCATCAACAACGATCTCACCAAGACAGCGCCGCCATTTAGCGTCAAACAAGTTGCCACCACAAACAGTGGGCTCAGCAACTTTGATTACACGTTTTCTGGGCTACTCGGCTTTTCGATGCTGAGTCTGGCGATATTTGGTCTTGCTAGCCGCATACCGGCCGACAAAAACAATGGCTCGCTTCGCCGGATTCGCGCCACACCGTTTCGACCGTCTCAGTTGATCGTGGGCACGATGCTATACTACGGCTTTATTGGTGCGCTGGCAGTCCTACTGATGATTATTTTAGGGGTCACGATATTCAACTTCGACATGCGAGGCAGCTGGCTGCAGTTCGCCCTGTTCTCGGTTCCTAGCTTTATTATGCTGTTGGGGTTTGGACTGTTAGTTGGTGGTGCTTCCAAAAACGAGAATCAATCGGCGGTGCTCACACAAATCGTCGCACTGCCGATGATGTTCCTTTCAGGCGTATTCTTTCCTAGGTTTCTGATGCCAGACTGGCTGCAGGCAATCACGGCGTATATTCCACTGAGTCCGGTGATTGACGGTATTCGGATGATAACAACAGAAGCCAAGACGGTGGTAGACCTTGGCCCCGAGCTTGGGCTGATTGCACTATGGATTGTTCTCGTGTACCTATTAACAATTAAGCTGTTCCGCTGGGAATAGGGAAATGCAGGCGAAGACCGTAAGGTTAAGTCAGGAGACTATCCCCTCATAGCAAGTACGGAAATGGTATACTACTCTTAGATGGTAAATGATCCTACAAAAGTAACTTGGCTATATATAGACGCATCAAACCTCTATGGTGCATTAGCTGATGTATTAGCCTCGGGGGATTATATAGATTTTACAGACCTTATGGACTCCTTAGAAAAAGACTTCCATATAAATAAAGTAAAAGCATACGGAACTTATTTACCTGATGAGCCAAAATCTTCAGTCCAACGAAGGAAATTTATTGGTGCGCAAAACAAATTCTTTCGCTCCATGTCAGTACACCCAAAAGTAGAGTTCCATAAAGGGTACTTCTCTAAAACATCGAAAAAAGAGAAAGGCATAGACGTAAAACTTGCTGTAGACATGCTCAAAGATTCGTATGAAGGGTCATATAAGTGTGCAGTTATAATGACGGGTGACGATGATTTTCTATATAGCGTAGAATGTGTGAGAAAAATTAACATTCCAGTACACCTTGCTTGCATAGGAAGCCGCTTTCCATTCGGTCTTGCACATAATACAAATGAACGCTATGTCTATGATTTATATGATTATTTTAAGAACTCCATTCAACCTACTTTTAACAAGCCTATTCATAATTTAACTGTCAAATCTATAACTAAAGACGTGAGTATTATATCGGTATAAATACAAGGCCCGGCGCCATAAGCACCGGGTACGTACTAATATAATAGCATTCATAAGCAATATATGTCAAGACACTTTGTAGAGAATGTCAAATACTGTGGATAAACGTAAGCACTAACAGATGTATTATAATGACTGGTAATGAGTAAAAAACTTTTTAAACAGTTAATTTAAAGGGCTTATAGGTGTACTTTTGTGAGTTATTTTTAGACATAGTTAACAGGCCTGTATTATATTAATAGACAGGTATAACCTTACTTGCTATAATAAGAAGTAACAGCCAGTTAAGACGTCCGCGAGGGCGTCTTTACGCTTTTGTAAGGTTATGTGTTTATCTTTGGCGCGTGCGACGAGATTTGAACTCGCGACCTTCTAGTTAACAGCCAGTTGCTCTACCACTGAGCTACGCACGCATACTTTGATAAATAAAAAACACCCAGAAAACAACTTGTGGTTGCTCCTTAGGTGAATTGTGAAACTTTGACAAACGTCAAAGCTTTCCTTTCGTCGGCTATTTTTGTAACCTACTTTTATTATACTGTAATGCTATCGCTTAGACAACTCTAATATCATTTTTCTGAAGCATAAGCAACTTTACAGGGGTCTACTTGCTATGAAGGTATAGTCTCCCTAAGTCACTATTGACCTATCTATGCATGAGTGTTATAATAAATTTATGTCACAGTCAGGATTCGAAGCACATCAATCAAATAATCCTCGAGAGGCAACTGCCCTAGAAGAGGCTCAAATTGATCACATAGTTGACACTCAAGGATTGAGCTACAGTCTTGCGCGCGCATCTGTTCTCGGAGTAGAACTAGACCCCCAAGTGGATATCGAGGTTGATCCTCTAAAGCCATCGTTGCCTGGCAAACCACTGTCATTTCCTAAGTCTGGTCACGTGCGGGACTTCCACGATGGCGGTCGCGATGATGCATACCGAGGTGGCTTCGCAGCTCACTTAGAAGATAAACTCAACATTCCCGGCGAAGTAGTTGCTACTCTGAGAGCCGCAAGAGATAAAACGGCTTTCGACAACATCGTTAGTGATTATCAGGGCGATGCCTTAGATGATCCTGATAGTCTAGAATCACATAAACTTAGAGCGATTGCCCGATGGCGTGCTCATATTAGTAGGCATTACCCTGACTTAAACAGTGATCAGGTGAATGATGTCGCCAAGGATATGGCTGAAGTTTTATCCTAACTGACGTAGCATTCTTTATATAAGCAACTATTTTTACCTAGTATAATTACGTTTACTTAGTGCATCAGCAGGATTATACCTCGTAACATGGAGTAGAGAGTGGTCTAATGCTATGCTGTATGAATATGCATAAGCTTAAAAACAAACAGTTAGTGGTGATTGGTGGTGGGGTGACTGGTCTTGGTATTGCCGCCGAAGCAGCGAAGCGTGGCTTTAGCGTCACGGTGGTTGAACGCAATACGATTGGTAGCGGGACGACCGGTAATTTTCACGGAATCTTACATAGTGGTGCACGCTACGCGGTGAACGAACCCGATGTTGCACGGGAATGTTACCAGGAAAATCAAGCCTTACGCGCGTTAATACCCGACGCTATCACCGACACCGGCGGTCTATTTGTTGCTATGAACAAAACAGAAGCAGCCTACGCCGGCACGATTATGAAGGCTTGCCGTGCAGCTGGAATCCCGACGACCGAAATTACCCCAGCTGAAGCGCGCCGACGCGAACCAGCATTGTCTGGCGAGCTCAAGCGGGCATTTTTAGTACCAGATGGTCGGGTCGATGGTCCGACAGTCCTTACGTATTGTCAAAAAATAGCACGCGAGGCCGGTCCGCACGTCGAATTCTTAGAACATCACGTTGTTGTTGGGTTACCAGTCGAACAAGGCGCCATAATGAGTGTCAATGTAAAAAACACGCAGACGAACAAGCTGCGTGCGATTCGGTGTGATTACGTGATAAACGCAGCCGGTGTATGGTCGGGCCGCGTCGCAGAGCTGGCTGCAGTCGATTTCTCAATGGTATTCGACAAAGGCAGTATGATTGTGTTTGATCAACAGTTTTCTTCGATGGTGCTCAACCGTTGTCGCCCAGAAAACGACGGGGACTTACTGGTACCGGGTAGCGAGGGTAGCATTATGGGGACAACTGCACGCGTGGTAAATGATCCCGATGAAGCCTGGCCAACTCAAGAAGAAATCGACAGCCTACTTGCCGACGGAGCCGTGATGGTGCCTGCGCTTACGGGCGCATCGGTCCATCGTCTGTATGCAGGTGTCCGTCCACTGATGCAGCAACAAGGCGTTGTTTCGACTACGCACAGTACTCGCTCATTGAGTCGTTCGTTTCAGGTACTCGATCACGCAACCAGTGGCGTCGATAATTTCATTAGCGTGGTCGGTGGAAAAGTCACGGTCTTTCGCCTGATGGCCGAACGAGCGGTTAGCTTACTCGAGCAAAAGCTTTCTTCGTCGTAACGAGTTTTTGCAGCTTTGGCGTTCGGACTATAGCGTTGCTTCCAGAGACTTTATCTGGAAAATTACTAAAAATGCCGTCTACTCCTAGGCGAGCCATTCGATCGGCTTGGCGTTTACTATTGACGGTATAGACGTATACTTCGAGCCCGTGTGCGTGTACGGCATTTACCGCTCGCCGGGTGACTGCTTTGGCGCTAATGTTAGCCGACGTCACGCCGGTATCTTTGATCTTAGGCCAGAACCGGAAGGGTAGGTAGCCAAAGAGTGCTCCTGTCGGAATGGTTGGTAGTAGCGTTGTAAACGCCTTGAGTTCGTCGTGGTCGAACGATGACACGAGAAACAATTTTCGTGGCCATCCTTTTTTCGTGACATAGTGTTGGATGATAGCCGCTACCGGGCCAGCAGTTCCAGTACCCTTGAGCTCGATATTGATAGGAACTTTTTTATTGATGGTATCGAGGACTTCAGTCAGCAAAGGTACTTTTTCTCCACCGCCGGCATCGAGTTTCCGGATCTCAGTGAATGTCTTCGACTCTATGCTACCTGTGCCGTTTGTGGTTCTATCTAGTTTGTCGTCGTGCAGAACCATTACTTCGCCGGATTTAACGGTGTATACGTCGAACTCTATCATGTCGACACCAAGCTTGAGGGCTTGTCGAAACGAAGAGAGGGTGTTTTCTGGTTTGTATCCGCTTGCGCCGCGGTGGCCGATTATTTTCATATGTTTTTTGTGTTTAATGATTACTAAAAGTATATTAGCATAAGTTTTATATATTGTCAATATTATGCCATGAACTGTAGTCGAGCTTGTAAGCAGCTTTATTTTTTACCTCACACTGTAATCACACCTGAGTCAAAATTAGGGCTTATTGACCTCTTGCCCAAGCTCTCCAAGTAGTACCTGAATCCCAACCCGCACCGTTTCCAGATGAACCAGCAAGTATTGTCGGACAGGAGCTCGTACTCGTGAGATTCACAGCAGCAGTTACCTCTTTCACTCCGCCGCTTGATCCAACAGTAAAGTATTTTCCTGACTTACTCTGCGCAAGCAGGGCATAACTAGCAGCACCGGCAGTAACGCAATTGAGCACATTGTAGGTGTTGCCAGTTGTCTGATATGCAGATTGACTAAAATTCATCGATATTGGACTATTGAGGCCTGATGGTGTCATTTCGGTGCCTGAAGGGTATCGAGAATTATCAATATTGAATAGTTCGAACTTCTTGGACGCCGCCCCGAGGTCACTTTGTACTGCCGTATCATTAGCTCGGTTTTGTATGCCGTTATATGCAACTATAGAGATAGCTGCTAGAATCGCGATAACTACTATTACAATCAACAGTTCAACTATTGTGAAACCGCTTTGCTTCTTCTCCATGATTCAATTGTAGCATAAGCATTTTGAGGAAACTCTTTAGCTCGACTATGTGAAAATGAATCCCATAATCTTGAGATTCATTTGATTGTACATATAATTTGGTGGAGCTCGAGTCCTCAGACTGGAACCAACTCCTTAGCCTTATTACCGAAACTAAGTCTTTCATGGAAAGCTCATCTAGTCTAAAGCTCTCTCTACTACCAGGTGCTGCATGAACCAAGGCTAAACGGAGTCCTTAGTCTATACAAAGCTTAATTACAATAGTCTCACAAATTGAAGAGCCCCTCGGGGCACCTTCAACTCTCGTGAGAGAATGAGATGCCCGTTGGGGCTTTGGTTGACCCTGCTCATGTCAGTCGAGCAGAGGGTTAACCGTGAAGTAGGGCTCACGCCCGTGGACTCCGCTACCAACGATCCGCAGGAACTGCCGGTTGAAGTCCGTCTGGACCGGGATGCTCTCGTGGGGAGTGAGGATCCCGATGCGGTGAACTTCGCCGGCCTGCATGATCGTGGCCTCCTCGTAGGGGTAGAGGGAGGCCTGGTCACCGATGTCGCCATCGTCGGACGTGTCCTCGTGCTCAGCGTCCCACAGGGCGCAACTGCCACCCAAGTTGTTCGCGAGGAGTACCTGGAGATCGCGATCGAGGACCACTTCGGTCGACGTACCCCAGCCCCATGCGAGCTTGTTCCCGGGTCGAATGCCGGCCTCGGTGTGAAGCGCTCGGTCGAACTTGGCGCGCGCTCCTCGGTGAGCCAAACCTCTCGCGACCGGTGACTCGTCGATGGTGAGGTAGCCGATGTCACCCTTCTTGAGGAAGGTTGAGGCGATGATGCCCCAGTACGAGGCGTACTCGTCCGGAACGGAGTCCGGGTTGCCCTGAACGTAGGGCATCATCAAGCACCTGGTCCCCGAATACTCGGGGAACGTGACTGTTCCAACTTGTGTCATGGCATTTCCTTACACTGGAAGAATCCAACACGCATCCGGTCGGATGCGATTGTGAAATAATACAACAAAATACGAATAATATCAAATGGTGGGGCTGGTTGGAATCGAACCAACTACCAAGTGGTTATGAGCCGCCTGCTCTGACCGATGAGCTACAGCCCCATGGTAGGCTATTATAGCCTAATTGTATCCGTTGAGCTATAATTGAAGTTGAAAACATGAAAAACATAAACATTCGCCGAATTCAGTATAAAATGCGCCGTGACGTGCTGACCACAAATAACCTGGTTGTTGTGGTAGCGCTGCTGATTGCGGCGAGTTGGGCGGTTGGTTCTGTGCAAGTAATGGAACGAAACTACAAGCTCCAAAAACAAATAAATGCCAAGAATCAGCAATTGAAACTAGCCGAACTGGAAACCGCAACGCTACGCTTTCAGAAAAAATACTATCAAACCGATGAATACAAAGAGCTTGCCGTACGTCAACGCCTTGGGCTAGGATTCGCCGGAGAGACCGCTCTTATATTGCCGCCAAACTCCAAGCAAGCAAGCGCGGATGATGCCAATACGACGTTCAAACGGGTAGGCTCACCAACAAAAGCAACGAACACTGAACAGTGGGTGAACTTCTTGCTCGGCAGCAGCACGTAAGCTCTTGCCAGGGTTATCTGTATCTGTTAATATACTGGATGTACCGCGGGGTGGAGCAGTCTGGTCAGCTCGTGTGGCTCATAACCACAAGGTCGTAGGTTCAAATCCTACCCCCGCAACCAAGAAAAACGGATCACTCGTCAGAGTGGTCCATTTTTCTTGGTAACGTGGCTGACTTTAACGTACGACCGCGCCAGCTTGTCTGGCGCTCGGTCGTAGGGTCGCGAAGCGAAGGAAGGAAACGGAAGCTTGATTACGTCCCTTTCAGAGCGAAGGAGGCTTCAGTCGATATTCCTACCCCCGCAACCAAGAAAATGTCCTCATCGAAAGATGGGGATTTTTTCTTGGTATAATAGTATGTAGAACACGTTAGACGTAAAGGAGGTAGACATATGCCCTATAATGCAATTGACGAATTACCTGAAGGAGTGCAAAATGTACTTCCAGCCCACGCACAAGATATCTACAAAGAAGCGTTCAATAGCGCATACGATCAGTACGATTCGCCTACAGATCGGCAAGGCAGCGACAGCAGAGAAGAAGTCGCCCACAAAGTCGCTTGGAGCGCTGTTAAAAAAGCGGGATATGAGAAAGGTAAGGACGATGCTTGGCATAAGAGCGAGGGGAATGCGTAATGGCTCAATACCACATGCAAGACCCAAGAAGCCAATACTCCACGCCAGATATCCCTGACCAACGACAGACTGAGCCGGGACTAGACACTAAACTGAACCCACGAGCAGACCACGGCATAGATACATACGAGGGTAGCGGTCGGCTACAAGGAAGAAAAGCACTGATAACTGGTGGCGATAGTGGGATCGGACGAGCAGTAGCCATATCATTTGCTCGTGAGGGCTCTGACGTAGTATTTAGTTATCTACCATCCGAAAAACAAGACGCATTGGAATTGTTAGAGTTATTGCAAAAAGATGGTCACACCGTCAACGGATTTGAATCAGATTTTGCTAAAGAAGAGCAAGCAAGGGAGCTTGTGCACAAGGCTGCTAAAACGCTGGGTGGCCTAGATATCGTTGTTAATAACGCTGGCAAACAAGTCTATCAAGACAGCATTACGGATATATCGACCGAACAACTGTCGGACACATTTACCGTCAACATATTTGCAATGTTTTGGATATGCCAGGAGGCTTTGCAATATCTCGAACCAGGATCGTCAATCATAAATACGACATCTATTCAGGCTACACAGCCGTCACCAGGACTGCTTGACTATGCTTCCACGAAAGGCGCAATCACTACGTTTACACGCGGGTTAGCGCAAGAGCTGACACCAAACGGTATACGTGTTAACGCAGTAGCTCCTGGTCCAATATGGACACCACTTCAACCATCATACGGGCAACCGCAAGAAAAATTAGTCAAATTTGGACAAAATACTCCGTTAGGCAGAGCTGGTCAGCCGGCTGAACTCGCACCTCTTTATGTTTTCTTGGCGAGCCAGGAATCAAGCTACGTATCAGGAGAAGTGTTCGGAGCTACTGGTGGGAAATTGCGGTAGCGTTTACTAACAATTACGTCGAAATTCAACGGCTACAGTGCGAATACCAGACGGTTAAGCGATGACGTCTACGTTTGGGTTTGCAGCGAAGCAGCAAAGTTCGCGTAGATTCGCACTAGGTAACGATCAAAACGAGCGTCCCCTGTTGTAATAGTTAGTCACCCGAAGTACTATTAAAAGCATGAGAAGTATCACTTCGACTAATATGTATTCACACAAGTCCCGCGGATTTACAATTGTAGAACTTTTGATAGTCATTGTCGTCATAGCTATTTTAGCGGCGATCAGCATCGTTGCCTATAACGGCATCCAGCAGCGTTCGCGCAATACGCAGCGACTCTCCGATATTAAGACAATCCAGAAATCTATCAAACTATACAGAGTGGCGAATAACGGCGAGTTCCCCTCAAAGAATAGTTCGTGTGGAACAAGTAGCTGGGAACATAGCAAAGATAGTAGCTGTACGACGTTCATCGCTCCACTATTGTCGGTTGCATCGAGTGTACCTGAAGGCCCCGACGGAACGTATTATCGATATAATTATTTTTCAGCGGGAAGCTACGGCTGTCCGGTAGAAAACGGTATGTTCTACGTCTTGACTGTAATTGGTGTTGAGGATAACCAAGGAATTCCAATGAGTGACCAGGGTCCGTGTACGAACTCATTTTCTGATAGTACTTCGAATGCACGTCGGCCATCAGATAATCAGGCCGTTATTTTCGGCTTCAAACGATAACTGCGTTCGTTGCTGCTATTAGTCGTAACTTAAATGTTGCTATACTGATCGTATGGATACGTTGCTCAATACCCATCCTCATTTTACCCAGTCTCTTTGAAGGCTGTGATTCGTAATGAAAACGGCGAAGTATTAGTGAACAAAGAGGCCGGCCGCGACCACTGGAGTTTGCCAGGTGGCGGCTGGGACCACGGTGAGACAAGACTTGAATGCATGAAGCGTGAGTTGAAGGAAGAAGTCGGCTATGATGGCGAGCTAACAATGGAACTACGCGATGTTTCCGAACCGATATTCATGCCAATAAAACAGAATTGGCTCGTATGGCTAGTATATAAAGTGGAATTAGCCAATAACACAGTTTTAGTCGGTGATGAAAGCGATGAAATTACCTTCATAGACCCTGAGCAATTTAAGAACTCTAGCTCGCATTCTGAGCAATTAGTGTATAGATTTAGCCAATACGACTAGCCGCAACGCGGACAGCCTCGCTCCAGCTGAGGAAGGCATGAGGGGTGGCGGCGATTTGGGCGGCTGTCATGCGATGTTTCACTGCTAGTGTCAGCTCGTGGATAATCTCGCCGGCATGTGGCGCAACCACGG